>Ga0310786_10004210_pt1 | contig 20147 bp, 21 predicted proteins | sample AusTroGonzalo_MG_FD_203881 | JGI IMG/M metagenome (GOLD analysis project Ga0310786, IMG submission 203881) | Bovine rumen microbial communities from tropical cattle in Woodstock, Queensland, Australia - Gonzalo_03 (v2) (version 2) | ecosystem: Host-associated > Mammals > Digestive system >... | reverse complement strand
GATGGAGTCCACTTCGTCAACGATACAGAAGTTGAGCTCGCGCTGCACCAGCTGGGACGGGTCGACCGCCATGTTGTCGCGCAGGTAGTCGAAGCCGAACTCGTTGTTGGTACCGTAGGTCACGTCGCTGTTGTAGCTCGTGCGGCGCTGTTCGGAATCGAGCCCATTCACGATGAGGCCCACCGTGAGCCCGAGGAACTTGTACACGAGGCCCATCTGCTTTGCGTCACGGCCAGCGAGGTAGTCGTTTACCGTCACCACATGCACACCGTGGCCCCCAAGGCCATTCAGGTAAACCGGCAGGGCGGCAGCGAGCGTCTTACCTTCACCGGTCGCCATTTCGGCAATCGCGCCCTCGTGGAGCACGAGGCCGCCAATCATCTGCACGTCGAAGGGCATCATGCGGAACGGCTTCACCGATTCCGGGTAGAGTTCACGCACCTTCGCGTAGAGGGCGGCAGGCAGGTAGACTTCCCATTCGTTCTTCCCGCTGTCGAGCTCGGCCTTCGCGTCGTTTACCGCATCCTGCAGTTCGGGACCAAGGCGGCTGAAGTCAAAGCCAAATTCCGGCTTGAAAATGTTGAAGATACCCAGACGGCGGTCACAGGCTTCCTGGCACACCGCAAAGGCATCGACCTTAATATCGTCGAGAGTCGCACCGTTCTTCAGCTTTTCGCGGAATTCCGCGCTCTTCGCAGCGAGGGCGGCATCGTCCAAGGCCTCGAGCGCATGCCTTGCCGCATGGATCTTCTCGATTACAGGGCGAAGTTGCTTCACCTTGCGTTCGTGGGGTGTACCAAAAACCTTGTGGAGTACGGTATCTACTATGCTCATTGTATTCCCTTATAACAGCCGAAGGCGTACCCGCGGCCACAGATTAAATTTTTAATGTCTGCAAATTTAGTAAAATGCGCATGCCGGGAAGGCCTCCACAAAGCATGAATGCCCCAAAAGCGCTTGATTTGCAGGGTTCAGGCGTGCTACAGTTGATTGAGTTCGTGGTTCCCGTGTTCACGGAGCCAATTCTCAAAGGCTATCTCCCACTTTTCCTTCTCGCGCACCGGGATTCCATACCCTTCATGGCGGCAGAGCTTCCAGCAGATGTAGGCAAACAATCCAACGGAGCCGCCGACCACACACACGAACTTAAACACAAAAACAGAAAATTCAATTTCTCCAAACAACATTACTCTAAACCCCTTTATTGGACACCACCAACACGGAGATATCCAAAAAGCAGGGCAAATATAGATACATCGTACAAGTTAATAGCGAACAACAAACTTATTCTTTGCTTTCAAAAAACTTACATTGCATACAAAATAAGCGAATTTGTACGCACGGCAAGTTGCCCCGGCGCCGCCTAGTACAGTGCAATCACGCCAAAGCGGAACTTCTGCCAGCCGCCGTTACCCAAAAAATCTTCGGGAGTATATTCAGCATAGAACCCGAGAGGCGACTTGAGCTTGAAAAAAGCGTTTACCCCAAGCGTCGTCACGTTCTTGCGGATGGCATACGCCGGCATATTCTCCTTGTCATGGAAAGAAATTATATCAATAAACTCAAGGTCGCTTTCCGTAGAGCCGCCGTCATTCAGGGCCATGCGCTCGTAGTTCGCGTAGGCGCCGAGAGTAAACGTCTCCCCGATATCGAACATAGCGCCGCCACCGAAGTTATACAGAATGAACCCATCGAGACGCCCGAGGGAGCCGTCCGGCTTGGGCTCGTAATTGTCATTTTGCCTATTGGGGTAGAAGCCCCCGACAAACGACACGCCCGCACCCAGGTAAACAGGGCCAAGCCACTGCACAAAGCTGGGGCGTATACCGATATCCATCGGGATAGAAACCGGGACCGAAAGAAACAGCCCGCCCTTCTGCCCCAGAATGGAATAATCAAATGAATAAAGGCTCGGCTTAACATTCAAAGTAAAGCCGGGGACATGCATATCGGTATGCGGGGACTCTATGCTGTGATCAGTCCCCGCGACAGTCGCGCCCGCCTCGATAAAGCGGTACTTCTTTTCTGCCGTCGAGTACTTGAGCGCAGCTGCCTCGCCCACCATGTTGCCCGAGGAGGTAACGGCACAACCGGTAAGGGTGAACACAACCGCAAATAGAACAAATACAAAGCGTTTCATAATAAACTCACATTGCTTTTGTTCCGATAATATATGTTTTTAGGCGAAAAATTGACCATCGCCAGTCGGCAAAACCTGCCACTTATCGGCAAAACGGGCAATTTCCCGGAAAACGGAAAAGACTGCACCCGTTAAAGTGCAGTCTTTGTTTCCAGGGAGTAATACAATGATAGAAGAGTTACTTGCCGAGCTTGTCGCTAGCCTTCTGGCGGAACTTGTCCATAAGCTGGTCGATGGCAATCTTGTAGGCCTTCACGGAGCGGTCATCACGCAGGTTCACGTAGTTGCGGTTCATCTTCGCAGATTCGCTACCCGTCTGTTGCCACCAGCCGTGATCAGTATAGAGCACCTTCTCGCCGTTCTTGTCAACCAGCACAACGTCCACGTCCACAATCGGGGAAACATTGCTCGTAAGCTTCGTCATCATGCCGGTACGGTAGTAGAAGGTAAACTGGGCAACCGCAATGGCATCGACACCGAGGGACTGGCACATTTTGCCGAGAGCGCGGAGCACCGGGGCTTCAGCACGTTCACCGTTCACCCAGGTATTGCTATTCGGCACGACCTTGTAAAAGGAAAGTTCGTACATGCCCTTCGGGAAAACGAGACGGTTGCCGTCCTTGGGAGCGACCCTGTTTGCGAAATCCTCGACCTTGCCCCAAGTATCCTTGTTCTCGAAGAAAGCCTTCACCTCTTCGTTCTCGTTCACCTGTTCGAAGGGAATCACGCTCCAGCCGTCAATGCCGTTGAGCACCTGGAACAACGCGTTTGCACCGTGGGTAACAATCGTTACCTGCGGCTCGTTGATCATTTCCACGTTGTCCTTGATGATGTTGCCGACAACAGAGAGGAGGTTTTCCTTCTCGCCTTCGATAGTCTCAATGTCTACAAATTCTTCGCTACCCGTAACACTCAGAATGGCGACTTTCTTGACATTGTCGACGTCGGGTTTCTTCACGTTGATGCCTGCGCAAGAGCAAAGTAAAAAAACGCAAGCGCACAATGCGATTATTCTTCTCATTATTTTTCTCCTTCTTAGAAATTTTGTTCTCGTCTTAACCCTAAACGCAATGTAGAAAATAAAATGATTCTTGTCACATGATTTTGACAATTTTGTTGTAAATAATTACAACAAACGAACATATTTTTTTATTACTTTGGGCAGAACATGTTGTTTTGTAACAAAAATGTATGTTCTGCGGAGGAGGGATGTTTTTTCTGAGGGCCGGGATGCGCGAGTTATTTTGTGTGTAATTTCTGGACAGACTTCACGTGTTTCCGGCAAACACTGTCGGGAACGTTCACACAGGACTGCAACATTTTCCACCAGGATTCCAGTTTGTGCGCACCGTACACGCGAGGGCGCGACCTGAACGTAGATTCAAGGGCATCATGCAATTCGCACAGGTGCAATACCTGCCAGCCATTACCATTCTTGCCGAATCGCCCGCTGGCCGGGACACTGCGCAAAGTGCAGCGATCGCTGAATACCACAAATGAATATATGCAGGAATCCTCCAGGCGGACTTTCAACTGCCGGAGCAGCGCTCCCATGTGTCCCGTATTCTGCCTAATGGGATTGTACAGCGTGTGGTGTACCCGCGGGCCCAACTCCTGATTCCAGCGCTCCATCGTGAGGTCGCCCTCGATTTCACCGGAGATATTTTTCGTCTCGAACACGTAAATGCCGGTCTCATGCAACAGCACCGTATCGATTTCGGTATAGCCCGCATGCGTCGGGATGTAGACATTCTGCAAGACAAAGTAACGGCCTTTGAATTTTGCCGCGGTACGTTCGACAATCGCCGAGGTCGCCGCCTCCCCGAATTTTCCATGAACGTCATCGGCCAGGGCGGCTTCGAGCCCGCGGGCCTTGCGCGCATCGACAGGCGGCTTGTCTTCGGTGCGAAACTTCACTTCACGGGATTGCCAATAGTCTTTCCCGCTGCGGCCGGCATGCGTCTTGCGCCGGGTAAGCACGAGCAGCGGGAAAATTGCAATGAAGATTGCGGCAAGGACCGTCGCGCTCATAGGCAACACTATTTGCTATAATCGCGCTCCCCGAAGAGAGCCGTGCCCACGCGGATCATCGTGGAGCCTTCTTCGATAGCGACTTCCAAATCGCCCGTCATGCCCATGGAAAGCTGGTCGAAGTGGGCAAACGCGCCCCCCTTCGCGAGGAACTTCCGCTGCAAGTTGCGCAGGAACGCGAAGCACTCGCGGGAATCTTCGGCGACACCGGTGTTCTTGCCGATGGTCATGAGCCCGCGGAAACGCAAGTGCGGGAAATTTGCGCTCTTGCCGTCTGCATCGGCGGAACCCGCGCGCTTTTCCAAATCCGCAAGGAAAGCCTCGGCTTCATGTACATCCAAACCGCTTTTCGTTTCTTCTTCGCCGGCATTCACCTGGAAAAGGATGTCGAGAACTTTGCCCTGGGATGCGTCGGCGCCGTTGCCGGGGAGTGCCGCGCAGACTTTTTCCAATTTTTCTACGGCCTCGACGCTTGCGATGGAATGGATGCAGTCGGCGACGATAGCCGCCTTCTTGAGCTTGTTGCTCTGCACGGGGCCAATCACGTGGCAGCGCACGCGGCTGCCGTCCTTCGCCATGCGCGGTGCGCTGAACTTGAGTTCCGCTTCCTGCACGCGGTTCTCGCCAAAGTCGGTAGCACCGAGCGCGATGGCATTCTCCACGGCTTCAGCCGGGTGGAACTTGCTCACCCAAACGAGCTTCACCGATTCACGGCTACGACCTGCAATCTTGCAGGCTTCACCAATCCTTGCTTCGAGAGCTGCAAGGTGCTCGCGCATTTCGTCAAGAGTAAATTCCATATTTCCGTCACTTCATAACTAACAAGAGAATGTGTCATCCTGAGCAAGATGCCGCAAGGCATCGCGTCGAAGGATCCAATCCCGAGATTACGATTTTTTAGCCTTCACGAACAAAATCTTCACGATTTCGTCAATATGCTTGTGCGTGTAGATCTTGAGACCCTTCTTCGCAGGTGCCGGGAGTTCGTCCACGTCCTTCTTGTTCTGCGCAGGCAGGCGAAGCGTCTTCACGCCGGCCTGGAGAGCGGCAAGCGCCTTCTCGTTGAGCCCGCCAATCGCAAGGCATGCGCCCGTGAGGCTTACTTCGCCGGTAAACGCGATGTCCGGCGGCACCGGGATCTTGGTAAACGCAGAGAGCAGGCAGAGCGTGAGGGCGATACCCGCAGAAGGTCCGTCCTTCGGCACGGCGCCTTCCGGCACGTGAATGTGGATATCCGTCTTCTTCACGATAGCCGGATCAATTCCGAATCGGTGCAGGCGTTCGCGCACCAGGCTTACCGCAATCTGGGCAGATTCCTTCATCACGTCGCCGAGCTTGCCGGTCATGATAATCTGGCCCTTACCGCTCAGGAGCATGCATTCGATGGGGAGAATTTCTCCACCCACGCTTGTCCAGGCAAGGCCCGTCACCACGCCGGGGCGGCCAGGTGCCGGCAGCTGGTTGTCGAGGAACCGGGGCGCGCCCAGGTATTCCTGCAACTGCTTGTCCTTGATTTCGGGTTTGAACTTCTTGCCCATCACGATTTCTTTTGCGCGATGGCGCACAACACTCTCGAGGGTGCGTTCCAGTTCGCGCACGCCCGCCTCGCGTGTCCAGCCACGCATTACTGCGTTCACGGTATCGTCATCAAAAGACACCTGTTCCTTGAGCTTCACGCCCGTACGCTCGCAGATGCGCGGCAACAGGTACTTGCTCGCAATCTGCAACTTCTCATGCGGGTAATAGCCGGGCAGGCGCACAATCTCGAGCCTGTCACGCAGCGCCTCGGGAATTTCGCTCTCGCTGTTCGCCGTCGCGATAAACAATACGCGGCTCAGGTCAAGCCCCACTTCCATGAAGTGGTCGGTAAAGTCGTGGTTCTGTTCCGGGTCCAGCACCTCGAGCATCGCACTCGCGGGGTCGCCACGGAAGTCGCTCGCCATCTTGTCGATTTCGTCGAGCAAGATAATCGGGTTCATGCACTTGGCACGGCGCAGCGCATGGATAAAGCGGCCCGGCATAGCGCCAATGTAGGTACGGCGGTGCCCGCGGATTTCGGCCTCGTCACGCACGCCGCCAAGCGTAATGCGCACAAAGTTCCTCTGCATCGCGTTCGCAATCGATTCCACAAGGGTAGTCTTGCCCACGCCCGGAGGGCCAACAAGGCACAGGATTGGTGAACGGCGTTCCGTGCCGGTGAGCTTCAGCACCGCGACGTATTCCATGATGCGTTCCTTCACCTTGTCGAGCCCGAAGTGCTTGGAATCGAGTTCGCTCTTCACCTTCTTCATGTTGAGGACGGTGTCGGTGTACACGCCGTAAGGCAGGTTCAGGAACCAGTCGATGTAGTTACGGCTCACCGCATATTCCGGCGAGGTCGGCTGCATCAGCTTCATGCGCCCGATTTCGTCCTCGAGCTTCTCGACAATCGCCGGAGTAAAGTTCTTCGCCTTGATTTTCTTCAGCAACTGGTCAGGTTCCGAGGCGCCCGCGTTATCGCCATCCAGTTCATCTTGCAGCTGGCGAATCTGTTCCGAAATAAACCATTCCTTCTGCTGCTGGGCCATCTTCTGGCGCACGCTCTGCTGCACGCGCACCAGCACGTTCTCGTTGTCCTCGGAAACATCCATCAGGGCAAGGAGCTTGAGCGACATCTCGTCGAGCGACTTGACCTCCAGAAAGCTCTGCTTCTCGGCCAAGGACACCTGCAAGAACGGAATCATCCCGTAGTAGGCGTCCAGCTGGTTTTCCATGCCGAAGAAGGCATCTACCATGCCCTCGGCAATATTGCGCTTGGTCGCATAGTCACGGAAGCGCGCGAGCACCTCGTCAAAGAGCTTCGTCTTGTCCTTCCCGTCAATGTGGGGCTTGCGCGGCGAAACCGTAACATGCAGGAACCCGTCACGAAGCAACACGGAACGGAGGTCCACAATCTGCTGGCCTTCAAGAATCACCTTCACGCAGCCGTTCGGGAAAGGCATCACCGAACTCACGCTTGCCACAACACCTACAGAATAGAGGTCCAGCATCGGGTTCTGGATCTCTTCCACCGTCACATCCTTCTGGGCTACAAGAATAATCTCGTTATTGTGGCTCTCCGCATATTCCAGAGCGCGCAAAGACACATCGCGCCCCACCAGTATACGGCGGGTCGTATGCGGGAATACCACGGCATCCCTGAGCGGGAGCAACGGGTACGTTTTCGAAAAGTCAAAGTTCATACAAAAACAAAGATAGTATCTTAAAACAGGGCTATAAAAAAGCAGTTGCCGCAAAAAATGCGGCAACCGCTAAAACGGGTCAAACGGTTTGCCCTTACGAAGCCTTCTTGCGGCCGCGACGGGGCATTTCCTTAATGATCTCAGATTCCGCAAGGTCGGCGACACTGCCGAACTCGACGGAATTTTCTTCGGGAGTACTTTCCGAGGAGGTTGCGCCAAGCCCGCTCTTCACCGTCTCGGCGGTTACCACCAGCTTCTTCACGTCGGAACCCGGCATGGCAAACATCGCCTTCTGCAGGGTACGCTCCATCACGGAACGCAGCCCGCGGGCACCGGTCTTTCGGCTCATTGTCTCGTGGACAATTTCCTTCAGGGCCTCGTCGGTAAACTCAAGCTCGATACCGTCCATCTTGAAGAGGCTCTTGAACTGCTTCACGAGCGCGTTCTTCGGCTGGGTCAAGATGTTCAGGAGGGCGGCCTCGTCAAGTTCCTCGAGCGCAACCGCAATCGGCAAGCGGCCCACAATTTCGGGGATAAGCCCGAAACGGATCAGGTCATCGGGTTCCAGCTGCTGGAACAGTTCGCTGAGCGTATTGTCCTTCTCGCTGCGGATGTCGGCACCGAAACCCATGCCACCCTTGTTCACGCGCTGGGCAATAATCTTGTCGAGCGTCTCGAAGGCGCCACCGCAAATGAACAGGATGTTCTTCGTGTTCACCTGCACCAGCGGCTGTTCGGGGTGCTTGCGCCCGCCCTTCGGGGGAACCGCCGCGACAGTGCCTTCCAGGAGCTTCAAAAGCCCCTGCTGCACACCTTCGCCGCTCACATCGCGAGTGATGGAGGGGTTCGCGGTCTTGCGCGCAATCTTGTCGATTTCGTCAATAAAAATGATGCCGCGTTCGGCCTTCGCCACGTCGTAATCGGCGGCCTGCAGCAGGCGCACAATAATGCTGTCCACGTCCTCGCCCACGTAACCCGCCTCGGTGAGCACGGTCGCGTCGGCAATGGTAAACGGCACGTCCAAGAAACGCGCCATCGTCTGCGCGAGGAGCGTCTTTCCCGAACCGGTCGGACCGACCAGGAGCAGGTTCGACTTCTCGACCTCGACACCCGGCGCATCGGCATGTTCCTGCCTGTAACGCAAGCGCTTGTAATGGTTGTAGACGGCGACCGAGAGCGCAATCTTCGCCTGGTCCTGGCCTATCACGAACTCGTCCAGATGGGCCTTGATTTCGGTAGGGAGCGGGAGAGGCTTCTGCATGGCAGCGTCAATTTTCGCCTTCTCCTGCATCGAGCGGGACTTGTCCTCCTCGATAATACGGTAGCACATCGCAACGCAGTCGCTACAAATCTGGACGCCTGCGCCCGTAATCATCTTTTCCACTCGTTCTGCAGGCTTGCCGCAGAAACTGCAAGTGACGGTCGGATGGTTTTTCCCGCTACGATACATTAAATTCCCTCTTTACGCGGAACAAAGATTTCATCAATCACGCCGAAGGCCTTCGCCTCCTCGGGCCCCATGTAGAAATCGCGGTCGGTCTTCGCGCGAACTTCGTCGATAGACTTGCCCGTGTGCTTCGCGACGATTTCGGTGAGGGTGTCCTTGGTGCGGACGATTTCCTTCGCGGTAATCTGGATGTCGGTAGATTGGCCGGTGGCGGCACCCGACGGCTGGTGCAACATGATGCGGGAGTGCGGGAGCGCATAGCGCTTGCCCTTGGTACCCGCAGCAAGGAGCACAGCGGCCATCGAGGCGCAACTGCCAATGCAGATGGTCGCGATATTGGGGCGAACATGCTGCATGGTGTCGTAAATGGCAAGACCTGCCGACACATAACCACCCGGACTGTTGATGTACAGCGTGATATCCTTCTCCGGGTTCTCGTACTCAAGGAAAATCAGCTGCGCCATGACGTTGTTCGCCACTTCATCGTTGATGGGCGTACCCAGGAAGATGATGCGCTCCTTGAGGAGGCGGGAGTAGATATCGTAGGCGCGTTCACCGCGTCCGGTGGTCTCTATGACGGTAGGAATGATCATTAACTAACCTCTTTTACTTGTTTTCTTCAGCTGCGGGGCGGATGCCCACGATGAAGTCCGCAGCCATCTGGACACGGAGTTCATCGCGCAACTGGTTAATTCTGCCGCTCTGGCGGAAGTGGCCCTTGAGGGTCTCGAAGTCCACATGGTAAGCGTCAGCCATCTGCTTCAGGCGTTCGTCAACCTTGGCCTGGGAGGCCTTGAGCTTTTCCTTGGTGGCGACGAAGTCCAGAATGCGGTGTTTCTTGATTTCGCGAATGGCTTCCGGGGAAAGCGTCTTCATCTGTTCTTCGGTGGGTTCAACGGCGTCCTTTTCGTCTTGCACGTTGCGGTTGAGGGACCACCTGATGAGGTCGTACACGCGGGCGTTCGGCACCTCGAACGGGTTGCTTTCGATGAGCTTGTCGATGGCTTCGTTCACGGCCTTCGTCTTGGCGGCATCCTGCTTCTGGTTGCTAAGGCTCTCGGCGAGGTTGGCCTTCAGTTCATCGACGTCCTTCACGCCCACCTGCTTGCAGAATTCTTCGTCGAAGGTCGGCGGCACGATTTCGCGCACGTCGGTGATTTCCACGTTGAACTGGGCAGTCTTGCCACGGTAGCGTTCGTCCTTGTGGTCATCGGGGTACTTGAAGTTGATTTCCTTCTTGTCGCCCGCCTTCACGCCCATGAGGCCCTCGTCGAATCCCGGAGAGGCGGATTCGCCGAGCAGGCTACGGAATTCCTTGTTTTCGGGGAGTTCCTGCTTTTCGCCGTTGATAACGACTTCGATGTAGTTGCCCACGACCACGTCGCCCTTGACGGCGGCACGGTCCACATGCTCGTCCTTGCTCCACATCTGGACCAGACGGTCGAATTCGGCCTGAACCTCTTCTTCGTGCACGGCGGTGGCCGGGACTGTGATGCCCGTATTGTCGTAGCCCTTGATGTCGATTTCGGGGTCGACTTCAACTTCAAGGGTCAGTGCGACACCGGATTCCTTGTTGTCATCGAACTTGGTAACCTTGAGCTGGCCCACCGGGATGATATTCGCATTCTTGAGCGCCTCGCCCACCACCTTGTCGACGGTCTCGTTCACCGCCTCGTGACGGATGGCGTCGCCAAACTGCTTGAGGATCATCGCCTTCGGGACCATGCCCTGGCGGAAACCCTTCAGGGCCACCTGCTTCTTGTACTGCGAAAGCTTCTTTTCGAAGGGAGCTTCAAGGTCTGCCTGCGGGATTGCGACTTCGAGGGTGCGCACGGTTGCGCTAGTTTCTTTGATTTCAACGGACATTATGGACTCCGATATGCGGTTTGATTTGAAATTCTCTGCGAAAGGAGGGAGTCGAACCCTCACACCGAGGTACCAGATCCTAAGTCTGGCGCGTCTGCCAATTCCGCCACTTTCGCGTTTCCGCACCCAAAATTAGAAAAAGTCCAAAACATTTGCGAGCAAAACATCTATTTTATCCCTCGTTGCAAGTATTCAAGAACATAAAGATCGGCGTTTTCATTTCCCTGGTGAACATTCTCATTCAAGGCGTTTCCGTCCTTGTCCAGAATATTATCGCAAATAATCTCGGAATTGTCAACTTTGGATATTTCGGAATATTACAAAGCGATTACACCATATTCTGCGCCCTTGCCGATTTCGGAATGGCAACGCTCATCCTGGCCTATTTCGGCAAGCGCGCCACCGAGGGCAGGCTATTCAAGAACGTTCTGCAGTTACGGCTCCTCACCACCGCGGTCGCCGCGACCGCCATGATAGTGTTCGCCATAGCCGTAAGGCGCGACCACCCGGCCTTCTGGGGCGAAATCATCCTCGCCTTCGGGCTCCTATTCCAGCATGCGTTCTTCGACTGGTACTTCATCTGCGGGAACTTCTGGAAAAAACTCCTCATCTCGAAAATTCTCCACACGCTCTCGTACACCGCCATCATGGGAATCGCACTGTGCGCGCTCCGGTTCGATTCCATCGCGCCCATCGCGTTCTCGATGGTGCTTGCGGCACTGCCCGCATTCAGTTTCGGCGTAAGGCAGGCGTTCACCCCCAGCGTGCTCTCGATTGGCCACCACGCGCGCAGGTTCTTTGCGCTCATGTTCAAGTCCGCCATACCCTACGCCATCGCGAGCATTGCAAGCTTCGCGTACCTTCCCGTAGGGCTGTACACCGCATCGCACGCCTCCTCGCCCGAATACCTCGGGTCGTACAACTTCGCACACAAACTAATAATACTGGCGTCAGGCCTGATGGTGCATTTCATATCGTCGAGCCTCATATCGCTCCACCAGACTGACAGCCGCACGCTGCATATCCGCGACATAGGCATATTCACGCTGTTCATCGCCGCCGTGAGCACGCCCTTCTCGGTATTCCCCGAATACACGCTGCAGATAATCTTCTTTGCCGCCCCCTGGACAAGCGACGTGCTCGCCGCAAGCGCGCTGTGCCTGCGCATACTCACCTGCTCGCTCATACTGCAGGCCATCCGCATGAGCATGATATCCACGCTCCTCAAGGAACGCCGCATGGCGCTCTACTGCACCCTCATAACGCTGGGAGGCATTTTCAATATCGGAGTGTGCTACTACGGGTCGGGCTTCCTCGCTCCCGAGGCAATCCCGGTGCTCACGCTATCGGGCGACGCATTCCTCACAGTTGCCCTCGCCTTCTACTTTACCGCAAGGCGCCGCATCAGCTGGTAAGGCGACCGTAGCTTCTGCCGGCAACAGGCCCGCGGGCGTCTCGCTTCCATCGGGCAGTTCCGCACGTTTGCTGCACACCGTCGTCACGAGGTAGATAATCACCCCCCACATGCAGTAGATGCTCTGCTTGTAGCCCGAGGTAAAGAACCACCAGCCCACGAAATATATGAAGAAGGTGTGGAACATCACCTGCCTCGGCGTAAACGGCCTGCAGAGCTTCAGGTGCAGCACCGTAAGGCCTATCCCGCACAGGAACGGGAATAACAGCACCCCAAGCAGGTGGAAATCCTTGTACACGTCCCACAGGTAGTTCACGGTATTGAACCCGTACTCCTTCTGGATGCTCTCGTTGAACGCGTCGTCCCAGCCGTAAGAGTTCCTGAAACTTCCCGGAATCCTGAAGAACTCGAGGAACCCGCTCAAGAAATCCATGCCGTAGGTATGCGGGTGGTACTCGTCGTCGTTGGGCGGGTTTATCGCGTAGTCCAAATTCCAGTAGTTGTTCGCCACGTACTTGTACGGGAGCACCACCAGCACCTCCAGCGCCTTATTCTCGACGCCCTTGGTTCCGTACTGGTTCCTGAGGTTACTGATAGCCACAAAGCTCAATATGGCGACCACCATCGCAATCAATATAATGAGAGGCGAAATGCGCTTGTACAGGTAGTTGATCAGAATCATCAAGAACCCCAGGTTGAAGAACAGCGCGGTGCGGTTCGGGTAGGCGAGCAGGTTTATGACAATCACCACGAACACCATCGCAAACGACACGCGCCTTATCCACACCACATCGTTGAACTTCTTGAACGCCGCCACGCCAAACATCAGCACGCACAGGGGCCCGCTACTGAACAGCAGCGGGAAGTAGCCGTAGCTCACGTCCTTGCTCATCCAGCGGCCTGGATTCTCGGTGAATATGATGAGGTTCCCCGCGACCGCGATAATCTTCCCCACACCCACGAGGAACAGCGCAAAGAGCACAAAGGAAAGCAGCAAGTGCAGGTGCCAGTTGTACGCCTTCGCGGGCGTGGCTTCCACGATACGCACCGGAAGCTGCCGCGACTTCGCCGTGAGCTTCGCCATGTAGCAGCCCGTGCAAAAAGAGACAAGCCCCAAGATCCATACCATCCAGGTGAGCGGTTTGAAATCCGACATGAACGCGTCTATCTGCAGGTACGCAATCGCTAAAGTTATGCACTGCGAAAAGCAGTACACCGTCACCGGGCTAAAAAAATCCTTTTTCAGGAGCCACGACTGCAAAAGGCAAAAGAGCACCACCACAAGGAGCGCGCAACTTACCGGATAGACATTCATCCAGTGCAGCAGCATAGCCTATGCCTTCTGTTTCTTGAAGAACCCCTTGAACGTGTTCCACTGTGCAGCGACAGAGGAGCCACGCGTTTCCTCTTCCTTGAGGTAGTCGAGCAAGTTCGCGACGATGGTCGCAATCAGGAACGACACGAAAACGGTGAATATGAGGGTCACGCCACGCAGGGGGGCGACCTTCTTGTCGTTCTCCCAGGGAGCTTCCAGCACGTGCAGGTTGGTGAGCATCTTGGATTCCTCCATGCGGAGTTCCTCGCTCTGCTGGCGCAAAATCTTGTACAGCGCTTCCTGGATCTTTATCTGCGCCTTCCACATCGTGTATTCCTTGCCCAGTTCGGGAGACTGCTTCAGGGAAACGACACCCACGCTCTTCTGCTTGCCGTTGAGCGCACCCGAAAGAGCCGCATTCACGCTCTTGTAGCGCTTGGAAAGTTCGTCGTAGCGCTTGCTGTTCTCGCCGCGGTCCGCCTTCTCGAAGGCAAGCTCCATCCCGATTTCCTCGCGGTGGCTCTGGAGTTCGCCCAGGTACTTGATGGTCGATTCCAGCTGGATTTCCGGGTCATAGAAATCGTGTTCCACCTGGAACTTGGTAAAGCCCTGCAACAGGGAATCGAGCGTGCGCTCGCACGAATCGAGGCGCGACATCATGTATTCCCTCGACTGCTTCGCCTGCATGGTCTTGAAGGCATTGAACGCGGAGTCCGCCTTGTCGAGCATGAACTGCACCATGGCCGCGGCCATCTTGTAGTCCTTGTCCTCTATGGATACCTCGAACATGCTTTCCTTGTTGCAGTCGAGGCTAAAATTCTTGCGGAATTCCTTCAACAGGTCGGCATGGAACTTCCCGTCGAACTCGTAGTGTTCGGCTAGGTTGAACTTTTCGATGACCATGTTGTGCAGCTCCCACGAATTGAGGATAGTCCACACGGCGTTCGCGTCGTTGTCGCTGAACGAGAACCCGAGCAGCGAGCTGAGACCGCCCGAAGATCCTCCCAGAAGGCTTCCGAGCCCCTGGAGGCTGGTCTTCGACGCCGACGGGGGCGTGACAATCGCCTTGGAGCGGTACGTAGGCTCAATCACCCACATCACGAGCGCAAACACGACAAGCGTCGGTATAACCACTATGGAGAAGCATAGCCAAAAGTGCCGCAAGTTGCTGTTGATGAGCCGCAGGCAGACTTCGATAAATCCGGAACTCTCTTGTTTCATAGCGCGCTACTTGTAGTTGACGTAGATGATGAATGCAGAGGACACCACAGTGAGGAGCGATGCGAGGAACAGCGTGAAGTCCTTGAACGACTCGTAACGGCTCTTGGGAATCTCGATATAGTCGCCCGGGAGAATCGGGTCCTGCGTGACGTTCACGGTAAGGGCGTCCGGGTTCTGGCCGCGCCACACCTTCACCTGGCTCCAGCTGCCCGAGATGGTGTTGAGGCCAGATGCCGCGATGTAGTCGATGGCATGCCAGCTGGGGTTGTATTCCACCTGGCCAATGCGCGCGACCGCACCGCCAATGTACACGAGCATCTCCTTCACCGTAAATTCCAGTTCCGTATTGGGCTTCACCGTGACCTTGCTCATCTCGGTAATGGGGATCCAGCGCGGCTCGCTGTCCGGTTCGCGCACGCACACCGCCTTGTAGCCGTAGTTGTGGATGCGCCCCGCACCCGAGAGCTCGAAGTACTCCTGGATAGTGCGCCCTTCCTTGTAGGGAACGCTCGAGCGGTACCCGGGGAACAACAGCGCCACGTTCTCGCCCATCACCTGGTAGGGCACAAACACCTGGTCGCCCTGCTCGAGCATCGGGTCGTTCGCGAAATCGCCCTTGGTCGAAATCGCGTTGAAATCTATGTGGGTGGTATCGCCCTTCCTGATAAGGATGATGTCTTCCAAATTTGCTGTCGGGAGAGGGCCGCCCGCCTGCCTAATGAAGTAGCTGAGGCGCGTCTGCGGGTCCACCGGATGCTGGCCCACGTGCACCACCGCGCCCATGATGCTCGCGCGGAAGCGCTTGAGCGCCGAAAGCTGCACATAACAATATTCGCGCTTGTAGCGTTTCGATACCAGGTCAAGAATCAGTTCGCGTGCCTCGGAGAGGGTCTTGCCCGCCACCATCACGGAACCGCACTCCTCAATCGCGACAGAACCGTCCGGGTAAATCTGCACCGTAAGGTAGTTACTCTCGAGCCCGATATCCAGAAAATCGCCCGGACCAAGCCTGTACGTCGAATCAACCGCGACTTCGGAATACGAGGGAGAGAGCGTCACGCTGCTGCGGGGCTGGATACCCTGCTGCATCGTACCCACGACGCTACCCTGGACCGTCGCGGCCACCGAGAGGGCGCAAAAAGCGGACAGGAACAAGAGAAATGTCGCCAACCTTGACATAATTCGTTAACCAATAAGGAAATAGACGTTTTACAAAAATACAAAAAAAGAGCCTAGATAAAGTCACTCCCGTGTCAGTTTTCTATCCGGCGACGGTACGCTTTTCGTAAAAAACGGGAAAAAAGAAAGGCCCGACCCTATTCGAGCCGGACCTTCCAAAACTAAGCGAAACCTAGTTCGAAGCCTTGCCTTCGCCTTCGACCATGCTCACGGCATCGGACTTAGCGGGTTCGGCAGCCTTCTTTTCCTTCACGACGATCTCGTCTTCGACGAGGCCGATCAGGGCCATTTCGGCAGCGTCACCAGCGCGGTTCGGACCGAGCTTGATGATGCGGGTATAGCCACCGTTGCGGGTAGCATAGCGCGGGCCGATGGTAGCAAACAGGTCCTGCAGCACCTTCGGGCTCGTGATGAAGCGGGCAGCTTCGCGACGGGCAGAAAGGTCGCCCTTCTTCGCATAGGTAATCATGCGGTCCACGTTGGAGCGGACAATCTTCGCCTTGTGGAGCGTAGTGCGCACGTAGCGGGCAGACTGTTCGGCTTCCATGCCCTTACCGATAATGGAGGTAGCAAGGGCGCGGAGGATGGCACGCTTGTGTTGGGCATTCACGCCCAGTTTCTTGTTCTTTACACCGTGTCTCATTGTTAATCCTTCAAGTAGTCATCGACGTCCATGCCAAAAGAAAGGCCCATGGAGGTCAATACCTCGTTAAGTTCCACCAAGGACTTCCTTCCGAAGTTCTTGTATTTGAGCATATCGTTTTCCTTGTTGCGCACAAGTTCGCCAACGGTATGGATGTTGGCCATACGCAGGCAGTTGCTGGAACGAACGGAGAGTTCGAGTTCTTCCACGCGGGTGCGCAGGAGCGTCGCAATACGCTGACGTTCTTCATCCATCTCGATTTCTTCGGGGCTCTCGAGGTCGCCTTCGAAGTTGATGAAGATTTCCAGGTGATCCACGAGGAGCTTCGCAGCGTATGCGAGAGCATCTTCGGGGTCAATGGAACCGTCGGTCGTAATTTCGAGTTCCAGGCGGTTGAAATCGGTACGCTGTCCAACGCGGGTATCGCTGATGTGCATCGCGACCTGCTGCACCGGGTTGAAGTTAGCGTCCGTGGCGATAACGCCGATCGGAGCGTCCTTGTCCTTCAATTCGTCGGCACGGACAAAACCGCGACCGCAGGAGATCTTCACGTCCATCGACAAAGAAGCATTGTTGTTCAATGTCGCGATATGAACATCCGGAGTCAAGATGACCACGTTCGGATTGTCCATGAAGTCCTTGGCCTTGACCTCGCCGTCACCGGACATGTCCAGGTGAAGGGTTTCGTCATGGTCGGAAAGGAGCTTCACGCGGATGCTCTTCAAGTTCAGGATGATATCGGTGACATCTTCCTTGACACCCGGAATCGTAGACATTTCCTTTTCAACGCCTTCGATTTTCACGGAGACGATTGCCGCACCCTGCAGGGAGGAAAGAAGCACACGGCGGAGAGCGTTACCGAGAGTGATGCCCCAGCCCCTTTCGAGAGCTTCGACAACAAACTTGGCCTTGCGACCGTCTTCGCTAGATTCCACCTTCTGGAAGCTACGCGGCATCTGAAGTGATTTCCACATCATAGGCGATACCTCTTTGGATTAGACCCTTCTCTTCTTTTTAGGACGGCAACCGTTGTGCGGGATGCCCGTCACGTCTCGAATGGAGAGAACTTCGAGGCCCGCATTCTTGAGAGCGCGGACGGCAGATTCACGGCCGCCACCGGCACCCTTCACGCGGACATCCACCTTGCGCATGCCGAGGTCGAACGCCTTGTGGGCGGCAGTTTCGGCAGCGAGCTGGGCGGCAAACGGAGTGCTCTTGCGGGAACCCTTGAAACCGGAGTTACCGGGGGAGCCCCAAGCGACGACGTTGCCACGAGCGTCGGTGATAGAGACGATTGTGTTGTTGAAGGTAGCGTTGACGCAGGCGATGCCCTGGATGTCGATACGCTTCTTGCCCTTCTTGACCTTAACTTCTTCAGTAGCGGCTGCGGCCGGAGCTTCAGCAGCGGCAGCGGTTTCCTTGATTTCTTCTTCAGCCACGACGAATCTCCTTACTTCTTCTTGTTAGCCACAGTCTTCTTGGGGCCCTTGCGGGTACGGGCGTTGGTACGGGAACGCTGACCGCGGACCGGCAGGCCCTTGCGGTGGCGGATACCACGGTAGCAACCGATATCCAAGAGACGCTTGATGTTCAGGGTAACTTCCGCGCGGAGCTGACCTTCCACGGAGTATTCGTCTTCGAGAAGATGACGAATCTTACCTTGTTCTTCTTCGGTGAGGTCATCGCACTTCTTGTTCTTGTCGATGCCCAGCTGAGCACAGACCTTGTTTGCGGTGAACAGACCGACACCATAGATTGCCGTGAGGCCGTACTCGACGGTCTTGTTTTTCGGCAAATCGACACCAGCTATACGTGCCATACGATCTCCTTATCCCTGCTTCTGCTTGTGACGGGGGTTCTTCGAACAGATGATGCGCAATACACCCTTGCGACGGATGATCTTGCAGTTTTCACATCTGGGTTTGATGGAGGCTTTGATTTTCATAGGTTTGACCTTCTTTTGTAATACCTATTACTTGTAACGGTAAGTAATTCGCCCGCGATTTAAATCGTACGGGGAAATCTCGACCAACACTTTGTCGTCCGGCAAGATTCTAATGAAATGCCGGCGCATTTTTCCTGAAACATGCGCGAGGATCTCGTGACCATTTCCGAGTTGAACACGGAAGAAAGCGTTGGGAAGAGCTTCCAACACAACGCCTTCTACTTGTATACCTTCTTCTTTAGCCACTAGGATGCCATCCTGCCGCGAATGCGGCCACGTTTCAAGAAACCTTCATAATTCTTGGTATGCAACTGGGCTTCGAGCTGACGAAGAGTATCCAGAGCAACACCTACCACGATCAAGACCGAGGTACCCCCAATATAGAAACTCATATTGAGAGCGTCTTTCAAATGCAGGGGAACGACGCTGATTAAAGCGAGGTAAAGAGACCCAGGCAATGAAATTCTGGTCAAAACGTGGTCAATGTATTCTGCTGTCTGCTTACCCGGACGGACTCCCGGAATAAACCCACCACTTCTCTTGAGGTTTTCGGCAATGTCGTTCGGGTTGTACTGGATTGCCGTGTAGAAGTAGGTGAAGAATATGATGAGGAGGGCATCTACTACGCTGTAGGAGATGTGTCCCGGAATAAATGCAGAAGCAAAAGCCTGCATCGCAGATACGTTCGGGAACCAAGATGCAACCATGGCCGGAATGAACATGATGCAAGATGCGAAGATCACGGGAATCACGTTAGCGGTGTTCACCTTGAAAGGCAAATAGCTAGCCTGACCACCCAAGACCTTGTTTCCGACGGTCCTGCGAGGACTTTGGAGTGGAATGCGACGGGTCGCCTGCTCAACGAAAACGATGAAGCCGACAATGACAACCACGAGCGCCAAGATGAAAAACTCGATCGCAAGCGGCTGGATGCCTTCAACAAACATTTCCCCTTCAGCCATAATGGCCCGCGGAAGGCCACCGACGATACCGGCGAAAATGATAAGAGAAATACCGTTACCCACACCGTGCGAGGTAATCTGCTCGCCAAGGTACATCAAGAAGATGGTACCTACGGTGAAGGTTAACGTAGCAAGGAGACGAAAGCCTACGTTGCCGAGACCAGACGAGAAATTGTCGGAAAGGACCGAGATTCCCGTACCGGCGGCCGTCGTCACCTTGAGGTTCGAAAGCCACATAGAAATGCCCCATCCCTGCAAGGCGGAAAGGACCACCGTGAAGTATCGGGTATACTGATTCAGCTTAGCGCGACCTTCCTGACCCTCCTTCTGGAGCATCTGGATGGCCGGAATGACCGAGCCCATCAACTGGAGGATGATGCTTGCGCTGATGTACGGCATGATACCGAGGGCAAATACAGTCGCCTTAGCGAATGCACCGCCGGTAAACGAATCGTACAGGCCAAACAGGTTATTCGAATTTTTGAAGTATTCTGCGAGAACCGCAGCATTTACTCCGGGGATGGAGATGTGAGCGCCAATACGATAAACAATCAAAAGACCAAGCGTAAAAAGAATCTTTTTACGCAGGTCTGCGATTTTGAACGCATTGACGAACGCACCGATGGCTTTCGTAACTGCTTCCATTAGATGATCTCAACTTTGCCGCCAGCAGCTTCAATGGCAGCCTTTGCCTTTTCGCTGATAGCGTTAACCTTTACGTTGATAGCCTTGTCGATAGAACCAAAAGCGAGGACCTTGACCG
>Ga0310786_10004209_pt1 | contig 20150 bp, 14 predicted proteins | sample AusTroGonzalo_MG_FD_203881 | JGI IMG/M metagenome (GOLD analysis project Ga0310786, IMG submission 203881) | Bovine rumen microbial communities from tropical cattle in Woodstock, Queensland, Australia - Gonzalo_03 (v2) (version 2) | ecosystem: Host-associated > Mammals > Digestive system >... | reverse complement strand
GCGCCCGTCAACAATTTCATGCAGGAAGGTGGGACTGACCGTGTTAATGAAGTGCGCTCCGAAGATTCCGCTGGTCAACAGGTCAATCAAGTTGTTTTCGCGAGACTCCTCGTAGTTGATCGGTTGCCGTTTGAAGTAGAGGTCCTGCCAGAACAAGGCTGTGTCAATGCCATGGTCTTCAATGGTTGCCAGAGTGGTGTCCTGGGTATGGATGTTATGGACAGTCAGCAGAGTGGGAATGTTTAATCGTCTCGCATAGCCAGGTATGAGTCCGGTCATCCAGTCGTTGCAGTGGACGAGGTCGGGATTGACCTGCGGAATGATGTTGTTGATAACCTCGCGCTGGAATACCAGGCTCATGTTCAGTGACTCTGCGGCATAGCTGGGATAGACCTGGTTGCGATAATAGAAGGTACGGTCTTCCGCTAGATGCACGCGAGTCTGTCCATCGTTTTCCGCATGGAGACTTTGCTGGTATTTCTCCAGCTTGGCGTCCAGCAAATCGGCGACTTCAACGTGGAAGAGACGACGGTAGTGCGGTAGGGCGACATGCACATCGACGCCGCGCTGAAACAGCGCCGCGACCAGGGAGGCTGACACATCGGCCATGCCTCCGGCCTTGGCGGACAGCTTGTGGGCAATGTCACCCATGCCTGCGGGCACATAGGTGATCTCCGGCGTGACTAGAAGAACCTTAAGTTTGCGCTTATCCTGTTTCTTGCGATTCATAGCAATAGGGATTCAAATGTAGAAACTTTTAAAGAAAGATGAGTAATATAATACGTTTTTGCGGAATTTCCAGTCGGAAACCGTCATTCAACTACGATGACGTTGTTCATGGAATTAAGGCCATTGGATACATGCTGGGGGTTCCCCTCGTCCAGCATCCAGACTCCATCCACCACGAATTTATATTCGTATGTACCTGGTTTCAGGTAGATAAAGGCGGTGTGAGTGCCGCTTTTGGAATCAAAACGTAGGAGTTTTGCCTGGGGGCTCCAGTCATTGAAAGAACCTGCCAGATACACTTGGGATTCCGCAGGCGCATGCGCTGTGAATACTACCTTGCGCCGAATGAACTTCCCTTTGGTTTTACGACGGGATGGCAAATCATTTGCCCTGTGCAAGGTTGTCTTTTTCTCCGGTCTTGTCGCTTTTGCCATATCCGTACTCCTTGGATGTCTGCGGTAGGAGACCCATACTGCCCATTAATCACAAAATTTCCAACAGCTCAAAAGACCTATTACTATAAGCTTAAGACGCTCATTTACAAATGCGTCGCCGCAAATTGCCTTAATTGCCTTGTAAAAATCTCCCCAAACGATTTGACAATTGAAAAATACCATGCTATTTTAAATTCAACAAACAAGTCAATAAGTCAATTCGATGGCTTTCCCATGAAAACCACATATCTGAAAAACGAAGTCAAATCATTGCTGCTCACGCATATCAAAGACAATCACTTGCAGCCAGGCGACAAGTTGCCCACTCAACGCGAATTGGCGCGTCGCCTTCAGGTGAGTCCCAAAGTGGCGGAAATTGCCTTGAAAGAGCTGGAAAAGGATGGACTCATCGTTCGACGTGTCGGCAGCGGCACCTTTCTGGCACGAAGCCACGAAATCGTTTCGACAGTGCCCAATGGCGGGCGAAACGTATTTGTGCTGATACCGAATCTGCGGAATCCGCAGTTTACCGAATTTGCCGCAGAGTGTGAAACCCTGCTGCTGCAGGAGTCCTGCCGAATGCGTCTGGTGACAGGCAAGGGATTCAATTCCTTCCGCGATCTGGTGAACCTCATGGTAGAGGAAGGATGCGGAGGGATTATCACCATGTTCATTCATCCTTCACTGAAGGAGTTTGCCGAGAGCCGCAAGGTGCCAGTCGTCCAAATCCACATACGTAAACCGGGGCCGTTCTACCGACCGACCACCCACGACATTGTGCTGGACATCGGAGACCAGGCGAAAATTCTGGCGGAACACCTGCTTGCTCTGGGACACCGCAATTTCTACTTGGCGGGAGGACAGCCGGAGAAAAACGAGGCCATGTGCTATCGATTCAAAGTCATGGAGAGGATTTTAAGGAAAGCGGGAGCAACCATCCGCATTGTCTCAGAAAAGATGGCTGATGGCACGGAACTTCGTTACGACGAGATAGGGAAAAAACTGGTGTCGGACATCCTGTCCTTGAATGCCGGTCCTGGTGTCGCGGTGTTCTACAATACCGCACGTGCGCTGGGGGCGATGAAAATGTTTCTCCATCTTGGGCGGAAAATCCCGCAGGACATATCCATTGCGGCCTTCGACAATATTTTCGCAGCCAAACTGGTGGAACCGGAGTTGACCGTGACCGATGCGCGATACATCGAGGCTGCTAAACTGGCGGTCGAACTGATTGCCAGCCACGAGTGCGAATTGAAGAGCATCACGATTCCTCCCGTACTCTGCCAGGGAAAATCCATTGCCGCAATAAACCGATGAGTCAAGTTTTTCCATGAAAAACATCTATCGTTTCGATCTGCATACCCATTCCAATCTTTCCGATGGACGAAACAGTCTGCTGGAAATGCTCCATGCGGCAGAAGCCAACGGGATGGAAGGCATGGCGTTCTCCGACCACACGTTCAGCGACCAGGATGCGGAAAAACTGCTGCACGAATACCATTCGGCCTCCTTGCCGAAAAGCAAGGTCAGGACTCTTTTCGCGACAGAGACCGCAGTGGCGAATCCATCAGGATGCCCCGCCGTTTCATCTACACTCCTGCGGAAATTTGACCTCGTGCTGATGGACTGCAACGGAATGCTGTTTCGCCAGATGCAGGGATTTTCCGACAAGAAAGAACTTGCCACGAAATTATGCGAGGTCATCATCCAGACCTGCCATGCCCCCGATGTGCAGATTTTGGCGCATCCCTTCAATTTCGGGCTGGAGCCCCTGGCACTCCCTCTGGAACTGTTCACGGACGAACTGCTGGCCACTGTTGCCGAGGAATTCGCCCGCAACGGAAAGGTCTTTGAAATCATGAACCAGATGTACTACTGGCATACTACAACGTCGTTTGAACATTTCCACCAGGAGTATTCCAGAATTGTCGGAATCATGAAGGCGGCGGGCGTCCGCTTTTCCCTTGGTTCCGACACGCACTCCTGCTGCGGGATCGGCAATATCCCCTGGTCCAGGCGGATAGTCGAGGAGCAGGGACTGGAGGACAGGATTTTCATCCCCAAGTCATTGACCTTGAATGAATAAGACTGCCGTGAATTTCAGCAATGAGGAACTTGATACACAAGGAGACGCAATCATGAACCACAAAACAAATTGGAAACTCAAGGCAACTTCGTCATCCAGATTCTTCACCCTGATTGAGTTGCTGGTCGTCATCGCCATCATCGCCATACTTGCGTCCATGCTGCTTCCGGCCTTGGCCAAGGCACGTGAGAAAGGCCGGTCAATCGTGTGCGCGAACAACCTGAAACAATGGAGTTTTGCCCTCACCTTCTATTCTGACGAGTTTGACGACTGGCTTTGTAGCGCGACAAGAGTGGAATTTGCGCCAGGAATAAGCAAAGCAGGATACACCAAGCCTGAGGAAGGGCGGCACTGGCACGATTGGGCCAGCTATCTGCGCTACTTGGCCATGCCGTCCGTGAGTATCGATGTCTGGTCTGGCCTGACTGGACAGCGTACCATCAATATGTGTCCGTCGCATCTGAATCCCACTGCGATAAGCGGGACGGTGTATTACAAAAACATCCGCTTCTCCTACCTGATGAATGAGGGGCTTGGCTTTAATCCCAACGGGCACAATCCCAGTTGTGCGAAAGTCAAGGCATTTCAGAAGCTGGGGAGAGTTTCCACCCCATCAAGCATGATCTACCTTACGGAAGCTTCCTCGTTTACACAGTGGGTATCGGCCAAGGCTTGCTGGGGGGCCAACCAGTATATGCTCCATACCGAGAATGCGACGGAGGGGCGCACGGAACGCCGCCATGCCAATCGGATGAACGCCATGTATGTGGATACTAGCGTTCGTTCCATAGAAAGGCCCAAAAGAGAGGAATTTGACAATTATTAGGCGCAATCGTTTTTTCTCCTGTCATCTGTCCCAGCCCCATAAAAGACTGCCAAATGAAGCGAATCCTCCTGGTGTTCTTTCTGTTGTTTTGCGGAACGCTTTTTGCCTCAGGGGAAAGACAGTGTGCCGTGCTCGTCTGGGAACGGAACCAGTCCAATGCGGAAAAGATGCTGGCCCACCTGGGCAAGTGCGGGGAGAAAGCCGTGCCTGTCTCCTTGACGGATGAGTCGCAGATTCTTGCCTGCGACATTCTGATTCTGCCGGATGCGGAGACGACTCCCCTTGTCCTCTGGCAAGGGCTGATTCCGCGTTTTTTAGCCCAGGGCGGCCACCTGATTACCGATGGCTATCCCCAACGGACTGTCGAGAAGAAAAACGGAGCCTGGATGATTGCCCCTGCCTGGATTACTCCCCTGGCCGGAGCAGCCCACTGTGTCGTCGATACGGCTCCATTCAACTACAAGGGCATCACCGGCAACAAAGTCCCTCTCACCTTGCGCCAGGACGAGACGAGCCGTACAGTTGGGCAATTCCAGTTTCCAGAATTTCATGGGATTCCACGTGTTCTCGGATTCAGCATGCACAAATGCCAATGGCGGCTCACCAACAACAAAACTCCTGGTCAGATGGAATTCCATGATTGCGCAGACCTGTCTCCCCTGGAATTCACAGATACTTCCGGGAATGGCCTGGCACAGCACACAGCGATGGTTCGCCACTGGTGCAGCTTCTTCCCCGGGACCACCATCATCTGCGCAGACATTGCAGCCACACTGAATCGCAATCCATCACTGAAATTGCTTTACACGCAGGTCGGCGCGGATTATTTGAAATACCTGCTTACCATCTGCCGTGCAAAACTACCATCCGACCCTTCCCCTGAATACTATTGGGGATTGAAGAGAGTTAAGCGCAGCATTACGAAAATGAAAGACCTCTATACGGAGGCTGTCTATCTTCTGCGCGACTTGCGGTTCCACAGTGAAAACAACCACCTTTTGCAACTTCCCGCCCAGGAGGGGCCAGTCCAGAAAATTTCAGAAGAATTTCTGTCCTTGGAGAAGGAGTGTCTGACACTCTGCACCCTCTTTGCAAAGGTCAGATTCAGCCGTCTGCCTTCAGACGTGGAACGCAAGGAGAAGCTGGTGGCAGAGGCCGATGCCCTGAGCGTGCGTCTTGTCTCTTTTCTCCAGGAGGGCACTCCCCTGTGCGCCAATCTCGCCAAAGCGTCGGCAGGCGGCTTTTCCCTGCCTGAAAAATATGCGGGCAAAGGTGTCCTGGATGTCCGGCTTTCCTGTGCGGATTATCATCCAGTCAGCTCGTTTTCGGCACCGCCGCTATTTGTGGAATATGAGAATGGGCGCACGATTGCCTCACTGGGGGTCCGCGGCTGCTGCCTGAACAACTATTCTACCCCGCACACCTACAAGCTTCCGACCACGGAACACTTGAAATACGATGCATCGGCCAAGGAAGTCTATTGCCGCTATGTAAAAGAGACAGGGCTGGACATGAACACCTCGCACGAAATCAATACCACCATCCTGCCAGACCCGCTTTGCAAAAAGGTACTGGAAAATGACACGCCATACGTGGCGGACCTGCGCAAAGGAACCCTGGCGCTGTCAAAAAATACTGGGGATGCATACCGCCACTTGTCGGGATACGGAATCATCTCCAGCGCAACTGCCTCCCCTGAATTCCAGGAACTCATAGATTTCATGGCCAGGCGGACTGCCGACTTGCCGGGAATCCACACCCGCTCCATCACCTTGGAGGGGATGTCCCTCGGCGGCTACAGCGAATATGGCTTTGCCCAATACCGCAAATACCTTGCCGAACATCATGGGAACCTCATTTCCCTCAACCGCAAATGGGGTTCGAACTATGGCTCGTTTGACCAAATTCGTCCGCCTTCCGCCTATCCATCCACCAAGGTCGAGCAGGCCAATATGTATGACTGGATATCGTTCCGTTCGGAGCAGTTTCTGAACTTCATGAAAACGGTATCGGAAAGCTATCGCAAGGGCAATCCGGGCTGTCGCCTGACGGGATGCATCAACCAGGTATCCCCCCTGGACGGTGTGGACTTCTACCGCTATAACCAATACCTGGACTTTGCGGCGGCGCACAACACTCCGACGTACCACGCCTGGTATCAGATTGGCCTCGGGCGGCATGGCCAGCTCTCCGACAACAACGAGCCTAAGTGGGCCTCCCTTCCCGGCCCCTGGCGCCGCTTCGGCCTGGAGAACGAGTACCAGAAAAGTCTGCGCTACGCCATGTATTACCATGCTTCCCAGGGCATGGGGCAGTTCGCGTGCTATGAATGGCGCGTGGGAGACGTCCCCATCCGCATGGGCGAATACGACGGTCTCTTGAACTTGACCGGCACGGAAATCAGGCATTTCATCCGCAACAAGGGCAAATGGGAGCGTCTGCTAGGGGCGGGGCTCCCCCGTGACCATGCCCACTTGGGTCTCTACTGGGCGTTTGAAACCAAATCCCAGGCCAAAGGCGGCTTCACCGACACTCCGCTGGACAAATCCCTATTCTGCCAATATTTCCGCCTGCTTGACCGATGGAATGAATTGCTGGATGCCTGCCAGGTCCAGTATGAGATGTTCACCCGTGACAAGATACGGGAAGACCTGACGCATTTGAGTACCCTGATTGTCCCCCAGGCAGCCTATCTCGAATCCGAGGCTGCCACACGCATGCTGGAGTTTGCCGAAGGCGGAGGAACTCTCGTTCTGGAGGGGCTTTGCGGTGTTTTCGATCCGTATAAAAACGATGATGGGCAACTCTTCGACACCTGCGGAGTCATCCCCATCGAAAGAAAAACGGGAAAACTTCAGAGAGGAAATCATGCCCCGCGCCTGCTCACGGTGGAACAATTCGGCCCCCCTTGGCTTTCCTACGAACTGACGGAAGAGGAAAAGACTCGCATATTGGTGCGCTATGCGGATGGCTCGCCAGCAGCTCTCGCTATCCAGTATGGCAAGGGTGAAATCATTTACTGCGGGTTCGCGGTCACTGGAAAATCCCCCGTTCTTGCGGATATCCTGCAAAAAGCGCTTGCCGAGCGTTTCGCCGCCTCGTCCGACCCGTCCGCAAGGTTCTTCACCTGGCAGGGTGAGGACCATTTCCGATATGTCTTTGTGCTGAATTATTCAGACGAGTGGAAATCCATTCCAGTTACCATTGCGGGCCGAATAGTCGAGGCGTATGACATCGAGTCCGGTACCAAGTTGAATTTCCGCACCAATGGGAGCACTTCGGAGACGACCGTGGCCGTGTTTCCAGCGGGGGGACGCGCTCTTGCCGTCAAATGCGAAAAATAAGGGAAAGATGAATATGGTGTTTCGTTCGCTACTTCTGACGGGTGCGATTTTCATCTCCATATGTACCTCCGCCGTCGAGGAGGTGGTCATGTCCCGTAGGACGCTTGACCGCTCGAATCTGTTCATGTCAGGCGACTTTTCCTTCAGTGTCACGACCGATGACCGCAGTCCCAGTGGCTGGTCAGCCAAAGTAGGAAGGGGAAGCGAAGAGCGCAATGTCCCCATCCAGCGTTCAGGGAGGACGTTGGTCTTTCTCCCTGGTGAAATCCTGGAGGTACGGAACAACCGTCTGCCAGGACACGAACACTGGAGCCTCATGCAAGAGACCATCGGCGAGTTCGAGGTAGTGCGCCGTACACCATCCGATTTCCATCCGACAGGAGCCATGCAGGCGGCAGAGGAGAAAATAGACGGTCTCGACACGTATGTCTGTCAAAACGGGACACTCACATTGCGAATGCTGCCTGCATTCAATGGCGCAATCTACAGTCTGTTCGACGCCGTTTCAGGTCTGGAATTCTTGTATGGGAAACCAGAGGGGGCGCAGAGCAAACTCTCCTTTGAGAGACTAGGTTTTCTGGAAATGGTCAACCGCTTCGGGCAGACAGCCTGCGTGGAATTCCATCCTGAATGGAGGACATTCCCCGATGGCACCGCAATTCTGACCATGGAACAGGTTCTCCCCGGCGGTGATGTCAAATTGTCGCGGGCGATGGAGCTGACGCCTGGACTGCCCCAGGTGAAGCTCCGTTCCGTTTTCACGCCATGCAATTCCGTGCAAAATGCCTTCAGCCTGAGACATCGGCCAGAGGCAACCTTCGCGGGCAGCGCGGACAATCACTCCGTCAGCATTTTTACGCAGGAAAACGGCATTTGGAAGGAACAGCCCTCCCCCAGCGGAGAGGTCATCCCTCAAGGCACTCGATATGCCCTGGTGGACAGGGACCGTGGAATCCTGTTTGGCGTCTCCTACGAGGTTCAGGACCTCCAGCAACTGTATCTCTGGAACGCCGAGAACTATGTGACCCTGGAGGCATGGAGCGTGGCACGTCCCCTCTCTACTCCTTTGGCACTGGCTGTCCGCTACTTTCTGATTCGCGGCATGTCCAAAATTAACTTTCTGGGGATGGATGGCGCACTGTTCCTTCCAGACCTCCATCCTGTGCTTCACGCGGGAAAAGAGTGGATTCCCACTCTCGTGTATGGGAGTGCATCATGTTGGAAAACTCTGGGGATTGTCTTCACGGTCAAGGACGGGCAAGGAAAAACGGTACTTTCGGAGAAACGTCCTCTGTCTTCCCCCGTGCCTGGCTTTGCCGTGTCGCACAAATGCTCTCCTCTCGACACCAGAAGACTTGCTCCTGGCATTTATAAAGTGGAGTTTTCACTTTCAGAAGGGGATATTGCAGGGTTCCTCCCGCTGACGGTGGTAAGTACCGAACAACTTCAGGAATTCCAGGCATTTCAAACCGACATCCAAAACAAAATTGAAGAACAACGCCGTGCTTGCAAAAATGCTCCGCCAGCCAAGAAAAAACAGGCACTCCGTGATTTCAAACAGTTGCTCGTGCTCCGCAACAAATACGAGGAGGCTCTGCAAAACGGAGACATGGAAACACTGCGTCGGCTCTCACAGGCACTACACTAGTGTTTGCGGCGACTATCCTTGTGCGGATGCCATCCCAGGTGAGCGAAGAGGTCATCCCAACAGGAATGTGGCGATGTCGCCGCTGGAGAGCGTGATCTGGTCGGAGGAGATGGCTTGGCGGGAGGCGGTGGGCGTTGCCTTGTCGTAGGAAACGGGATGGATGGCGGAGGGGACAAGCGAACCGGCGAGGCGGCCGCTTCCCGTTTGCGTCGTCGGATTGACGATGCGCACCACCCGTCCTTTGAGCGTCTTGTCATAATAGAAGGCGGACATCACCAATTGCGTGGAATCTAGATGGAGGGCGCTCTCTGCGAAGGAGGGAGGGGCGATTGTTGGCTGCAGGAGCGTTCCCATGCCGTCTTCCAGCAGCCGGTCGGAGAGAAGCCAGCCCGCATTGGTGGCGGCTGCATCTCCCTGCCAGGAGAGGGCGATGCGGAAGACGTGGTCGCCAAGGAGCAGTGACTCTGGCGTGAGGATGGCGGGTCCCGACGCGCTGCTCTTGCCGAGATTGTCCACCGAGCGTAATAGCGTGATACGGAAGGATTCTCCGTCAGGCGTATGCTCGTGAAGCCCTTGCGGGTGGATGGTGAAGGAGTGCGCACCCTCTTGAACGGAAAGGAATCCGAAATTCTTTCGCTGCGGTTCCGTATGCTCGCGCCAAGGGCCCTCCTCTGGGCGAGGCGCCACAGGTAGGAGAAGATGCTGGAATTGCGTCTGGCGGACGTATTGCGAGAAGGGGAATGGAGTACGGATGCGTAATTGGAGCCGGTGGCAGCATCCATTGTTTTCCACATGGAGGAAGATCAGTATGCCAGAATCACCTGCTGCACCAATGAGTTGCAAGCGAACGGGGAGCGAGACCGTCTCTTGTGAATCGCGCTCTTTGGGAGCGTTGATTGTCGTGGTAAACTCCTGGAAGAATAGATGCCGTGTGACAAGGGTGCGCCCTTCCTGCCACGGCGCATTCCGGCGTGTCTTTGCGTCAGGTGGCGGCAAGAAGCGATATTCATCCCCATTGTCGGCAATGTCTTCAAGGGAAAGGCAATCAGGGACAAATCGACCATTGACGCGCAAGGCGAGGCGGCCATCCTGAAGTGCGAGCGGCAGCTCCACTGCCGAGGCGGAAACGGTGGAAGCCTCGCCATGCAGACGGAATCGGAGGAGCTGTGTACTGTAGCCGTCTGGCAGCGGCATGGAGGTGAAGACGCGGGAACGGTTGCAGATGCGACCGTCGGGACCTGGGGCCAGGAATGGCCCGCAGGTGGTGCAAGATTTCTCCTGTGGCAGGATGATGCAATCCCAAAGCGTGCCATCTGGCGCGACAAGATCGTACTGCTTCAGGTCAATGTCCGCAGGGTGGACGACTGTGAAGTGCCAGAGGCCGCCCTGCGCAGGGGAAGTGGCCGCATGTGTACAGGCCACCGGCAGCTCTTTGTCCCCAGCCCTGGGAGGCCTCATTGGCAGGGTGTCCACGCCGCAGCGGAGGCGCAGAAGGCGCTCCGTCACCGCCCGCATGCTGCTTTCGATGCCGTCGAAGCGTACCCTCATTTCCCGTTGCACGGAGTCGATGCTGCAGCAGCTCATCGAGTCGTGCGTTTGATTTTGCAGAAGCCATTTCCATGCCTGGTCAACATGGGGCTGAAGGCGTTCTCGCCATTCTGCGGAGGCCATGGCGATGGCGGGTTCCACGATCTTTTCCAGTAGATGCTGCGCCTGGGCATTGCGGACTTTGAGTTCCGTATGGCTGCTGGCCGTGCCGATGAGTACCATGAGAAAACGTCCCCATTCCATCTCTCCGGAAACACGTGGAAGAGATTCCACGGCAATGGACTCTTTCAACGCCTCGCAGTATTGCCGCAGGCCGCCCACCACGATTTGCAGCGAATCCAGGGAGACATTGCACCGTTTGACACGGGATGCCAGGTTCCTCTCTGGCAGAAGGTGGTCGGACCCATTCATCGCAAGATAGACGGGTGCGTCCGTATAGTTCTTGAGATATTTGTGGAAAAGCTCCATGCGCAGCCGGAAGGCCTCTTCCTCCTGCGGCAAATTCATGGCCAGGCCATAGGCTCCGGAGACCCATTTGCCGTCTTCCCTGAAAATGTCGATGATGCCCGCCAGGGCGAGAATGGAACGGCGTCCGCTCTTATCCGTCCAGAGGAACTCTGTGCGTGGTGGATTTGGTTCGGCCCCAACGCCGCGGCAGAAGAAATAGGCGTCGAAACCTGCCGCCGAAAGGGCGGCGGGAATGTCCGCATGGTGTCCGAAGGCGTCGGGCGCGTATGGGATGCCAGGCGTGCCTCCCAACTGGCGAAGCAGCTCCGTTCCGTAGAAAAGGTTGCGGAAAAGGGACTCGCCGGAGGGAAGTGACATGTCTGCCAGTACGTAGAAGGGGCCGAAATCGAAACGTCCCTCCTGGCAGAAGCGGGTCAAGGCGCTGCGCCATTCGGGATGCATACGGAGCATATCCTCCACGATGACGGCCTGCCCATCTGTGTGGAAGCAGGGCAGGTCGCCGCTTTCCAGCCCGTGAAGCATTACGGCAAAGAGTTCCGTGAGATGCACGCGGAAGTCCGGCTCGCTTTTATACCATTCGCGGTCCCAGTGGGTGGAGGGAACTAGATAAAGGGTATCTTTCGACATGATGGCATGCGTGGAAAATCAGTATTTGTCCAGGTCGTACGAATTGAAAATGTAGTTTCTGCCATTCCTGCCGTAGGTGTCGGGGCAGCCGGGCTTTCCGCTTGCGCCGGCAATATCCTCGGGACGGATGGGGGCGACGTGCCAATCCTGCCACATGACGTTGCTTCTGCCGCCGTGGGCATAGACAATGCCGTTTTCCGTCCCGGTGGACGGGTCATATTTGATGCTGTCCCAGCGCGACCGCTCCACCTTGCCATCAATCATGACTAGGGTGATGCTTGGTCGCTTCACCTTCGACAGCTTCTTGCTTCCCTGCAAACGGGCGTCCGTGTAGGGACTTACTCCCCCCGCATTGGTATTGCGCGTATACATCCTCCATTTGAGAATGCCGTTGATTTCCGGCCAGTCCCCTTTCTTGATGATCTGGACGTAGGACTGGGTGACCGTCTGCGGGCAGGTGTAGATGTCTCCCTTGCCATTGCTGTAGGGCAGGAGGAGACGTCCGTAGCCGGCGCCGTTGGGAGCCGTGGCGGGGCAGATGAAGTCCTCATTGTCGTCCACGTAGAAGATTTCGATGATGCTTTGCTGCTTGAGGTTGTTGGTGCAGGAGATGGTGCGGGCTTTCATGCGCGCCTTCCCCAGAGCCGGCAGGAGCATGGCTGCAAGTATGGCGATAATGGCGATTACTACTAGCAATTCGATGAGGGTGAAGAAATGGCGCTGTTTCATGATCATTTTTTTGTGGGGAGTGGTTGCCAGAGGTTGATTCGATCAATGGAAATGGTGGCGGGCTTTCCGTCGTGGAAGATTTGCTCTCCCTCGAAGCGGATGTGGATTCGCGCGTTGAATGGCCGTGTGCGGTCTATGGGGGACAGGTAGGCCAGAAGCGTTTGGACGACCCAGCTGTTTGTATAATAAAGGTAGCAGTTGTCATGTGGCGGCAGGTAGATGTCCTTTAGTTCCATCCATTTCCATTCGCCGCTGCGAAACTCCTCTTGCTCGAAGCGCCATTGCTGAAGCTCCTTGCTTTGGGAAAGGCTGTAGAGGCCGCAAGTCTGTGGAAAACGCTGTGAGGGGGATTTACCCATGTCGATTTGAACGCAGCTCCCGTATTCGGAGGTGGGATCGGGCATTGGTTTGACGGAGTTGCCGATGGTCGCCACATCCGCCGCGAAAAAATCCAGCTGAAGTTCTTCCGGGAAGCGTTGTTTTTCCGTGAGGCGGATGGGAGGGAGTGCGATGAGGGCTTCAGCGCGCTCGTGGATGCGCTTCAGGAGCCGCTCGGGGTTCGGGGTACGATTGCGGCGCAGGCTCTCTTCCCAGGTGGCCCAGAACCGCTGGGATGCGTCCGTCGCCATTTTCGTCAGGTCGGTACCGGCTTCACGGAAATAGCGCTGGCGGAAGTCTAAGGCAAGCATCCGATCGATGCCCATGGAGGCGCGATTGACCCGCCATGTGAGTTCCGCATCGCCTTTGACCGCCTGGCGGGCGAGTTCCATCGCCTCCTGCATCCTCTTCATAGCAGGCCAGTCGATGTAGGAGAAGTCCACGGGGGAGGCGAACCAGCCGATGACCGCCTGGCGGCGTTCGGCGGTCTCCCGCAGAATGCGACGAAAATCCTGCACGTGTTCCGCGGCGGGACCATGGAAATGGCGATAGAAATCATTTACCAGTTCCTGGAAATCCGTGCGATAGGGATAGGCAAGGTATTTGGTGTGGAGATAATGCTTGAGCTCCCACATGTCCGCACGGTCGGGAGCTTCATGTTCGAGAAAGACCCCGCTGACTTGATTGTCCGCATAGAAGCGGTAGGTGTCCGGAATGTGGTATTCGCTTGGGTAGGGAAGGCCGGTCATGTCTCCGTAGGTAATGCCGTACTCCCACACATAGATGTGCTTGACGAATTTCCTCCAGGATTGGAATTTCGCAGTCACGGTAGCGTCGTGGGCGCATCCTGTGATGAGATTGCTGCCGGTATTGCAGATGCGCACAATGACATTATCCCTTGCGCAAATGGTGCGTGGCGGTTCGGAATTGTATTGGTAGGCGAAGAATTGGAGCATGACCTGCGGAAATTCCGCTTTCACCTTGTCCGCGAGGAAGTTCAGAAAATCGATCATCAAGCCCGACTGGTTTTCGCGGGCGGTGAAAGCTTCGCAGGCAGGGCATTGGCAATAGCGGCTGTTGTCGTTGTGGGAGACATCGTAGATGAGGGGGGCGGGACTGCCCTCTTCCTTGGCCTTCGCGTTGGTGTCGCGGATGTTTTGGAGCAGAAGCCGGGCAAAGGTCTCGCGCAATTCCGGATTGGTGAGGCAAAGTTGTCCTCTTGACTGGCCCCCGACGCGCTTGCCGTCCCGCAGGCTATACCATTCTGGATGCTCCTTAAGGTGTTTGGCAGCGGGGAGATAGCGGTCGAAGGTATGGCAGGAATAGGGCGGGCCGTAGTCGAAGGCCCCGCCGAACTGCGGCGTGATTTTTCGGTCTCCATCGCGGGAAAGACCTCGGGAGATGGCAAAGCGTCCTCCATCCTGTGGCTCGCGGGCGATGTAGATGTCCCGCATCGGGAAGAAGAATTCCCCCTGACGATGGGATGTTTTCAGTTTCACTTCCCCTAAAGTTGGATAGCAGGTGATGGCCTGGCTGTAGAAGCGGAAGCCGCAATCCTGTTCCAGAAAGTCGTAGAGACCGTAGAGGACGCCGCGTGTGCCACCGCCACTGATGAGCAGTGTTTCGCCCTCGCAGTGGATGACAAAGGAGTCCGTCTTCATGCTGCCGCGAAGCAGGCCGAGCCTGCCCGCCAGCTCCGTGTCCCCCAAATGGACTTGGCGAATCTCGTTCTGGTTTGGAGTCAGCAGACGCTTCACGCATTTGGCAAGATGCGCCTCCAATTCATGTTTGGCGGTCAATTCCGTTGGCGTTGGCTGCTCCGGCAACACAATTTCCATGGCCTTCAGCATCCATGGCAACAGGGCGAAGATGGAAAGAAATCTGCTCATGTTTCGTGGTGTGTTCGGGGACGGGGATGACGGGCGCCTCCCCTATCTCATTTCCTGTGTGAGTACGGCTCGGTCGATGAAGATGCGGGAGGGCTTGCCGTCGCCGTAGTAGAGGTCTCCTGTGAATTTTACATGGATGTGCGCCGTTATGACCTTGCTGCGGTCAAGCGGCTTGATGTTGTCCAAGGGGATTTGCACCTTCCAGGAGTTGGTGAGCCAGAGGTAGCAGCTTTCCGTGGGGTGCAGCTTCGCATGCACCTTTACCCATTGGTATCGGTCCTGCTGGAATTCCTCCTTGGGGAAGACGCGGGAGGTGATGCCCTTCCTCCCTTCCTTGTTATAGACGCCGAAGGTCATGGGGAAACCGTAGGTCTTGCGATTGGAGTCCGCATCGACCACGAGGGCGACACCAATGGGGGAGTCGCTGTCCGGCAGGATTTTCATCTCGCGTCCCAGGACCAGCGGCATTTCGCCGGGCGTAAAGTCCAAGTGGGGTATGCCGGCAAATTCTGGCGCGTCTGGATAGTCGATGGGCACGGCATCCAGCATGTCCAGCCGTGTTGTCAGCGTTTCCCTGGCCTTTGGAGTGGGCGGACCGTTGCGGCGGCAGCTCTCTTCCCAGGTCCTGCGGAAACGTCTGCGCACCTCCAGCAGGTCGATGGGAAAGTTCTTGCGGTCGTTGCCGGAGGCCGCGAACTCATTCAGGAAGCGGCGTGGGGACTCATAGCCGAGAAGACGGTCCAGTCCGAGAGCGGCACGATTGACTAGGTAGAGCAGTTCCTTGTCCGTGCCAGCCGCCTTGCGGGCCTCCGCGAAGAGTCTCTGGCTTTCCTGCATGACTGGCCAGGTGATGAAATTGTAGTCGCCCGTGGTGGGTACCCATCCTAGATGGGGCCGATGGATGGAGGCCGCTTTGTGAAGGAGACGGCGCCACGCCTCGATGAATTGCCCTGCTGGACCGTAGCAATGCTGGCAGAAATCCGTCAGGAGTGCATCAAAATCCGTGCGCAGTGGGTTCTGCATGTATTTGCTGTGCAGGAAGTATTTCAGTTCCCACATGTCTTCGATGTCGGGTCGTTCAATCTCCCAGAACATGCCGGTTACGGCATTCTCCGCATATAACTGGTAGGTGCCTGGATAGCTGAATTCCGAGGGCATGGGCAGCCCTGTGCATTCGCCATAGACGATGGAATAGTCCCAGATGTAAAGTGCCTGCGCAATCTGTTTCCAACTTTCCAGCGCCTTGCGGAACTGCCCATCCTCCTGCGGGCCGCGAATGCGGTCGCTGGTGGTGTTGCAGAGGCGTACAATCACATTGGGTGCTGCCGTCAGAGTCTTTGGCGGGGGCAACGTCCCCTGATAGGCGAAAGTCTGAAGGCGGATTTCCGGAAACTCCTCCCGTACCTTTCCCGCAAGGAAATTCACGAACTCCAGCACGTGCCCTGAATTGTTTTCCTTGTCGCGAAGTGCCTTGCAGTCGGGGCATTCGCAGAAAGCTCCATTGTCGTTTTGCGAGACATCGTAAATCAGGGGGCTGGGCATGCCTGCGGCCTTCGACTTTGCAGCGGTCTCGCGGATGTTCTTGAGAAGAAGTTCGAGGAAGGTCTTGCGCATTTCTGGATTGGAGAGGCAGAGCTGTCCTTTGGTCTGTCCGCCGACGCGCTCTCCCTTGCGGAGGCTGTACCATTCCGGATGGTCTTTCAGATGTCTGGAGGCGGGAAGATAGCGGTCAAAGGTATGGCAGGAGTAGGGCGGGCCGTAGTCGAATGCTCCGCCGTAGGAAGGGGTGATGGGGCGATTCCCGTCACGCGAAAGGCCACGGGAGACGGCGAATCGTCCGCCATCCTTTGGAAACTGTCCGTAATAGAGGTCGCGCATCTCGAAATGGAAAGTGCGGTCGCAGGGTTTTCCGCTGACCTTGATTTCTCTTTTGGTTGGAAGAATGGTGAGGACGGGGCTGTAGAAGCGGATGTCGCACTCCTCCTCCAGAAAGGCATAGACACCATAGAGGACGCCGCGTGTGCCGCCTCCATTGATGACCAGTGCATGCCCTTCCTTGCGGATGGAGAAGGCATCCGGCTTCAAGGCGGTGCGCGTCAGTCCGAGGCTTTTTGCCAGTGGCGTATCTCCCAAATGGATTTCCGTGATTTCACCATCGTCCGCCAGAAGGCGCGTGGCTGTCTGGCTCAAGAGCCGAAGCATTTCATCGCGGGCGCAGATTTCCGTCGTGGCAGGCTCCAACGGCAAGACGAGGCGCCATGCGGCATTCGAGGCGACGGGAGCACCTAGGAGCAGTGCCGCAAACAGGAGATAAAATGCGTATCTGTGATTCATGTTCGACTAGCCATTGCTTTTTTGGGGAAATGGAACAGTTCAGCGCTCTTTCTGGTTTATTGGTTATTAGAATTGTTTGTTGTGGTACCAAAAAAATGTCAGGTAGTTCTGCGTCTTGGCGTGGGTTGTTGTCGAGGTGAGCGATTACGACGTTTTTTGCAGTGTGCCGAGGTCGCAGAAGGTGCCGCGGTAGAGGCGGTGGATATTTTCGAAGGGGGAACGGCGGTTGTCCATGGCGTAAGCGAGAATGTCGGTGAGAATGGTGCCTGGGTCATTGACGACGTGGGAGTGCTGCGGATTGACCGCAAAGGAATTGATCACCGAGACCAGCCCAAAATCCTTTGGAATCGTACGCCCAAGTTTGCCACAACAATACCTGACGATTTCACCAAGCTCCGTGTCAAAGCAGAGGATGGCGCTTTGACGCGGCAGGGAGGATAGTGCTTGAAGAATCGCTTCCGTCTCCTTGTGCTGTACGCAAAGGCGTCCAAGCACATGCAGGTCCGCGTCGGCCACAATGTTTGCAATGCCTTTTTCAATCAATCCCACGTGGGGGGCTGTTCGGGGACGCCCCACATAGAGAATCTCCTTGTAGCCCGCCAGTGCTACTTTCAGCGTGGCCAGTTCCGCATTCTGCTGGTAGTCCACCAGAAAATAGCATTCGCCGGACATGTCGTCAAGATAGGGCACCGTGTGAATCACCTTGCAGCCATCGCTGCGCAGCCGCAGGAAAAGTTCCTGGTTTGTCGGTTGATAAGGGGATGCCTCTATGATGACGCCGGCGAAATTCTGCGTGTTGGCATTTTCCAGAAAAAGGCGCTCCTTCTCTGGCGACTGATGGTCAGGTGTCGCATCGTAGATACTGAAGAGCCAACCGTCGGCAAGATACATTTCCTTGCGGCTGTGGAATTCGTGCATGAAACTGCCTTCCAGCAGGATTGCCCCAAGCATCTTCGATTTGCGCCTGGCCGGCGCATCCGTGCTGCCGAGAAGAAAGGTGCCGCGTCCGCGGACGACCCGCAGAAGCCCCTCTGTCTCCAACCGGTCAATCGCGCGTTGCACCGTAGCCAGGCCGCAGCGATAGTGCTCCGCCAATGCCCGTAAAGATGGCAGTTTCCCGCCAGGCAGGAGGATGCTTCCCCCGTTTGTAGCGTCTTGCCTGATCCGTTCTGTGATTCCTCTTGCCATATGGTCTTGCCTGGCTTGTGTTCCATTCTTGTTCCATTTTTCCATAATATACTTTCATTTTGCAAAATAACAAGCAGGCAGGGAAAAAACAGCCCCGATACATCAAATGAACGGCAATACCCAAAAAAGGGGAATTGTATAGTTAAGTTTCCCAGATACCTTGATGCCTAGATGCCTAGAGGATTTTTGCTTGGAAACTCAAGTAGGCAATTTCAAAAAATAAGCGAGCATCGTTTGACATTGTTTCGCCATTGGCCATAGTATTGTCATTGTTTTTCGATGGCAGGAGGGGGGAAGGAATGTCATAGGTGGCAATGATGGCTGACTGGCAACAGGACAAGCGGGATTCGGATGGCATACTCTGGGATGCGGACGGTCTGGAGATTGAGCGTGAAAGTTTCCGCAGAATCGATGCGGAGGCGGGAGAGGCGCGGACTCGTTTCACGGAACAGGAGTGGCATGTGGCTCGACGGCTTGTCCACACCACCGCCGATTTCTCCATTCTGGATTCTTTGGAGTTTCACGAGACGGTGATCGAGTCCGGCCTGGCCGCCTTGCGTCGCGGTGCGCTGATCTACAGCGATTCCAACATGATCAAGGCGGGGCTTTCAGTCCCGAAATTGCAGCGTTTCCACGCCGAGTATGACCGGGAGGCGATTCTGTGTCCCATTACGGAACCAGCGGTGGCTGAATACGCCAAGTCGCATCATGTGACCCGTGCCTTGGCTGGTGTCACGCTCCATCGTAAACGGCTGGCGGGGGCCATCATTCTTTGTGGCAATGCCCCTCTTGCCTTGGCGGCTGTCGCGCGAATGTGCCGGGACGACGGCCTTCGTCCCGCCCTCATTATCGGCATGCCGGTGGGATTTGTCAACGTCACCGAATCCAAACGGATGCTCTCCCAGGTGCCAGAGGGCGTCCCTTGGCTACGGCTGAATGGCCGTCGCGGAGGCAGCCCCCTGGCTGTCGCCGCCCTGCATGGCATCATGGAGTGCGGATAATTCCAATCCAATGTCAAATTGGATGCTTCAACAGACGCATGACGCGGTCCGCGCGCCTGGCTATGTCCTCCTGCTGAACGGAAGCCTGCCGCACTCCAGCGCCAGCACCTCCGCGACGACGGTGTCGAAGGCGTCGCTGACGGACATCCTCTCGGGAGCGCCTCCCACGCAGACCGCAGTCACGTGATTCGTGCGTTCATCTGCCACCCCTGGCCTCCTCCAGCGCATGCACGCTGGCCTCAAGCTCGACTATCTGCTTCACCATCATCAGTTCGCGCCCGTCCATTTCCCCGCGGCATCTTCTCTGTCCGTCGATGAACAGCAGCTTGAATATGCCGATGCTCGCCATCACCAGGAAGAACATCAGGCAGCGTATCACCCACAGAAAGTGCTTGTCGTCGTTGCAAAGCGGATTGTCCTTTTCCATGCCGTTCTCCTTTGTCTGAGCTGATAGATGTTCTTACAGTAGCTGCCAGAAATTGCGGACTGCCAATTTGACAGACGTAAAATGGGCGTTAAATTCGATGAATGTCAATAGGAACAACGAACCTGATAAACTTTTCTTACATCCAAAACAACAGGATAGAGCCAGTGTGATTTTTACATAGCTGGATACAATGATTGTGTCCAGCATCGCGTGGAGCAGACACCGAAACTACCACTTTCATTTGCTGATACGTGCATTACACGCCCATCTGCTTGGGCGCTGTCTTGTTGTGCGTATCAGAGGGCTGTGGTAGGCCTCGGTGTCAACGATGGACAGTGCCCTTTTTATCGCCACTAACAATATTGCTACTGGGGTATATTGGGCAGACAGAAAAGGAGAAAAGCAAAATGAAAACGTTCCTTGGACTGTGTTTAACGGCGATTTTGTTACTTTCCGGATGTACTTCAACAAAGCTGCCCGAGCAGAGGCTAGTT
>Ga0310786_10004208_pt1 | contig 20150 bp, 15 predicted proteins | sample AusTroGonzalo_MG_FD_203881 | JGI IMG/M metagenome (GOLD analysis project Ga0310786, IMG submission 203881) | Bovine rumen microbial communities from tropical cattle in Woodstock, Queensland, Australia - Gonzalo_03 (v2) (version 2) | ecosystem: Host-associated > Mammals > Digestive system >... | reverse complement strand
CGGCGGGCGTCATCGCCCCACGCCTCCTCCCGTACACCTTCGGCCAGATAGCGGATCGCCATCGGGTACGATTTCTCGTCACGGTAGTTTCGATAGGCATACATCGCCGCACAGATGAGTTCATGGAAGCGTGGCACGGATTTCGGGATCTTACCGCCTTCCACCGCGAACGGCAGGAACGGAACAACATCCACTCCAAACACATCGCCGACGGCCTTGACGAGCGAGCCGTCGAAAAGACCTCCATTGGATTTGCGAACATCCAGAAGCGGAGCAAGAAGCCGCTCCTGGCTCTCGCTCATCGGAAGCGCGCTGATCCAGGTCACCTTCGTGCGCTTGAGAGACTTGAGCGCAGCCGCAAGGCGCGCCTCGTCGCCGCCAAGCGACAAGCCAACGAGAACGATGCGCCGCCACTTGCTACCCTCTAGTTCAAGGAACTCCGGCAGCCGACGCTTGCTCATGCCCATCACATCGGCCTTACAGCCGAGTGCCTTGAGCGCAACCGCCGCCGCCACGGCGTACTCTTTCCATCCCCATCCTGTCAAAATGAGAGTGTCCATTCTTCTTCTCCTTCTTTCCTGTCGGCACATATCCCATCGCGTGCCATCAATATCAATTGACATTGCCGACTGATGGACACTGAAGATCGAAGATTTGCGAACATTCAAAAAGTTGCCCTCACTTAATTCGCCCGCGAAGCGCGGGGGAGGACTTTCAGCTGCCGGGATGGACGGGCTTTGAGCCCTTTGCGCAAAGCGGACACGCGCCCGGTTCCCACGTGGTGGGCGTCATTTGCATGAGCGCGAACATCGGAATGCGCCCAAACTTCACTTTCCCCGCGCTGCGATCGACGAGCAGGACGACGCCCGCAACCTTGCCGCCCGCCGCCTTGACGAGATCGATCGTCTCCTGGACGCGCCCGCCCTTGGTGACGACATCCTCCGCCACCACGTACCGTTCGCCCTTCTTGATCGCAAAGCGGCGCATGGCCAGCTTCGTGACCGGCTTGCCGGTGGCGTCCTTCTTGTCGCCGTCCGGCACCTTCTCCGCGAAGATGCACTTGACGTTCAGCGCGCGCGCCACCTCGTGGCCCACGAGAATGCCGCCCACCGCCGGCGAAATGACGCCGTCGATACGCTTGCCCAGCTTGCCGCTCTTCACCGCGCGCGCAGTCACTTCGCGGCACAGCTTTTCGGCGATGCGCGGATAGCGCAAGACGTTCGCACACTGGAAGTAGCGATCGGAATGGAGCTTGGACCGCAGCTCGAAATGTCCTTCCAGCAGGGCGCCGGTGTCCAAGAAGAATTTGAGTACCTGTTTCTCCGTCATGATTTCATTTCCTTTCCTTTAGCGTTTCAAGACTTTCAAGATCGAGCAGATCGTCATCCACCTTCGTGACCTTGCGATTGGAATCGGCACGCAGGGGCACGAGCGGCGGAGCGGCCAGCGACGGCGGCTTGAGCGACGGATGAAGCGGCTGGAGCGGCGTTCCTTCCGGAGCAGGGGTTCGCGCGCGACCTTTCGCCAACGGCAACGGTTCCGGCAGCGGCGAGGCCTCTTCCAACGCCTGTACGTCAACATCGGAATCCATCGGCAACCCTTCGCTCCAGTTCCGAAAAGGCCGCGTGCCGTCAGTCGAACGCAGCTGACGCATCACGCGCGCGTAGGTCGCGTCTCCCAATTCGACGAAGGCGACGGATGGACGGACGGATACCGGGCGGCGCGCGTGGAAAAACAGCGCAGACAACGGAATCTGGAGCGCAAAGAACAGGAGCAGCAGCGCAAAGACCGTAATCTGGATCAGCCAGCGCATCAATCGTGCTTCTCCGCAATCTGGACGCGCTGCACGCCCGCCGAACGCGCCAGTCCCGTGAGGTTCATCAGGTCTCCCGACGGCACGCGTCGATCCGTCAGCAACAGCAGCGCGGAATGCCTGGCAGAGGCCACGCGTTCCTCCAGGCTGCGCCGGAACGCCGCCGCAGAAGAGGGATCCGACAGCGTAAAGCGCGCATCGTCGAAGAACACAAACGTTTCTTCGCCGCCGCCCACTTCGCGTGCCAGCGGAAGAACCAGCGCCACCAAGCTGGCGACATCCGCGTCCTGGATGGCGGCGGATGGCAAATCCAACGCAACGCCGGATGCCGCCGTGAAGCGGTGGTCGGCCAGCGCCATGAGTCCCATCAGGATCGCCAGCGTGATCCACGGCGCCGAAATCGCGAACGGCCGCATCCAGGCCGCGCCGTGCCGCCAGATGCCCTCGTCAGGCGGCGGCAGCCAGTTCCATTCCGAACGTCCCTTCACGCGGCAGTCCCCCGTTGGGCGGTCAAGAGCACCAGCACCTCGCTGGCCGCCGCCTCAAGCTCGATGACGAGGCGCTCGAAGCGGACGCGCAAGACGCTGTACATCACCTGGGCCGGGATGCCCACCAGCAGGCCCGCCGCCGCCGCCACCAATGCCTCCATGAGGCCGGACAGCAAATCGGCGCGTGCCACCAGCGCGGCGCCGTTGAGCGCGTTCACGGCATGGATGCCGCCGACAAACGTGCCGAACAGCCCAAGAAGCGGCGCCGTCTGCGCAATGATCGCCAGCGCCGCAAAGCGACGGGCGATGCGCCCCACCTCGACGCGACCTGCCGTATCGACAGACTCGCGCAAGGCGCGCGCCGAATCGGTCCGGTGGCGGATGGCCGCCGCGACAACACGCGCGACCGGCACGGCCGTATCGTCGCACAGGGTCAATGCCTCATCGGCCTTACCCCCAGACAGCAGATTCCCGACGCCGTGGATGAAATCGACATAGTCGATATGCGCGCGTCGAAGGCCCAGAAGCCGCACGAGAAAAATCATCGTCGCGGCTACCCCCATGGCGGCCAACAGCCAAAAGATCGGTCCGCCCGCGAATGTCCATACGTTCATAGTACCCTGCCTTTCGCTTCCAGGCGGGTGATGCGCTTGCGCGCCTCGTCCGCCGCCGGCACGTCCGACTTGGACACATGCCGCAGGACTTTCCGCGCCTGGCGGTCGAGTCCCTTCGATTCATAATAGTCCGCCAGCGCGAATGCGGCGCGTGCGAAGAAGGCGCGCGCCGAATCGTCCAGCCACGCACCGTTCTCGCGGGCGCGTTCGTATGCCAAGACGACTTCCGAATAGTATTGGTCGGCGGCTTCTTCCGCCTTGCGCAGCTTTTCGAGCGTACGTCCAATCTTGAAGGCGACGGCAAGGCGGGCGGAAGGCGTCAACCCCACATCGTCTGCCAGCGCGCGATAGGCGGTCAACGCCTCGGAATAGCGCGCATCGTCGTCGGCGCCCATGGCAAAGAGCGCATCGGCCTTGAGCATGCCGGCGCGACGCACGATATCCTCTCCCGGCGAAGCGAGCAGGGCGCGATCCAGTACCAATGTCGCGTCGTCATAGCGCGCAAGGATGATCAGCGCCTCGCCCTGCACGATGAGGGCCTCGGCCAGATTCGGCAGGTCGGGGGCGAGTTTCACCGCCCGCGACACGAGCTCGACGGTCTTGGCGTAGTCCGATCGCGCACCGGCGACGCGTGCGGCACGTACCAGCGCATCGGCCGCCTGGCGCGGCCGATTGGTGCAGGCCTTGGCATAGTCCTCGAATCCCGTCTCGGCCGCCACCCAGTTGCCGTGGCTGGCATCGTATTTGGCAAGCCAGAGCCGCAAGTCCTTGCGCAGGCGCTCGTCGCTGGCCTCGGCCAGCAGCGTGACGACGTCCTGCTTCGCCTCCGCATCCCGTCCGTCGCCATATCGGCAAAGGGCCGTAAGAAAGCGCATTTCGTCGCGTCGTCCAGGCGCGAGTTCCGCCGCCTGGCCAAAATCGGCGGCAGCTTCCTTGAAGCGATAGGCCCGATAACAGGCCCGTCCCCGGCCAACCAGCGCCTTTACGCGCAACGCTTCCGAAAGGTTCTTCCTTTCCAGAAGCCTCCCGTAGGTGGCGATGGCCTCCTCGAGCCGCCCGGCGATCGCTTCGCGTCCGGCCAACTGCAACTCGGCCTCGTCGGCGTAGGCGCCTTTTCTCTTCGCCATGTCGCGAAAGGCCTTTTCGGCGGCCTCGCTCTTGCCCGCATGCGCCAACGCGGTCGCATGGCTGAAACGCGCCCGTTCGGCCAGTTCGCCGCCCAATTCGGCCACGCGGCCGAAGAGCGTGGCCGCCTCGTCGAAGCGGCCCTCCGCCACCAGCGCGTCGCCCTGCTTGAACAGGCAACGTGCCTTTACGGCGACATTCGTCGCCACCTGTGCCGCCCGGGCGAACGTACCGATGGCCTCGGTGCGAAGGCCCAGCGCCAACTGGGCCCAGCCACGTCCCTCAAGCACGCGCGCATCGCCCGCCACGGCAACCTCGGGATAGGTTTCCAGGAAGATTCGGTACTCCTCGGCCGCACCTGCGGCATCCCCCGCCGCCAGCAACGCATCCGCCAGCGCCAATGCCGCCGTGCGCGAATCTGGCACATCTGGAAATTCCTTGACGAGCCGCTTGATGCGTGCCTGGCCCCGTTGGCGCATCTGCGGACGCTCCAACTCGGCGAACCCCAGCAAATAGCCCGCTTCCCGCCGCAATTCGTCCCGGCGCGCCCGCGCCACGGCCTTTCCGGCGTAGGCGATGCGCTGGGCAATGTCCTTCTGCCCGCGCGCCAGTTGGCAGGCCGTCGCCACAAAGACGCGCTCGTCGGTATTGGTGCCGGCTGCAATGAGCTTCTGGCGCAGGGTCTCCGCCTCCGCCGCGCGTCCCGTCTGTTCCAGCAGGTCGGCGGTTTGCGCGCGTGCGAAGTCGCCGGCCGCACCAGCCACGGCGGCAGCATTCTCGGTCTTCAGCACAGCCAACGCGCCGGCGGCATCGCCGGCGGTCGCCAACATTTGCGCCCATTCGACCGCATTTTCCGCGCGGAGCGGCGCGTTGGTCGCCACGGCCACCGCCGCCAGACGGTAGTTTTCCTCGGCGGCCTTGCGGTTGCCCGCCGCCACATCGAGCCGCGCCCGCAGACGATAGGCGAGCGAAGCCACCATTGGATCGACAAACGCCTTCTCCAGCGTGTCGCGCGCCTCCTCGGCGCGCCCCAGCTGCGCCAAGGCCCACGCCCGCCAATAACGGAACGTCTCGGCGGACTCGTCCCAGCCGTCAAGCTGCGTCAGCATGTCCGCATAGCGCCCTTCGCCGGCCAACGCCTCCAGCTTCGCCAGATGCGCCTGCTCGGCCAGGGCTTTCTCCTTGGCTGCCGCATCGGCCCGCCGCGCGGCAATGGACCACAGTTCGTCGCGCAAGGCCTGCCGCACGATCTCGAATTGGCGCATCGGGCCCGAGAAATCCGGCAGCACGCCAGCCGCCGTCGGCAGGACGAGTACCGCGGCAAGCAAGAAAGCCGATCGTGGGCGAAGCATCCTCATTGCATCGCCCCCAGATAGCCCATTTCCGCCAGGAGGCGGCTGTTCTGCATCCAGTTCGGTTCCACCTTGACCCACAATTCCAGATGCACCTTCACGCCGAACATGTCAGACAGCTCCGGCTCCGCCGCCTGGCGCACGGCCTTGACGAGCTTGCCGCCCGGACCGATCACGATTCCCTTCTGCGACGGACGGTTCACGTAGATCGTGACGGCGGCGGACCAGCCGCGCTTGCGGTCTTCGCGGATGTCCGTTGTAACAATCCCGATCTCGTGCGGCACTTCGGCGTAGAGTCGCTGCAAAAGCTTTTCGCGCACCACATCCGCGATGGCGAGCTTGCGCGGATAGTCCGTCACGATATCCTCCGGGAAGAGCGGCGGACCTTCCGGCGCCAGGTCGAACAGCGCGGCCAGCAACTCATCGCATCCGCCCGGTCGCGTACCGCATGTCTTGACCCACACCGGCACGACAGTCGGCGCCGCCGCGTTCCGGCCCTTCACGGGCCGCGCGGACACGTCCTTCCAAAGGTCACGGAACATGGTTTCGTAGAACGGCGCGCGATCGCACTTGTTGAGCGCGAATACGCATTTCTCCGGACATTCCTTCGCGACACGCGCCATCCAGCCTTCATCCTCCAGCTGGGGTTCGTGCGCCGCATCGAACACGACGCATAGGATGTCCGTGCCGGCGCTGGACGCGCGCGCCATGCCGTTGAGGAGTCGCCCCAGCGGTCCCACGGCCTTGTGGAGCCCCGGCGTATCGAGCAGCACCAGCTGGCCACGCGCGTCGGCGACAATGCCACGGATGGTGTTGCGCGTCGTCTGCTCGACGGGACTGACGATCGAGACCTTCTCGCCCACCAGCCGATTGACGATGGTGGATTTGCCGGCGTTGGTGCGTCCCACCACGCCAACCATCGCCGACCGTGCGGCGGCTTTTTGTTCGTCCATGTTCATCCGTGGCGCATATTCTACCAAAAAATGGCCGCGCCGTCAGCACTATCCCGTCCGCAGCAAGACGAACGGCCCCACGCAACGAATCTTAGGTGAGGCTTTTCAAGGTCTTGAGCGTCGTCTCGAGATTCTTGGCGAGATCCTCGGGGTTCCCCCAGCCACCCTTGCCGGGCTCGCAGCTGACGCCACCCGTGTAGCCGATTGACTTGAGCGTCTCGAAGTAGGGCTTCAGATGATAGACCGTCTCGGGATTCTCGCCCACGAAATTGCGCGTGCCGTAGTCCGCAATGTGGCAATGCCGCAGAAGCGCCTGCGCCTCGACGAGCGAACGCGGCCTTTCGCGGCCCGCCATCATGTGGAAGAGGTCGGCGATCAGCTTCAAGCGCGGCGAGTTGACCTCCTCGCACACCTGCTGCGCCTGCCACACGAAGTTGATGAGATTGTCGCCGTTCGGACGAAGCGGCTCCACCAGAATCTCCATCTTCTTGAGGTCCTTGACCCGATCGCAGAGCTGGCGGCAGAAGTCCGTGAACTGCACGAGGCCCTTCTCCGTGTCGGGCTTCGGACCCGAAAGGCCCAGCGGATCGCCCGGCACGGTGCGCGCGCCATTGGAGCCGAACACGATCAGGTTCACGCCCGCCTCCGCCGCGCGGCGCAATGCCGTCTCGCCGTAGGCCAACGCCGGTCCGAAATCGGCATTCGGCCCCGTGACGCGGAATTTGCCCGGCAGGAAACAGTTGCAGCAGCGCAGCGGCAACGGCAGCGACAAGATTTCGTCGCGGCGACGCTTCCACTCCTCCTCGCCCTTGTCCGGCACGAAGCACGCGGCCACCTGTCCTTCGATGAAATCGTAGCCGATGGACTTCATGAGCGCCGCGTCCGCGTTCGGCCGACACGCGCCAATGAGAATCCGTCCGCTGTCCTTCTTCTTCGCCAATTTGATCGAGACGCATCCCGACAGCCCCGCAAACGCCGCCGTGGAAAATAGGAAATCTCTCCTGTTCATCGATGCTCCTTTGAATTGTTGATTAAGATCGGATGGCGGTATTATATCATAACTTCCCCAGACGGCAACCGCCATCTAGTCCACTGTACTCTGGCACAATGAAGCGTACAGGATCGCGGACTATTGACCGTTTCGGCGCGAATATGGTAGAATGTCTGCGTCTTAAAAATTGAAAGGAGAACGTAGAATGAACGGAATACGCATGGTGATGGCAGCTGGTGCAGTCTTGGTGGCAATGGCGGCATCGGCAGGGAACTTGATTTTGGTCGGCGACTCGACCCTCGCGCCGCGTCCGCCGGAGAAGCGGATAGGAAGCTGGGGCGATTCCATGGCCGACAAGTTGAACGAGGGCTGGAAGATCGTCAACGTGGCCGTCGGCGGCAGAACGGTGAAGTCGATCCAGCGCGGCAAGGTGTCAAGCTGGCAGAAGGCCCAAGACGCCATGCACCCAGGCGATTTCGTCATCGTGCAGTTCGGCATCAACGACGCCTCGCCCAAAACCAACAAATTTGTCAGCATCCCGGACTTCAAGGCGGAATTCGCAAAGTTCGCCGACGTGATTCGCGCGAAGGGCGCGACGCCCGTCTTCTGCTCGCCCGTCACGAGCGGTACTTACGACAAGGACGGAAAGTTCGTCCACAACACGAGCCGCGCCAAGTATGGGGCGGCGATACGTGAAGTGGCCGCCGAGAAAAAGGTCGATTTCATCGACATGACGGAACTGACGAGCCAGATCCTTGCGGGCCTGGACAAGACCGCAGGACAGGACCTGTACGTAGGCAAAACCACGAAAGACGACAAGCCCATCTTCGACACCTGCCATCCCAGCAAGGCCGGCGCGAAACGCTATGGCGAAGCCTTCATCAAGGATGCCAAGGACCGCAAGCTCGCAATCGCCTCGATCTTCAAGTGACCTGACATTGGACGGGTTAGCCACCAACTACAAACTCAGGAGCAACAAACAAAATGAAGAAACTAGCACTAGCGGCGATGATGGCAGGCAGCCTCCTCGCTTTTTCGGCCGCCGCGCCGGCCGATCAGAAGTCGAACGCTGCGGAAGTCCCGTTTTCCGCGGGATATTATCGCATAGATGTCACGCCCCCGCTCGGCGTGCCGCTTTCCGGCTATTACAGCCGACGTGCCATGACGGGCATACTCGATCCGCTTCACGCTACCTGCCTGGCGCTTTCGGACGGGAAAAACAAGGCGGTCGTGATCGCGCTTGACAATCTGCAGGTCTATGAGGCCGTTATCGCACGGATGAAGGAGGCGATCAAGGCGAAGACGGGCCTGCCGCCTGAAGCGGTGTTCATCCATGCCTCCCATATTCATACCGGCCCGACGGTCGTGGCCAAGGGCGTGTGCGTCAAGGAAGGCGACGAGCCGATCGTTGATTTGAGCAACAAGATACTCATCTCGCGGCTTTCCGACGGCGTGAAGTACGCAATCGACGATCTTGCGCCCGCGAAGATGCTCATGGGCCGCGGCGAGGCCAGAGACATCTCGTTCATCCGCCGCTACAAGATGAAGGATGGCACCACGCAGACGAATCCCGGCGTGAACAACCCGAATATCGACCATCCCATCGGCCAACCCGACGAGCAGGTACAGCTGGTGCGCTTCGTCCGCGAAGGGAAGAAGGAGATTGCGCTCTTGAACTTCCAGTGCCATCCCGACGTGATTGGCGGAACGAAGTGCTCCGCAGACTGGCCGGGCCTTGCCTGCCGCTATCTGGAGAGTGCGTTTGGCGGCGAGATTGACGCCATCCTCATCAACGGTGCGCAGGGCGACACGAACCATATCAAGACCGATGTGAAGGAGGGTGACGTAAGGCGGAAGGGGTATGAAACGTCAAAGCACATGGCGCGTACCATAGCCGGTTCGGCGCTTCAGATATGGGGCAAATGCCTCCCGGTCCCTGCCGGACGCATCACCTACGGCATGCGCACCGTGCGCATCGACTCCCATCGCGGCAAGCCTGAGGACCTGCCGCTCGCCCACAAGTATGTGGAGCTTCACAAGGCCGGAAGGGGATCGGAGATTCCTGCAAAGGGCATGATGCATACGACGCTCGTGGCGGGCGCCTACAGAATGGTCCAGCTGGAGAATGGTCCAGACCACTTCGACATGGATGTCTCGTCGGTCGCGATCGGCACCACGCTCGCCTTTGCGGGCTTCCCGGGGGAGCCGTTTACCTGGATGGGTACAGAGGTCAAGGCGAAGTCGCCCTTCGCCATGACAATGCCCGCCTGTACGACGAACGGCAGCCGCGGCTACTTCCCCGTAGCCTCTGCGTACGAGGAGGGCGGCTACGAGGCGGCCACCAGCCGATTCGCTCCCGGTACGGCCGAGCGGTTGGTGAATGGACAGCTGGAGCAGCTCAAGTCGCTGTACGGCCAGGCGGCGGAATGAGGATGGATATGAAACATATTGCGATGACTGGTGTTATTCTGGCCTTAGCGTTTTCGGCGGCAGCGGACGACCCGTATGCAGGCTACATCAAGATGCTGAGGGCGGACACCTCCTATTCCGCCCATTCGTGGAACCAGGCCGGGAATTGGGATAGTGGCGGCGTTGCGCCGGAACCAGGCAGCAACTACTATGTGCAGGCCGGTATGGCGCTATGGCACCCGTCTTCGACCGACACCGATTTCAATTTGTGGAAGGGTGGTCAGCTTGTGCTGGCCGGCCTGTTCAACGACAACGTCTCCGCAAGCAACAACAACGGCCCGGTGATTCCAGATCTTGTGTTGCTGGATGGAGCGGAAATCAGACTGCCGTCGTTGGGCCCGTTTGCCTCGGCGATCAACGGCATCACCACCACGGTCACAGTAGCGTCGTCTTCGGTCAATCCAGCGAAACTGACCAGCCATCTCGCTGGCGCCATAAATTCCACGGGTAATTTGCGCAGCCTTGAGCTAAGCGCACATTTCAAGGGGGATGCGCACAGTGCGTTTACCATCACGCGCCCGAATGTCAACAGCAGCGGCGCCACCGTCGCATACGGTCTCTACTTCTGGGTTCGCGACTATGTGTTCAAGCAATATCAGGGACTTCTCACGCTGGAAGGTACGAACACCATCCTAAAGCCGACAGGCGGCACCACCTACAACTGTCCGGAAATGGCAATGCGCACGGAAGGGGCGACCTTGTGTCTGACCAATTCTGCGGCATTTGACAACAATACCACCAACGCCTATCTGCGGTCGTTCGCCGCAAATGGCGGCATCCTGTACATGGGCTACAAATCGTCCAAGCTATATCCTTCCATCAATGTCACGGAGGGGTTTTCGCTGGACGGCAACGTCGAGATATCCGCGCCGGTTGCCCGCGATACGCTGGTGGCTGGCATCACCGCCGCCAATCCATCTGGGACGATTTCGCGTTTCGCGCATCTTGCGTCTGGCGCGACGCTGGATATTGCTTCGTGTCATTTCAGCTTCGATGGCCTTGCGCTGCCGGACAACACGATCACGTTGCGTACCGACACGAACGGTGACGGTTCGCGCGACGTGTACTGGACCTACGCCGACGTCGTGACCATGAACACGGGTAACATTGAGACAACAGGTACGTCGGGCACCCAGTATGGCGCCTTTGAGGAAGGCCATGCTTCATGCTGGTCGAACGGCGAAACGCCGACGGCGGATTCCGCACGCCACTACTGGAGCAAACAGAAGCTGCTCTTCTTCTACGACACCATCATGCCGAATGCGACGCTGACGATATCCGCTCGCAACATGACGTGGAAGGCCGGCGCGCAGCTGACGTTCAAGAATTTCAACATCTTCGGCGGCAATAGCTGGGGATCGTGGATGGCCAACAACATGTCCAACGTGCCGAAAAAGCGCGTGATGACGGCGGAACGCTTTACGGTTCTGCCCTCGACGAAGGATCCGTCCGCGTCGGAGGCGACAATCTTTGCCCAGGGCGAGGTGGAGATCACCATAGATGCCGACATGTACGGCCATGGCGGGCTGGTTCTTCGGAACCTCCAAAATCAGATCGGTGCGGTTACGCTGAGCGGCGTCAATACGAATTTCCATGGGCGGCTTACGGTCACGCAGGTCCCCAAGGACGCCACGTTCACCAAGCACAGGTTCTTTACCTATCTTGCCGACGCGCGCAATTGGGGCGGCGAATACACCGCATCGGACGACACGTGGCGGGCGATCTCGATCACGAACTTCCCGCGCGTGATCGTCACGAACGACGTGGCCTTCACGGAACCGACGCGCGGCATGCTGATCGGCGGCGCGCGCTTCGAAATTGGTGCCGGCAAGACGATGCGCCTCGCGAACCAGGTGACCTACAACGGAGAACTGACGAAGATCGGCGCCGGTACGCTTGATCTTGCCGGCGCGGCGCGCTTCATCGACGGCGCGGCGGCTACGGCGCCGGCGGCCGGCATCAACGCGATAACTGTCACCGCAGGTGCGCTCAAGATTTCCTCCGCCGAGGCCGGCGACGGACTGGCGGTCACGTTCGGGGAAGGAACGCGCCTCGTTGTTCCGGCGGATCTTGCGACAGGCTGGCGCAACGTGAAATGGGATGCTCCCCTTGTCGTCAATACCACATCCGGCAAGCTTCCTGTGGAGATCGAGCCTGCCGACGACGATGCGCATGGCTTCACGGCGGCAATTTGTACGTTGAGCGCAACGGCGGCGGCGAGCCTGCCGGAATCGACATTTGCCGTGCAGAAGACGTCCAACGGACTTCGCCCGAAATCGGCGGTCGAGAAGCGGACGAATGGCGATGGCACCGTTACGTATCTCGTACGCATGGGTACGAGCGGCACGCAGCTGATCGTGCGCTGACGGCGGGCGCGCTTTGGCGCAATACGACATTGAAAATGAGCATGATTTCCAGAAACGTTCTGTTCTCGGCGCATGTGGCGTTGCTGCTTATGGCATGCGCCGCAGAGCCGCCGGTTTTCGTTACATACGAACAACATGGTGCGGTTGGCGACGGAAAGACGGACGACAGGGCTGCAATTGTCGCTGCGCATGCGGACGCAAACGCGAAAGGTCAGCCCGTTCGCGCAAGGGATGGCGCCACGTACTACATGGGTTGTGACGGTCGTGCGGCGATCGTACGGACTGATGTCGATTTCGGAACGGCCAAGTTCGTCATAGACGATTCGCATGTCGCCAAGCGGCATGTCAAAACGCCGGCGTTCAGCATTGCACCCGATCTGCCGCCGTTTGCCGTTACCGGCATCGTCGCTTTGGCGAAGGGGCAGAAGGAGCTTGGCGTCAGGCTTCCAGGACGCTGCGTAGTCAAGCTCACAAACGACCGGGTGAAACGATTCATCCGGTATGGCAGCAATCAGAACAACGGAAGTCCTCAGCAGGAAATCGTCCTTGCCGACGGCGAAGGGCGCATAGATGCCGCCACTCCATTGGTATGGGACTACGATGTGGTGACCGCGGCGAAGGCGTATCCGATTCCGGAACGCACGTTGACGGTCAGGGGCGGGACGTTTACGACAATCGCCAACCAGGCGGAGTCCAAGTACAATTACTATTTGCGCGGAATCGACATCCATCGGTCTAACGTATGCGTGGAGGGGCTGCGGCATCTGGTGACGGGCGAGCTCGATCACGGCGCACCCTACTCCGGATTCATCCGCATACGCGATTGCTCCGATGTGACGGTGACAGGATGCGTCTTCACGGCTAGGCGCACGTACGGTACGATCGGCAGCGCGGGAAGGCCGGTGAAAATGGGCTCCTACGGCATAACCGTGGAAAGCGCGGCGAACGTGCGTTTCATCGGATGCCGCCAGACGACCGATATCCTCGATGGCCGCTACTGGGGGCTGTTCGGGTCGAACTACTGCAGGAACCTTCTGTTCGACGACTGCGCGTTCTCGCGTTTCGATGCGCATGCGGGAGTGGCCAACGCGACAATCAGGAACTCCACGCTCGGATACATGGGAATCAAGGCCATAGGCTTTGGCACGCTGATCGTGGAAAACACCACGGTCAAGGCGAACGGACCGTTCATCGGCCTGCGGTCGGACTATGGTAGTTCCTGGGACGGCGATATCGTCATCAGGAACTGCGTCTATGCGCCGTATGGCGGGAAGGCCGCCGAAACGCCAATCATCCTGAACGGTTCCAACGTCGGCGCGCACGATTTCGGTTACGCCTGCCGCATGCCGCGCCGAATGGTCATCGACGGCCTGGACATTGACGATTCCGCCTGCAAGGCCGACAAGGGGCACGTGTACATATTTGGTGCTTTCAACAGGAACTGCAAAGGCGATGGCGTACGCCCCTACCCGCTCACGGAGACGGTGACGCTTCGCAATGTACGCATCGCAAGCGGACGTCCGCTAAAGACAAGCCCAGACGCCGAAAGGTTCAAAGACTTGCGCATCGTACGCGAGTAGGTGTGCACAGCGCGGGCGGCGGGCTATTTGCCTAATGCAGGGTTTACGGCAGGCGTAAGTCCGGTTGGATCCTTTACATTACGCGGCATGGTTTTACGAAATGTGCCGGTTTGTGTTGAGGTCGAGCCAATAAAATGGTATACTTTACATCCCATGAAAACAAATGTGTCTTCTGAAATAGCCGTTCTTCAGGAAATCACCACGGTGGTGGTGCGTGAACGGAATGTCCGTCATCTGCTGGAGCAGGTTCTTGAGATACTTGAACGCCGCATGGGCATGTTGCGAGGAACCTTTACGCTGCTGGAGGGCGGCGAACTGCGCATTGAGGCTTCGACCAGCCAGCTGAACGCCGAGGAGCGGGCATTGGGACGCTATCGCATGGGCGAGGGCATAACCGGGCTGGTGGCGAAGACGGGCAAGGCGGAAATTGTGCTGGACGTGCGCAAGGACCGTCGGTTCCTGAACCGTACCCGTTCGCGGTGCGTAGATGATCCGCTGTCGTTCGTGTGCGTGCCGCTGATTCACCATGGGCAGGTGATCGGCACGCTTTCGGTCGATCGCGAAATGCGGGGCGACACGTCGTCGCTCGGCAAGGACGTGGCGCTCTTGCAGATCATCGGCAACATGACGGCCGAGGCGGCGGCGATCTGCCGCGAGGAAGTGGCCGAGCGCGAGGCGCTGATGGCGGAAAACCGCAAGCTGCGCGACATGATGCTTTCGGAGAATCCGGGCCAGCTTATCGGCAACAGCCGGGGGATGCTGGCGGTATATGAGCAGATACGCCAGGTTGCCCCCAGCGAGGCCACGGTGCTCATTCGCGGGTCGAGCGGCACGGGCAAGGAGCTGGTGGCGCGCGCCATCCAGAGCCTGTCGGCGCGGAAGGACCGGCCCTTCGTCGTGCTCAACTGCGCGGCGCTGCCGGAGACGCTGGTGGAGTCCGAACTGTTCGGACACGAGAAGGGAGCCTTCACCGACGCGCGCGAGCGGCGCATCGGGCGCGCCGAGGCGGCCGATGGCGGGACGCTGTTCCTGGACGAGATTGGCGACTTGTCGATACCGGTGCAGGTGAAGCTGCTGCGGTTCCTGCAGGAGCGCACGTTCTCGCGCGTCGGCTCGAACGAGGAGCTGAAAAGCGACGTGCGCTTCATTGCGGCCACGAGCCGCAACCTTGAAGAGCTGATGGCGAAGAAGCTGTTTCGCGAGGACCTCTACTACCGGCTTTCCGTCTTTCCTATTTCGATGCCGGATCTCGCGCAACGCACGGACGACATCGTGCTCTTGGCGCAGCACTTCCTGGCGCGGCTGAACATGCGCTACGGCAAGAACGTCACGCGCATTTCCACGCCCGCCATGAACATGTTGATGGCCTACGCCTGGCCGGGAAATGTGCGCGAGCTGGAGAACTGCATCGAGCGCGCGGTGCTCACGGCGAAGGACGACTGCATCCACGGCTACAACCTGCCGCCGGCCCTGCAGACGCCCGAGTTTGCGGAGGATCCGTTCCGTCCGGACGAAAGCCTGACGCTCGACGAGCAGCTGGCGGCGGTGGAAAAGCGTATTTTGTCCAGCGCGCTCAAGCGGCACAACGGCAACCGTTCCGCCGCCGGTCGCGAGCTGGGCGTCTCGCCGCGCATGATGAACTACCGCCTCAACAAGGCGGGGCTCAACTAGGCCGCAGCACGGCATCGAGGGTGGTGGCGGCTTGGCGGAGCGTTTCGGGCGTGTGGGCGCTCATGAGGGCCACGCGCAGGCGCGCCGCGCCACGCGCGACGGTGGGATAGCGGATGGCGGGAATCAGGAAGCCGCGCCGTAGCAATTCGTCTGCCGCCGCGACGGCGCGTCGCTCGTCGTCCACGCGTATGGGGATGATGGCGGATTGCGTCTGAACGGCGATACCCTGCTCAGCGAGTACGGCGATGAAGAACTCTACGTTCTTCCGCAATTGCGCGACACGTTCGCGCTCTGCCTCCAAGATGGACAGCGCGGCATCGGCCGCCGCCACGGCGGGGGCGCCGGGCGCGGTGGAGAAGATGAAGGGGCGCGAACGGTTGCGCAAATAGTCGATGAGTGTCTGCGCGCCACACACGAAACCACCTTCGGATCCCAGCGCCTTGGAAAGCGTACCCACCGTGATGTCGGGATGCGGACAGTCGAAATGCTCCGCGAGTCCGCGGCCGGTGGCGCCAACCACGCCCAGGGCGTGGGCCTCATCCACCATTGAGAAGGCGTTGTGACGGCGGCAGATTTCGAGAAAGCGCGGCAAGTCCAGCAGATCGCCATCCATGGAAAAGACGCCATCCGAGACGGCGATACGTCGCCGATAGGAACGGCAGGCCGCCAGGTGGCGGTCAAGATCGTCCAGGTCACCATGGCGATAGACGATTGCGCGCGCGCCCGAAAGGCGGCAGCCGTCGATGATGGAGGCGTGATTGAGCGCGTCCGAGAGGATCACATCGCCCGGCCCCGCCAAGGCGGAGAGCACGCCGACGTTCGCCATGTAGCCGGTGGCGTAGGCGAGCGCGGCTTCGGTGCGCAGGAACGCGGCGAGGTGGCGTTCGAGCGCGATATGCGGCGGCTGGGTGCCGGTGGTGAGCCGTGCGCCTCCCGAGCCAGTACCCCAAGTGCGCGCGGCTTCCGCCGCCGCCGCCGTGACGCGTGAGTCACGCGCGAGATCGAGGTAGTCGTTGGACGAGAGGACAACCACTTCACGTCCATCCATGACGGCTGTAGGGCCGGTGGCGGAATCCAACGTGCGGCAGTTGCGCGCGAGACCTGCGGCGGCAATGTCTTCGAGTTCTTCCGTCAACGTGTCGAAGCGATTGGCGGAGGCGTGTGGCGTTTCGAGCGACGGCACATTTGTGACCAGCACGCTTTGCTGTTCCAGAAAGCGGATGGTCTCTGGAACTTGCTCGCGCGGTCCGCGATAGAGGAAGATGCGTCCGCCGTTGGGATCGCCCTTGTCCTTGATGACGGTGATGCGCCGATAGCCGAGTGCGCGCGTGGCCACGTAGCCGGTCACGTAATCGGGATCGTCGGAAATGCAGATTTCGCCCACGATGCCGGGTGCCTGCTGTACCTTGCTGGCGAGGACGATGGCTTCGGCATAGTGGTTCTTTTTGGCGGCGATGCCCTTGGCGGCGGAGTCGGCGTCGTCCATGCGCGTGGCGCGCACGCCGCGCGTTCGGTCGGGCTCCAGGCGCTCGAGCGTATCGACATCCAGCAGCATCGCGCCGCGCATGCCATGTGTCTCGCCGAAGCGCGCCATGATTTCGTCGATGCGCTCGATGCCGGCTTGGGCAAGCAGTTCGGCGGCGCGGGCGCGTCCTTCGGCGGCGGTACGCGTGACGATCGTCTCGACGGGCAACGCGGGGATGTTCAGGATGTCGCCGGGATCCTCGATCTTGACGTTGATGAAGTCTGGCGTGCCCTTGGCGTGGCAGAGGGCGCGTGCGACGAGTCGGGCGGCGGTTTGCGCGGCCTCGGCGGCAGGGACGATCCGTTCGGCGCCGGAAACATGCGTCCCTGCGCGGGAGGCGCGCATCTTTATGGAAAAAAGACCTTTCATGGTTTGCGCAGATATTCTACCACAATCGTCGTTAGATATGGTAAAATACAGCCATGCAATTCGCTAGACAGATTACCTTTGCGGCATTGATTCCGGCTGTGGCCTGGAGCGTGGAGCCGTCGGCGGACGAAGCGTCCGAGCAGGAGAATCCCAACTTCGCGCGTTATCGCACGATCATTGATCGCATGCCGTTTGGCGAACCCCCGCCCGGGTTCGATCCTACGCAGGCGCCTGGCTCGGCCGCCGCCGCCGCTGCGGCCGCGGCGGCAGCCGCGCAGGGTGGCATGACGGAGGAACAGCGCACGGAAGAGGAGCAGCGCCTCGCGTCGTCCGTACGCGTGAGCGTGCTGAATATCACGCCAGCGGGACGCACGATGGTGGGTTTCACGGATTCCTCCGCCAAGCCGCCGGAGCACTACTATCTGCCAGTCGGCGGGGAACGGGATGGCTGGACGGTGAAGGCGGCCGACCCGGCCACGGAAAAGGTTACGCTGGCCAAGGGCGAAGTGGAAGTTACGCTAAAGCTGGGCGAAGGTTCCACGGGCGATGGCAAGAACGACAAGCGGAAACCCGCGGGCCGCAACATGCCGGCGCCGCCCGCCATCCGTAGGGGTGGGATGATGGGGGCGCGTTTGGCGGGCGGTGGATCGCTTGCGCCGCCGGGTGCGCCAGGGGCGAATGGCGAGTCTGGCCCATCGGGCGGCGCGCTGGCGCGCCTGCGTGAACGGCGTGCGCGGATCATGCAGGAGCAGCAGGCCGAGGCTGCGCGCCGTGCCGAAGCGGCTGCCGAGGCCAAGGCCGATCGCGAGCGTAAAGAAGAGGAGCAGAAGGCCGCCGCCGCCGAGGCGGCCGCACGTGCCGAACAGGCAGCGGCAGATCGCGAGCAGTTGCGCGACGCCCTGAAGCAGATACAGGAAGACATGCGCCGGAGCCGCGAGGAGAAGGAGAAGAGCCAGCCGCAGGAAGAGCAGCCGGAGTAGCGATGAAGACCACCACGCTGGAGATGTTTCGCGAAGAACTGCTGAAGGACGGCTCCTACGAAACGCCGTCGGAGCGACGTGCGCCCAAGCGGCGTGCAAAAGGCTGGTGGACAACCTTCAGCTTCACCTGGGGGCCGTTCAGCGTCTTTCCGAAGTGCGCGATCTACGAGGCGCTGGGCATTCTCGATACCGACCGCTGGGCGCATTTCTGCTTCCGTTCGGTGCAGAAGGCGGAACAGTTTGGAATGAAGGTGACGCTTGACGGCTGGCAGAACCGAGTGGCGCATGATGGCCCCGTGGTGTATCTGTGCAACCACATGTCCACGCTGGAGACGATACTGCTGCCGCCAATCCTGCTCACGTATTCGCCGTTCAACGTCGTGGTGAAGGCGTCGCTTTCGCATTTGCCGTTTCTGGAGAAGGCGGCGGTCCACATGGGGCTCGTGCCCATCGGCCGCAAGTCGCCGCGCGAGGATCTGATGACGATCTTCCGCGAAGGGTGCGCACGCATCGGCAACGGAAACTCCATGCTCATCTTTCCGCAGGGCAGTCGCGAGAAGGTGTTTGCGCGGAAGGGCTATTCGTCCATTGGCGCGAAGCTGGCCGAGAAGGCCGGCGTGCCCGTCATGCCCATCGCCGTGAAGACGGACTGCGAACCGACGCGTCCCGACGGCAAGGGATGGTTCAAGGATTTCGGCACGGTCGATCCGTCGAAGGACATCTTCGTTTCGTGCGGACCTGTCATCAAGGGGACATCACGCGAGATGCACGCCGCGTCGTTCGACTGGATCAAGTCCCGTCTGGACACCTGGGGTTTGCCAACCGAAGGATGAAGGTCTTTCAACTTTCCAACTTTCCAACATTCAACTTTCCAACTTTCCAACTTTTTAACTTTTTAACTTTACAAGAGGAGAGCACATGATAACCAATCGAAGAGATTTTCTGGCGCTGGCGGGCGCGGCGGTGACATCCGCCGGCTGCGTGACTAGCGGCAGCGTGGACAAGGGAGCGTGCGGCGGTGCGCCGATGCGCAACTTCGCTGTCCCGCCGCTGAAGAAAATTCGTGTGGGACTGATTGGCTGCGGCGCGCGCGGCAAGGGCGCGCTGAACCGTCTGCCGAAGGTGCCGGGCGTGGAAGTTGTCGCCGTGTGCGACGTCCGTGAAGAGTATCTGGCCAATGGCGTGTCCATCGTGGAAAAGGCCACGGGCCGGAAGCCCCGCGCCTTCGGTACGGCGACCGACGCCTGGAAGGGTTTGTGCGACTGGGACGGCGTCGATGTGGTCTATAACACGACGCCGTGGCACCTGCACGCGCCAATCGCCGTGTATGCCATGAAGGCCGGCAAGCACGTGTTCATCGAGGTGCCCAGCGCGATGTTCCTTGATGAATGCTGGGAGCTGGTGGAGACGGCGGAGAAGACGAAGCGCCACTGCATGCAGCTGGAGAACTGCTGCTACGGCGAATACGAACTGCTGGCACTCAACCTCTGCACGCTGGGCCTGCTGGGCGAACTGAACCACGGCGAGGGCGCGTACATCCACGACCGCCGCTGGCAAATCTTCAACGACAGCCAGTGGGAGGCGTGGCGCCGCCGCTGGAACATCGAACATGCCGGCAACCAGTACCAGACGCACGGGCTGGGGCCCATCGCGCTCGACATGGGCATCAACCGGGGCGACCGCTTCGACTATCTCGTGTCGGTCGATGGCCAGCAGCGCGGCTACGAGGCGTTTGCCGCCGCGACGGTTCCGGCGGGCGACCCGCGCCGGGCGATGCGCTTTGCGATGGCGGACATGAACGTGACGACGATCCGCACGGCGAAGGGGCGCACGATCATGCTGCAGCACGACGTG
>Ga0310786_10004207_pt1 | contig 20150 bp, 19 predicted proteins | sample AusTroGonzalo_MG_FD_203881 | JGI IMG/M metagenome (GOLD analysis project Ga0310786, IMG submission 203881) | Bovine rumen microbial communities from tropical cattle in Woodstock, Queensland, Australia - Gonzalo_03 (v2) (version 2) | ecosystem: Host-associated > Mammals > Digestive system >... | reverse complement strand
CTTGGTGAGAAAATGCTATAGTGTTTAATAAATGATATGCCATCGCATCCATTCCTACAGAACTTGGTAATGAATACTTATTGGATGTTAATGGAGAAACTACATTTGATCCAAATAAACTTCAAATTACCTTAATCCCATTAACTCAAACAAAGAAAGAAGATTGTATGCCTGTAGACATAACAAATGGACAATCAACAATAGAAGAAGTTGATGTAGTATGGGATTTAAACGCAAATAATTGGTGAGCTATACCTCAATGTACAAAGTTCACATGTAATTCTGGTTATACTAAATCGTGAAATTCTTGTGTCAGATCTACTTCATCATGAGGAGGAGGATGAGGAGGAAGTTCTTCTTCAAATTCATCAAATAAAACATGAACAAATAAGACATGAACAAATAATACTTGAGTAGTAGCAGAAACATGAACAGCTGAAGTAATTGATGATACAATAGTTAATCCAGAACTAACAGATATAGAAAATCAAGATTGGTATGACAATAATGGAAATCAAAAAGAAGTTTTGGCTAATGGATTTACTAGAGAGTTTAATAATGCATACGATTTTGCTTTCAAGGCTGGAATTACAACAATGGAATCTATTGAAGAAGCTAATATGGAATGATCATTAAATAGGATAGCTATGGCAAAGATGCTTAGTCAATACGCTATAAATGTCCTTGGAAAGACTCCAAATACAAATAAAGAATGTAAATTTGATGATGTGTCAGCAGAATTAGATGCTGAGTATAATAATTGAGTAACATTAGCTTGTCAACTATGAATCATGTGAGTTTGAATCACTAATTTTAGACCATTTGATGAGGTAGTTAGAGCTGAATTTGGTACTGCTTTATCTAGATTGTTGTTTTGATTGTCTGATGGAGAGGAAGCATATTATACGACTCACTTAGCTAGATTGAAATCAGAATGAATCATTACAAATGATGATCCTACATTGGAAGAGTTGAGAGGATATGTAATGCTTATGCTTATGAGAAGTGCAATGGGTACTGAGCCTGTAAATAACTCTACAGAAGGAGCAACATCAAATGAAAATACAGATAAACCTGTAAATGAATCTAATGAAGAGCAAGAAGTGGAAAAATATTTTACAGAAGCATATAGAAGGTGACAAGTTTACGGTAGAATTTGAGATTTACAGGGATTACTACAGTATTTGTGATTCTATAATGGTGATATAAATAATACATTTGATAATAATACAATAGATGCTGTATTTGATTTCCAAGTAGCTATGTGAATATTGTCTGCTGATGATACAAGTGCATCAAGATGAAATGTTTGACCATCAACAAGAGAAGCTTTAAATCAAAAATGGGCAGAATACAAAGCAACGAGATAGATTAATATTAATCAATAAAAAAATCCTCAGATTAAGTTCTGAGGATTTTTTTATAAAGAAAAAGGCGCGACATAGATTCTTGCCGCGCCAACTAAAACCAATTTTATGGTTATCTTGAGCATGGTTATTTATATATTTTTTTTATAAAAAATCAAGTGAAAATTATCTTGACATTTGTAATAAAATAATTATAAATAGACTGTCATTGTGATGATGACAAGATGGAGCTATTTGATTACAGATAGCAAAGTCCAGAGTTTAGTGGTTTCTCTGTCAAAGAAAACGGAGCTGGAATAATAACTAAAACTCAATTCTTATGGGAACAATCTTGAGCAAGATGTCGACTAAGGAAGAGTGCATCATCGTTTTCAATGGTGATTGTTCGTATGTTGGTAGGTTTAGCAGCCAAGCTGAACTTAGCCAATATATGAGGGATCTCTATGAGAATGAGGATCACAACAACCCCTAATGTCGAACAGCCAGAATCGGCCCCCTAGTATTCCGGTCCTCTTCTACTTATTCCAACATTCTCTTCTATGTGTAAAACATATGTTGTGAAAGCATATGCCCTATAAAGATGTGAATAGATTGGTATTGGGTTGAGGACCGGCCAGAACGGGTTTAGTTATATATTATCAGTGTTAACTAACTTTATGTTTAATTAAAATTGGTAAAAATTCTTTTAAAGCCACTCGGTTTTCCGGGTGGCTTTTTTTATAATGCCATTGAAAATGGTTTGTGAAACAATATATAATTCTATATTAATTTGATTTTTTTATTTTCAAATAAAGTTTTTTTATAAGAAATGGACCCGATTACGATAATCATCTTTATTATTTTATTTCTTTTATCAGCATTTTTTTCAGGATCAGAGACGGCTTTTATGTCCGTACCAGAGCACAAAGTAGATGCTTTCTTGAAACAAAAGAAGTTTTGAGCAAGAGAACTGAAAAAACTCAAATCAAATACAGATAGATTGCTTATCACTATTTTAATCTGAAATAACTTGATAAATACATTTACAGCTGCTTTTGCTACAAGTATTGCGATGGATATTGCAAATTGATTGTGAGCAGAATGAAGTAGTGCAGCTATATGAATAGCTACATGAGTAGTGACAATTTTACTTTTGATTTTTGGTGAAATATTCCCTAAAACATTGGCTACTCGCTATGCAGATAAAATATCATTATCAGTTTCGCATATCTATAAATTTTTGCAAATAATACTTTTCCCAGTAATTCGATGTATTGAGAAATTGATGAAAGCTTTGCAAAAGAAAAAAGTAGAAAATAAAGTGACAGATGAAGAGATAGAGGCTTTCATAGATAAAGGGCATGACAGTGGAGTTTTTGAAGCAGGGGAATATGAAAAAGTAAAGAATATGCTTGATTTCTATGAAATTACATGTGAAGAAGTTATGACACCAAGAGTTAGAATTGATTCAGTTCCTTGTACGATGACTGTGGATGAAGCTATTGAAAAATTACTTACATTTTCACATTCTCGTATACTAGTTTATAATTGAGATACTGATCATATGGAATGGGTTGTGACATTAAGAGAGTTATTACAAGTAAAGAAAAAGGGTCGTGGAAATTATAAATTATCTGAATTATCTTTATGACCAGTAATCAAAGTTCCTTTGACTAAGCCAATTCACTTCTTATTAGATTTATTCAAGAAATCTCGTAGACATATAGCAGTTGTTATTGATGAATATGGATGAGTTGCATGACTTGTTTCAATGGAAGATGTAGTAGAGGAAGTATTTGGAGATATTCAGGATGAATTTGATAATGAGATAGATCCAATCAGAACTGATGGAAATTGATCATTCATATTTCAATCAGAAGTAAGGATTGATGAAATGCTCGAGAAATTTGAATTGGATTTTGGAGATGTAGATATAGATGAGGCAGAATTTACAGGTGAAACAATATGATATTATGTGATGAGTTATTTTGAAAATTTTCCTAGAAAATGAGATGAGATTAAAATAAATATCCAGAAATTTGATACAGATGAAAAAGAAGATCAATATTTATTATTGAGAGTTTTGTCTGTTAAAGATAATAAGATTTGAGATATTAAAGTTAGCTTGATTAATTAAAAGGCGGGTAGAAAATTTTTTCTTGCTATTTTGTCGAGAATTATTATATAATGTTGCTGTATGTTTTTTTATATATTAATTTTTTCAAATGGTAAAAGTAGATACGTCTAAAGTAAAGAAAGGAATGATTTTAGAAATAGATGGAAAATTGGCTAGAGTAGTTGAAACTGCTCATACTCATATGGGTAGATGAGGAGCTACAGATACATACAAATTAAAAGACATCGTTTCTGGAAAGACAACTATCTTTACATGTAATGCTGGTACAGTATTGGAGCAAGCTGAAGTACAAAACAAAGCTGCAGTATATCTTTATTCAGCATGAGATACATATACATTCATGGAAAATGATACATGAGAAATGTACGATTTGGATAGAGAAAAAATTGATGATGTAGTTGATTATCTAAAAGAAAATTTGGATGTTTATTTGACAGTATTCAAAGGAGAAGTTTTGTGAGTAATCTTACCTCCAACTGTAACTTATGTTATCACATCTACAATGCCTGGTGTAAAATGAAATAGACAACAAGCTTGAACAAAACCAGCAACGATTGAAACTGGATTAGAAGTTCAAGTTCCTTTACACAAGAATGAATGAGACACAGTAGTTGTAAATACACTTACTGGAGAAGCTAGTTAATTAAGAATTACCAATTATGAAATATAAAAAGTCTTGGGAGAAATCTTGAGGTTTTTTTGTAAAAAAAGCCCGGTACATAGTACTGGGCGAGAGGGATGGAGAATTGCTTAGTTTCTTTCGTCAGCACCATAAACAAGGGTGCTGATTCTGGAGCGGAGTTCTGCGTCGATTTCTTCGCAGTCAATCAATCCGCGGAAAGTATCTCCTTGGTCCATCGTGATGTCGGTGTCTACGATACCTTTTTCGATATCGATGATGAGCTTTTTGAGATAGCTTTCAAAGAATTCTTTGAAATCATCGATGCCGTTTTCAAAGTAGTCACGATAGGACTTTTTCTGTTCAGATGTCATTGGTTCGGTGAATCTGGATGCCAGATAGGCCCAAAATTCAACCTCTTCGGATAGCTTTCTAGTTTTAGTGCACATAATGATATTTATTTGATAGTTGTTTTTATTAATTGCTTGTATATATTATAACAATTTTATACAAAATGTCAAGATAATAAAAAATTTAACATTTTTTTATTGAGAATTAAATTAATAAAATTATAATGCAAATCAACGAGATTTTACTGTACTAAATAATTAATTATGAATAAACCTGTACTTGTAGCTCCTGGATGATCTTATGAGAAGGCAGTCATCGCAAGTAAATATTGAGCAGAAGATGTATATATTTGAGTACCTTTTACATCCCTTAGGATGAGACAAAACAAAGTAAAAGATTTTGATGTACTGAAAAAGACAATTAATGCAATTCATGAAAATTGATCCAGAGCACTTTTGACCATGAATATTTTCCCTAGAAATTCAGATATCAAAGTATTTGAATCTGTGACTGAGCAAATTGCAGATACGAATCCCGATGCTATAATCTTCTCAGATCCAGGTACATACAATGTTTTGAGGAAATATTTTCCAAATGTTCACATGCATTTGAGTACACAGACATCTACGTTGAACTATGAATCAATAAAGTTTTGGAGAGATTTAGGTGTAAAAAGAATAGTTTTAGCAAGAGAATTACACATAGATGAGATAAAAGAAATCAAAGAAAAAGTACCTGAAATGGAATTAGAAGTTTTCATTCACTGAGCTATGTGTATGAGTTATTCTTGAAGATGCTTACTTTGAGATTATATGAATTGAAGACAGGCAAATAAATGAGAATGTTCTCACAACTGTAGATTTAAGTATAAAGTACGATTGGAAGAAGAAAAGAGACCTTGAAAATTATTTCAAATGGAATGAGACGAAAATTGAACACATATTTTGTCTTCAAAAGACCTTTGTACTATAGATAGATTAGCAGAAATTATGCCATATGTAGACGCTATGAAGATAGAGTGAAGAAGTAAATCAGAATTCTATGTCTGAGCAATGGTAAAAGCTTACAAGCACGTCAGAGATTGTATAGTAGAATGAAAAGAGATTGATCCAGAAATCAAATCATTGGTTGAGAAAATCCCTCATAGACCATATTGGGATGGATTCTTGTTTAATAAATTGGCAGACTACCCAGAATGAGAAGTAGAATGACGAGAAAATAAAGACAATATTGTTACGAGTACAAATCTCACAAGTCCATGACCAACATTCTGTAGAAATTATTTCTGAATTTTTGGAGAAAAGTTTATCGAAAAGAATGGGAAAAAATATTTTGAATTCACACCAAAAGAAGTAATAGAAAGAGGAATGAAATTAAAATATTTGTCAGCAGACTGATTTGGAGAATTAGAAATAGTAGATATTGTAAAAGAGAACGGAAATGAATTAGAAAGTGCTAATTGTAATTTGCCTAGAGTATACATTTTGACAGACAAAGACATTTCTGGACGAGAAATTTTGTATGAATAATCATGTTTATATAATATAAAAAAAAGAGCTAGCGAGACGCTAGCTTTTTTTATTTGATCACTTCAATTTCTTCAATGCCGCCAATAGTCAGTGGGGCAGTTTCGGATGTCAGTCCGAATTCGAAGTTGAAACTTGTAAGTTGAACTGAGGTGATTTTGCCGACGATCCTTTCCGGACCGATTGCTCCATTAGGAAGGTCTGATTCTGTGTAAACCATACTAACTTCCTTGTCGACGATCTTGTTGAGATACTCTCTCTTTTCGTCATCTGTTAAATCCATGAACTGTTTCATATTGCAAAGAGTTTTCGTTTATTTTTTTATAATTACAATTATAATTATAACAAATATTGTACAAAAGTCAATATAATGTATTTATTTGTTTAATCCTTCTTCTATTGTAAATAGATTTGAGAAAATACTAGCTACTGTAAGAGGTCAAACTCCACCAGGAACAGGTGTAATATCTTTTACTAAGTCTTTTACACTTTCAAAATCTATGTCTCAAACTGCTTTTCCATCTTTGTATCAATATCAGACATCAACTAATATTTGGCTTTTATCATCACGAACAAAGTCTTTATTTACTAAATGAATTGCTCATGTACAAGATACTATGTAATCTGATTTTTTACATAGAGATTTTAATTCATCCATTGGTGTAAATTCATTACAAGAATATACGGTTGCTTGTTGTTTGATAAATTCATCTACTAATGGTTTACCTGAAATATTGCTTTGTCATATTACAGTGATTATTTTTCATTTTATATCATACAATTTGTACTCTTTCAGTAGGGTAACTACAGCTCTTGCAGTCGCAGGAATAAAGTCGATAAGTCAAATTGATGATAATCAAGTCAAAACTCATCATAATCAGTCAATATCTTTGTCTGGTGCAACTAAAGAAAGAAGTTGAGCTTTGTATTTTTGTAGATGATCTGGCAATGGAAGCTGGATAATAAATCAAAGGCAATATTTATCGTCATTTAATTGATGAATTAAATCTATCACATTTTCGAGCTTATCATACTTTTTTTCTTGCCCAAATATTTCAGTTTTTAGTCAAATTTCTTCTCCAAATTTCTTTTTCATCCTAACATATGTGGCAGAGGACTTATTGTCTCATAAGTATATTATTCAAACATAATTTTTTTTATTAGGAAAAACTTTTTGAACCTTTTCTGTCAAATCTAATTTTATTTTTGCTGCAATTTCTTTTCCGTTTAATATCATTTAATTAGTTTGTCGTCATAAAAAATTTTTGTATAACAAAAATCGTTATACTTTTGTAGTATAACGATTTTTTATTTAAAATCAAATATGATAGGTCTTTATAAAAATGATAGTTGTAATTTATAAAGTCATTCCGCGCATAAAATCTCGAGTGTGTTCAGGTAGTTCGTGATTTAAGTCGTAATCCATAGATTCAATAGTGTGTCTATCGAGCGTTTTATTTTGTTCTAAGTATTTCTCCCTTAACTCTCTTAGTTCTTCGTCTTGTTCTTTTATTATATTAAGGACTTCTCCTTTTGATATTTGTATTTCAATATTGTCAGGATCTGCATTAGATTGTCTTACTAATTCGTTGAACTTTCTGACATTTTCTTCGCGTCTGTCGATTAAGTAGTCGATTGATTTTTTAGTGTTTTCGATAGTTTTTTTATCTTCAGCAACGCGTTGAGGTGTACCTTTACTTTCGCAAGCTGCGAGTGTTCATATAAGCATACCTGCTACTACTCGTGTTTTTCGACTTCTGTGTCTTGGTTTCTTTTTTTCATCTGTTTCTGGCTCTTTTGAACCTTGTTCTATTAAATCTTTTTTTTCTGTTTCTGTAGTCATTTTGAATATATATAGTGTAAAATATTTGATTTGTGCTATTATTTCCAATTGCACATTTCATTGTTTTTATCGTTTAAAAAGTTTAATAATTTTTGTTTGTTTTCTCTGCTATTTTTTATTGTTGGGAATTGTGCTAAATTATTCTCAATTGTGGTTTCACTTCAATCTATAGCTGTAAATGTTAGGTGTCATAGTAAATTTATATCAAAAGGTGGTTTTTTATCTGATGGTACATGTGGTCCTCTATTCATTTTAATCATTTTCAACCAATTGTCAATATTTTCTATTTCTTTTGGGTCATTATAGAAGTTTATTCATAATTTGCTTGCCATTGGATATTTTACTGCATCTATTTCTATTTTTTGTGCATCTCTTCGTCGTGCATTTAGGTAATCCACATAATATTGTTTGTTTTTACCTAATATTGATGATGTCTTTTTTAATGTTCTATTTCTTACCACAGCAGTTTCATTTCTTCGTACTTGATACCATTCGGTATCATCGAATTCTATACGTCAAGAATCTATATGGAATGGGTTCTCTGATACAGCTGGTCTTTTGAAGTTTTGTTTTATCCATTCTGTTAGATGAACAGTATTGAATAAATCTTCATAAGAATCGAATTCGATTTCAGTTCATCAACTATTTGTAAATCATACCATAGTCTTTTTCTCTAGATTTAGTATTTCTGGATCTTTACTTATCATATCTTCTAATTTATATTTTTTGTCACTAGCACTCATTTCTAATTTTCCACCTCTCATCCATTCTAAAATAAGGTCTTTTAGATTTGTGGTATCCTTTTTTGCATTGTATTCATTTACAATTTCTCTTCGAGCTGTTGGATTTTTTGCTCTAAGTCATTGTTTAAATAATTCTGCGTTTACTTCGCTCTGAATCCATTCTACACAATTATCCCATCCTTCTTGTACTTGAGTTGTTTGTGCTAATGTTTTTGTCCTATCTCAATTATATAGGCTGTGTAAATCATCCATTGTTCATATTCCAAAAGCTCAAAGTCAAAGACCAACTAAATCGTTATCTTTGATTCTTCTTCATTGAGTTAATAGTTGTTGTTTTTGTTCTTCTGTGTATCAAAGAGAGGTTAGATATCTTTCATAATTATCGTAGTTGAATTTTATTTGTCCATTTACATCTTGTAGGATCTTATTTTGTTCTAATTCATAGATCGGAATAAAATGCAATGCAGATAGTGTCGCAATAGGTGCTCAAATATACATTTGGGCTATATTATTAGCATCAATGTCATTAAATCAATAATTTGCAAATATATCTGTTACAGCTCTTGTTTTTTCTGCTGGATGTCGATTGATGGCATCTTGGAATGTGCTTATTATTTTATCGTTGTATAATAATGCTAGAGTTCCAGCTGTCCATCAAGCAAATCATCATCGGTTTCTTTTTCAGTCTGCTCATTTTTTTAGACAACTCAAAGCCTTAATTCACATGAAGATTGCTCATCAAACAGCGATGACACTTCATATATTTGTCCAAGCTTCTTTTTGTCTAGGATCTCTATTCATACCATTTGGGAATATTTGTTCTAACATATTAGCAAATCTTTCACCAAATCTTCTATTAAATGATTTTGGACGGCAAACAGTACGGCATCAAGGATTGCTTTGTCCAGGGCATCCAAAAGTACTGTATGTATATCTATTTGTATTTTGAGTTACTTGAACAGGTGGCTGTTCTCAATTTGTAATTGCTTCAAGTGCTTCTTCTTGTCGTTCTCAAACTCTGTTTTGTTGTGATAAAGCAGCTGTTTCACTTAAAATTTCATTCATTTCTGCTTGGTGTTCTGCGTCACGTCTTTCGTATCTTCTGGCGTTTCTTGCATCTTGTTTTGAATCAATAATTCTTGGTATATCAGATGTAGCTCATCATAGTGCTAAAATTTGACGTACTTGTTCATAATGTGGGAAATAATATAATAGTTGTCAAACTCTAGCTTTTAATGTTTGTAATCCGCTTTTATAATTGTGTCTTTTTAACTCATCTCTTATCTCTTTTAATCATCTAATATTATCTGTCAGTATATTATATAGTTCATCTCTACAGTATCAGTTTCATTCAGCTCTTGGTAATCTTTTCCTTAAATCTTTATAATCTTTTAATAAATCTTTTACGATATTTGTTAATGTTAACTCATCAACTTTTCTTATGTATTCTTGAGCAGCAGATAAACTAGCAAAGCTAGTTGTTTGTGCCTCAAAAGCTCTTAGTTCAGATTGCGTTTGTGTTTCTTGTTGAAAAATTTGGATATCTCTCATAGCTTTTGCGATAGTTTTATTAGTTTCTTCTAAATGTCTCATATATCATTCTTGTACAAAATATGTTTCGATACTTGTTCATGTTTTTCTTGAAAATGATAGGTATCTTTGGCCATCATTTCATGTACAAATTTCTCATTTTTGAAAATTTTTCAAAATTCGTTCAATTTGTTGATTGTCCGTTGCAACCTTGTTAGGATCGAATCTTACATTATATCTTTCTGACTCTACATTATTGCTCATAGTAAAAAAGTTACATTTAAAACTTTACAGGTAAATTATATTCAAAAAAATGGAAATATACAAAAAATGACAAACTTTTATTAATATTTGGCTTGTCATTTTTTATATATATTATATAATATGTTAATAAAGATCATTAATTTAATGCTTTTTTAATTTCATCTGTCATTTGTTGTCTTTTGTCTGGTAATGGGCTCATTAGTCTAAATTCAATCATAATGTAATACAATAATGTTAAAAGATTTTCTTTGTTGATTGGTATGTTATCATGATGCCTTTTTGATAGATTTTTGATATATCCTATGTAGTTGTTTAATGAAATATTTCATTGTGGTAAAATATCTGAATAATAATTTTCTAGATTATATTCACTAATTTTGTCTCTAAAAAATGGTGCAAAAAATCAGATTATAACGATATTGTTTATCGTTTTTCTGAAATATGTAGCTCAAGTTTTTATATCAGTCACTTTGAAAAACGTGTTATAAATTGCTGTAATTAAATCTTCAGATGAAATATTTTTTAGTAAATATTCCAAAAATTTTGCTAAATTATTGTTTATGGCTTTATCTTGTTTTATTTGAGCTTGAATTTGCTTTGCTTGTGCTGAACTTGCTTGTACACGTTTTACAGCTTCTTCAGTTACTTGATTCACGTTTTGTCTGACTTGTTCTCAATCGTCAATTCATCATATTATATTAGGATCGGACATGTTATTAATTAATGATTAAAAAGTAGTAATGAATTATTAAAGGATTTTAAATTTTTAATTATTCATTATTTCGGGTTTCATCTATTAGTTCATCAAAAAAAGTTTCCATCAATTTGTGTCTTTTTTCAGCTAATTTTTTCCCTGTTTCGGTAAACATTTTATCTTTGATTTTGCTTAATTTTACTACATATTCCCTATAAGCAGTATCATCTTTACTGTATTCTGGAGTATTTGCAACATCAACTCATTTATCATTGTGTAATTTTGATCAAATTTCTCATGCGCACATGAAAGCTCTACCAATTCATACAGCTCAAATACAGTCTAATTTATCAGCATCAAACAGTATTTTTGCTTCTAAAGTTTCTGGAGGATTTCATTTTCTAAATCTGTGTGTCGAGATGCAATATACAATATTGTCTACTTTGTCTTGTTCTAATCAAAGATTTTGTAAAAAATCTTTTGCTAATTGGGCACCGTATTCTGCATGACAAATTTCTCATTTTGTTTCAAACTCTTTTGGTCTTCAGATGTCGTGTAATAATGCTGCAATTTCTAATATTTCTAAATCTGCTCATTCTGCTTTTCATATTTTCATACATAAATCACGAACTCTCAAAGTATGATCTGTGTCATGGCTTGATCACGCATCTCAAAGCATGGTTGTCATGTATTCGATGACTTTGTTTTTCATGGAAGTTAATTAAGAAGTAATAATTAACGATCAAAAATGAACAATGTGAGATTTGTATGTTTTACAATTATTAATTATTCATTTTTAATTCTTCATTAATTTTATTGTTTTTCGCTTGAATTTCAAATAAATTTCCGTATATATAATTCGCTCAGAGTGTTGAGCAAGATTTTTTGTATGGAGAGGTGGATGAGTGGTCGAAGTCAGCTCACTGCTAACGAGTCGATCGGTAAAACGATCCGTGGGTTCAAATCCCACCCTCTCCGCCACGGCTTTGTAGCTCAGTCGGTTAGAGCGCGTCTCTCATAAGGACGAGGTCGGCGGTTCGAATCTGCCCAAAGCCAAATCTAGATCGTCATTCGTAAAAATATATTTTAATTTATTCAGAAAGCTTAATTATGGCAAAAAAGAAAGGATGAAGGTTGACAGTAGCTATGCAATGTTCTACTTGCAAAAAAGTAAATTATTTCACTAGTTTAAACAAGGCTACTACACCAAAATTGGAAGAAAAAAAGTATTGTAAACAATGTAAAACTCATACAGCACATACTTCTAGAGAAAAATTAAAATAATTTCAGTGCTGTTTTTTAATTATGTAAATTTTTATTAGATGTTAAAGATAAGATTAGCAAGACATGGTAGAAAAAACTTACCATTTTATCGTATAGTATTAACTGAGCACACTAGACCAGCTCAAAGTGGTTATAAATTGGTTTTGTGATGGTTTAATCCTATAGCTCATGAAATGGATGTAAATTTGGATGAAATAAAAATTTGGTTATCTAAATGAGCACAATTGTCTGAAAGAGTTGCAAAATTATTGTATGCAAAGACAAAAGACGATATGTTTAAAAAATATTTTACAGAAAGGACAAGTACAAAAGCATTAGAAATCCACAATAAGAGAATTGAAGAAGAAAAAGCTGCAGCTGCAGAAAAGGCAGCAGCTGAAGCTGAAGCAAAAGCAGCACAAGAAGAACAATCAGCTGAGGCTTCAGTTGCAGAAGTAGAGCCAGCAGCAGAAGAAGCTTCAGCAGAGGATACATCTGCAGAAGAAGCTCCAGTAGAAAATGCTTAATTAATTATATAAATCTTTATAATATTAAAGATTCATTTGATGACACCAACGTATGGTCCAGATACTGTATCTGATATAATACTCTTTATATTGGCAGCAATGGTGATACTTATTGCAGCTTGATGTATATTTTCTTTTATTCGTGCAATTTTTTTCTTTATCTTTTCTCAAGGTAAAGATGAAAAAATAAAAAAAGCATGGAATAGTATCAGATATATGATTATTTGAATATTTTTAACTGTTGTTTTGTTGTTTTTGTTTCCTTATATTTTCAGGTTGGTGTGATTGGAACATTATGAAAAATATAATGCAAAAAATATCTTTAATAAGGCTTCAGATATTATTAAAGGTGCTTTTAAGTTAAAGGATGTTATCAAGGAAAGTCAGGAACAGAATAAGTATAATTGACAGCTTTATATCGATACTGATAATTTAAAAATAGATGATGATTACACATTGTAATCAAATGGCTTTTATTTAATTACAAAATGTTATTATGAAAGACCAAAAATTTTCAGAAAAGTTACTTAAATTTACACATAAATTTGGTAAATTTAATCTTCGTGAAAAAGTTTTTTTGATATATTTATGTGCTTTAATTATATTCTTGTTGTTTACTCCTGTGATAAGTATTACATCATTAAGAGGTGCAGCAACATCAAAAAGTTTTTGGATTTTTTGGAGCTGAGAATACATTTGAACTATGTTTATAGTGCTACTTTCATTAATCGTGTTGGTGTGATGGAATGTAAGTGTTAAATTCAAGAATTTGTTTTCGATGTATTTTGGTTGAAAAGAAAATGATTCATTGATAAACTTTTTGTTTTTGTTTATTATTATTACAGCATTTTTATCAATAAAGAATACTGTAAATATAGCATCTAGTGCAACTTCTACAATAACGTTTACATGATGGTGAGTTTTTGTTCTATTATTATTGTTGATTGGTATATGATTTACTTTGGTTTCTGTAGTAAAAGGAGCACAAGCAACATGAAAAAAGACGAAAATAATCAATATAGTTGATGAAGAACATAGTCAATTAGAATCTACAAAGGATGAAATTAAAAAATGATTGTTTAATGATGATGAAATGAAATAATATTTATTAATTAAAATATAAAAGCCAGGAGCAATCCTGGTTTTTTTATACCAAAAATATTGAAAAAAAGAGAATAATATTTATAATTATAGTACACTAAGTGGTGCGTAGGAATTGCAAAAAATACAAATATCTCAAATTTCTCCTGGGAGACGGTATTCCTGATGTATTTCGGGACGAGCTACCCACCTTTAAAAATTGGAGATAAATATGTGATTTTTACGGCCACTTGGTCTAAAAAATATTTATACAAAATTGATTATGAAAAAGATAAACGAATCATTTACATGTGTAAACTGCAAAAAAGAAATTCCATTAGCGGCAAAGACATGTAGGAATCACTGTCCATATTGCTTCACATCGCTCCATGTGGACTGAGATATTCCATGAGATAGAGCAAGTGAATGCCACTGAATTATGAAACCAATAAATTATGAAATTAGAAATTGAACGATGAAAATATTATTCAAATGTACAAAATGTGGCAAGCTACATTGGAACAAAAGAGCAGTAGATGACGATATTGAAACATTATTACAGTTAGTAAAAGAGAATCAAAATTTATAATTATATGGTAAACAAAGATGGATAATATTCTTTATGAAGAGGATAAAAAGCAAATTGATGCATGAATAAACAAGTATATGGATTCAAAATTTTGAACTGTATCTGTTTTTGAAGCTATAAAAAAATCTTGTAAAAGGTCTCGGCAAAATGTTAAGCAATTAGGTAAGGACCTTTTTTCAGCATTAACAGGTAAAAGAAAAAAAGATAAAAAATAATATTATGAGTAAAATTGCTGGTGATTTTTGGCTATCACCGGACGGCGAAGTATATTACTGCAATTCTCACAATAGTATGGCCGATGATATTGTAAGGAGACGAGGTTGGATGGACAAACTTTTTGAACAGTTTGAAAACAAACAAATATGGGCTCCTGATCCAGAACAGTTTCTTGAGAAGCTGGGGTGGGTAAAACATTGTGATCGACCTTGGTATCATGGTTGGTGTATTCCACCAGGTACCAAACTAACACAGGCTCAAATCGACAAGATTTACGAGCTTTGTGGTGAGATTCCGGAAGATAGCGATTTATTATGACCGTGTTCATGCTTGTGCGCGGTCATTTTTTTAAATTAAAAAAAACAGGGATGGAGGGGATCGAACCCCCGGTTACGGTTCCGAAGACCGTCGTGTTGCCATTACACCACACCCCTATTTTATCATTACTTTAATCATTCCATTTTCCAAAGTTTTCAATACTTTGTCTTTTCATTCACTTGGGATTTCTGGATTTGTTTTGATGAATTCAATCAATTCTTTTTTTACACTCAAAACATCGTCATATTTACTAATTTTCAATCATTTTTCAATAGGTTCATAAAATCTAGCAAAGTATTGCAATAATTCATAATCTGAGCTTGTTAATTCATAGATGATTCCATCATTTGTTCTTTGAATGTTTTTGTTTACATATAAACCATTTTCTGATAATACTGATAGTGTTTCTTCAATGATGTCTTGTTTATCTATATACTTTCCAAATAAAGGAAGTTGAACTTTGATAGCTTTTAAATCTCAATCTTTTATTTGGAAATTTCAGTAAACCAAAACTAATCCAAACAAAAAGCTAATTGGATTGTAGACTAATTCTTCATCAATAAGTGGTAGACAAATTCATTTTTCAGTCTTTTTTAATTCTATTTTTGATCACAATTTAGTTAGTTTTTCTTGCAATTCGTTCATCTTATTTTCACCAAATTTGTACAAGAAATAGTATTTTTCACCTGTGTTCTCATCAAATCAATCAAATATTTTTAATGCACTTTCCAGACTTTTCAAATCTAGTTCCATTTCATCGTACTCATCATCATGTTCTCAAACTAAGATAATTCACATCTTATCTCACAAATCTTTCAAATTTATTATTTTGAATTGTTTTTTATGGTAAACAATAATTCATTTATCAAAATCAGAAAAAGCGTATCCACTTACATTGTAAGAGTATTCTTTATTCCTAGGAATGTTCGGATTCTCAATTGATAAAATATTATTATCGTCAATCAAAATTTTCATTATTTATTTTCTATTATCTTGTAAATAAGCATTAGCGACATACAGTTTGCCATCAGAGCAGATCAACCATGGCTTATAAATGGCAAAGTTAGTCAGGTATTTGGCAATATTTTTAAGTTTACTCATATATTTATAAATGCTTGCAATATTATCAGAGATAATAATCAAACAGCAATAAGTTTTCAGTAGTCATCGTGTACTCATTTCAATTTAGTAAGTACATAATACATCAAAAAGAAATACAAAGCAATCAAAACAATATCTCAAATGAATCAAACTTCTTCGCTAAATGCAGCAAAAATAAAGTCTGATTGTGCTTCTGGGATATATCCAAATTTCTGTAAACCTTTTCAATATCAATTTCAAATAAATCAACCTCATCAAATGGCAGCTAAAGCTTGTTCATTTTGCCATCAGATTGATTGACTAGAATCTGCATCTCAACCTCACACAAAATACATAATTCTCTCTTGTAAGTATGCAAATTTTGTACTAACCGATGCAGCAATACTTCCAAATACAAAGACACAACCGGCTCAAATTCACAGAGTAAGTAATATTTTTTTTCGATTTAATCCAGAGTATATTCACATTACTAATACACTTGCTCATACGACTAAAGCACTACCAAAGTCTGGGATAAAGCAGAATATAGCTAAAAATATTGCATTTATGACCAAAAATGAAATGAATAATTGATTATCGTCGTTTATTTCTTTCTTTTTTCTAATTAACCATCAAGCCATAAATAGTACGTATCATAACTTGAAGAATTCACAAGGCTGTATACTTGGAAGATGTGGAATATCAATCCATCATCTAGCTCAGTTATATTCTGCTCATATGTGTGGTATAAAAACCATTAATTGCAGTATAAATGTAGCAATTGTGATTATCAGGATATTTTTCTGTTTTTTGAAAAAATCTACAGGAATTTTGTAGACAGCTAATGCCATTACTATAGCGATTACGATGTTTCTCAAATGTCTGAAAAAATAGAAATAATTTGATGGATCTCACTGTAATAAAGTAATATGAAAAGATTCGTATGTACTTACGCTAAATACGGCCAAAATTCAATATATTATCAAAAGTATTCAAGTAATGAGTATCGGCATATTAATTATTATTTCATAATATTTGTGTACTATAGAATAAGATTGTTTTTTTGTTTTTCAATGAAAAATGTTTCGATTTTTGTCACAAAATGGATTTTCATTCGTATATAATAATGTGATATTGTTGGTATTTTTATCCAAATTTGTTACAATGCATGTAAAACAATTTGATAGAACTATTTATATTCACGAGCTTGATGTATAAAAAGTAAAGGTTTTAACGTTGAAAATACATCAAGCTGCAGAGAAAATTTGCAGCTTTTTTTTAATTTATATTTTGATATGAAAATGGCAGAGGAAAAGAAGAATAAGGTAACGTTACGGATGGTAATAAAATACTTTTTGAAAAAGAGTAAGCCATATAAACGATTGATCCTTTTGAGTTTGTTAGGTAGTATACTTGTTGCATTAGTAGGGTTAATATCTCCAATTTATCAAACTAAATTTGTTGATATAGTGGCTATGACATGAGTAGAAAGATCTGAACTTGTCGCTATGTTACTCAAGATTTTAATGATAATTCTAGCATTGGATGTCGTAAATGTAGGGGCACGAAGAATGATATGATTCCCTATGATAAAATACGAAAACGATGCGACAAAAGATATTTATGATGAATGTTTTCAGTATATACACAGACATTCTTATAGATTTTTTACAGACAATTTATCTGGATCTTTAGTAAGGAAAATAAATAAATTAGCTGGTTCATATGAGAATGTGGTAGATACATTTATATTCCAAATATTGAATATAATAATCTTTATACCAATGACAATTGTCATTGTTATGAGGGAAAATATGAAGATCGGATTTGTGTTTTTAGCATTTGTGATAGTTTATTCTGTATTGCAAGTAATATTCTTTAATATAACGAAGAAATATGAAGTAAAAGCAAATGAAGAAAATTCAAAAGCTATGTGAGAATTGTCAGATTCTATAATAAACAATTTTAATGTGACGATATTTGCATCATTACCATATGAATTCAAAAGATTTAGTGATACACTCACATGCTGGTTAAAGACTAAGAAGAAAAAGTGGACGATATCAGAATGGACGTATTTTTTGAGTGCAATGGTTACAGGTATATTTTTTATCTGATCTGTATACTTTGCTATTAAGGCCCGATGAAATTGATTAATTCCAGCATCTATAATTATATTAGTACAAATGTACGTAATGAGAATATCAAATCAATTATCAAACGTTAGATACATATTAAGATCAATGAGTCAAGCTTTGTGAGAATCTACAGAGATGCTTGAGATACTAAACACTCCACACGAGATTCAAGATCATACAGACAAGAAATTGGACATTCAGAGTTGAAAGATTGATTTTGAGTGAGTTGATTTCGGTTATGTTGATTGAAGCAAAATATTTGATTGATTAGATTTATCTATTAAGCCAGGTGAGAAAGTAGCTATTGTTTGAGCGTCTGGAAGTGGAAAGACAACTCTTACAAAGCTGTTATTCAGGTTCTTTGATATACAATGATGAAAGATTTTGGTCGATGGACAAGATATTTCTCAAGTAACACAAGATTCATTAAGATGATCTTTATCAATGGTACCACAGGATCCAGTATTATTCCATAGAACTATAAAGGAAAATATTGCGTACGGAAGGCCTGATGCGACAGAGGAAGAAATTATTGCAGCAGCAAAGATGGCAAAGTGTCACGAGTTCATTTCAAATTTGAAAGACTGATATGAAAGTTTTGTTTGAGAGAGATGAATTAAGCTTTCAGGTTGAGAGAGACAGAGGATTGCTATCGCAAGAGCAATATTGGAAAATAAGAGAATTTTAGTTATGGATGAAGCGACATCATCATTGGATTCAGAATCTGAGAAGTACATTCAAGATGCTATGGATGAAGTAATGAAGAATAAGACTTGTATAGTCATAGCTCATAGACTTTCAACTATAGTAAAGATGGATAGAATTATCGTAATGGATCAATGAAAGATTGTTGAGAAATGAAGTCACAATGTTTTGATTAAAAATGAGAAATGAATTTACCATAAGTTGTGGTCGATTCAGTCAGGATGATTCTTGTCTAGTGAAGAAGAAAATTAAAAATATTGAGAAAACCGAGATAGAAAATCTCGGTTTTTTCATAGTTAGATGGAGACAGGAGCTCTGATAGCCTTTTCGTGTTCGTATCCAATCAGTTCGATGTCTTCCCACTTGAAATCCAAAATGTTTTTCACATCAGGATTCAGCTTGATTGACGGCAGCTGATGTGGCGTGCGGGAGATTTGCTCTTTTACCTGATCAATATGATTCTGGTAGACATGAGCATCGCCAAAGAAGTGATTGAAGCGACCGGGCTTACGACCTGTGATATGTGCTATTAAGCACAGAAGCAAAGCATCTTGTGCCGTGTTGTACGGGACGCCCAAGAAGGTGTCGCAGCTTCGTTGGTACATGTTCAAATGCAACATGCCAGGTTCGTTGGCGAAGAATTGATAGAAGCATGGACACGGCGGAAGCAGTGTCTTGTCTTCATCTTGTGCATTCCAGAGGGAAATAATGATACGGCGGTCTTCAGGTTTGTTTTTAATCTTGTTGATGGCAATCATCAGCTGATCTTTACCTTTGATGAAAGGACTTGGGATTGGTCCATCAATGCCGTACATAAGTGCTTCCCGGATTTCAGAATCAAAGTCGTTGAAGGTTATTTCGCCGAAGTGACGGAATTGGTAGCCATATGTATGGCCAAGTTCACCCCACTTTTTGCAAAATTCTTCATCAGCAAGAATTTTTTCCTCGAATTGTTTTTTTGCATTTTTCCAGGTCTTACTGTACTTTGTTTTCTCTTCATCTTCCCACATGTTGTTGAGAATGTCAGTTTGATTGGTTTCTTGTAGCCATTTTTTTAGTGGCCACTCACTCCAAATGTGACAATTTTTTTCGATGAGTGGACGGATGTTTGTCTGTCCATTCAACTTCCACATGAGTTCGATGAATACTTGTTCTAAATCGACTTCTTTCGTCGTCAGAAG
>Ga0310786_10004206_pt1 | contig 20157 bp, 12 predicted proteins | sample AusTroGonzalo_MG_FD_203881 | JGI IMG/M metagenome (GOLD analysis project Ga0310786, IMG submission 203881) | Bovine rumen microbial communities from tropical cattle in Woodstock, Queensland, Australia - Gonzalo_03 (v2) (version 2) | ecosystem: Host-associated > Mammals > Digestive system >... | reverse complement strand
TCGCACAACAAGACCCTTGCCGCGCAGCTCTACTCCGAGATGCGCGCGTTCTTTCCGCATAACGCCGTAGAGTATTTTGTCAGTTACTACGACTACTACCAGCCCGAGGCGTATATCCCTTCTACCGACACGTACATCGAGAAAGACCTGAGCATCAACGAGGAGATCGACCGCCTGCGGCTATCTGCCACGGCGGCGCTGCTATCCGGAAGGAAGGATGTGATTGTAGTCTCGTCCGTGAGTTGCTTGTATGGCATCGGCAGCCCGCAGGACTTCACGATCAACTGTATAGCCATCCGCCGCGACCAGACGATCCAGATGGATGAACTGCTCAAGGCACTCGTCGCGGCGCAGTATATCCGCAACGACCTTGAACTCACGCGCGGCAGATTCCGCGTCAAGGGCGATACGGTAGATATAGCCCTCGCCTACGCCGACTATATCATCCGTGTGGAGTTCTTCGGTAACACGATCGACTCCATCGCCTCGCTCGAACTCGTCACGATGAACCTGATTGAGGAGTTCGAGTTCTTCAATATCTATCCGGCGACTATCTTCTGCACCTCGCGCGAGAGCATTGACCGTGCTATCGTGGAGATCAAACGCGACCTCGAAGACCAGATTGCGTTCTTCCATAACGCCGGCATGGAGCTTGAAGCCAAACGTATCGACGAGCGTGTGCATTACGATATCGAGATGATCCAGGAACTCGGTTACTGCTCCGGCGTGGAAAATTACAGTCGTTATTTCGAGGGCCGCGCACCCGGCACGCCGCCATATTGTCTGCTCGACTACTTCCCCGACGACATGCTCGTCGTCGTTGACGAGAGTCATGTCACGATCCCGCAGATCCACGCGATGTACGGCGGCGACAAAGCCCGTAAGGACAACCTCGTCCGCTACGGCTTCCGCCTGCCCGCCGCACGCGACAACCGTCCCCTCACCTTCGACGAGTGGGAGCAGAAAACAGGTATCAGCAGTCAGCAGTCAGCAGTCAGCAGTCAGACAATCTTCCTCTCCGCTACGCCTGCAGAGTACGAACTGGAGCAGTCCGAGGGCATCGTCGTCGAGCAACTCATCCGTCCCACGGGGCTGCTTGACCCCGAGATCGACGTGCGCCCCTCGGAGCATCAGATCGATGACCTGCTCGAGGAGATACAGCAACGCGTGGAGAACGAGCAGCGCGTGCTCGTAACCACGCTCACCAAACGTATGGCGGAGGAGCTCGATGACTACCTCCGTCAGGCAGGCATACGCTCGGCGTATATCCACTCCGATGTCGATACTATCGAACGTATCAAGATCATGGAAGACCTGCGCAAGGGAATATATGATGTGCTCGTGGGTGTCAACCTCTTGCGTGAAGGATTAGACCTGCCGGAAGTATCGCTCGTGGCTATCCTCGATGCCGATAAAGAAGGCTTCCTGCGCGACCACCGCTCGCTCACGCAGACCGCCGGTCGTGCCGCACGGCATGTCAACGGCAAGGTCATCATGTACGCCGACCGCATCACGCGATCCATGCAACTCACTATCGACGAGACCAACCGCCGGCGAGCTATCCAGATGGCATATAACGCCGAGCACGGCATCACGCCCACCGCTATACGCAAGGATATCAACACCGGTGCCCTCGCCTCGCTCTATCATGATGCCGAGCAGGAACGCCAAGCCGTCCAGCAACGCATACGCGAGAGCTGGAAGAACGCTCCATGGCAGCAGATGGATGCCCGACAGCTGCAGCGCGCGGCAGACCAGAAACGCAAACAGATGCTCGCCGCCGCCAAAGATCTGAACTTCGACCTCGCCGCCACACTCCGCGACGAACTCCTCGAGATGGAAAACCGCATCCAGATCCTATTGGAGTGATCAACTGATAGCATTTTGCATTTAAAAAATTTGCAAATGTCAGAAATTTTTTGTAACTTTGCAGTCACAATCAAAACCGCAAACAATAATCCTAAAATAATACAATTATGGCAGACAAAAAACTTACCCGTAGTACCAACAAGATGGTAGCTGGTGTATGCGCCGGAATAGCCGAATATTTTGATCTTGACCCGACGCTGGTGCGTGTGGTGTATGCCGCACTATCTATCTTCAGTGCCGGCTTCCCCGGACTGTTGCTCTACATTATCCTACTCATCATTATGCCCCAAAGCGATTACCAGCAACTGAACTGATGCGCCGGAGCATATCTTGTGAAATCCGAACTAAACACGTAACCTCTATGAAAAAGATTCTGTCACTGATTAGTGCCATGCTGATGATGCTTGGCACTGCGAATGCCAACCTCATCGTGCAAGAGAGTTTCAGCGGTGAGAATGGCACGGTTGGTCAATTGTGCAAAGGAACGAACACCGACATGGGAATCAATACCGCTAACTGGTGGTCGTACAGCGGTAGCAGTAACTACATCCAGGTAGCAGAAGGTAGCCTCACCTATCCCGGATACCAAAGCACCGGCAAGGGCAACAAGGCTTATCTCTACTCTGCCGGCGCGGACGATCTCCGTCAGTTTGCATCGCCCGTCACAAGCGGCAAGGTCTATCTGGCAGCTATCATCAATGTCGATGAGCTCAAGAATAGCGTCACAAGCGATTACTGTCTCTGTCTGGGCGATGCTACGGCAAGCGGTATGTATGCGCGCTTGTACACCAAGTCGGTGAAGACCGGTGACGAGTTTACAGGGTTCCAACTTGGAGTAGCCAAATCCAACGAGAACAACACCTACGTTGGGATGACAGAGACCGTCTATGAGCCGAAAAAAGACTACCTCGTAGTGCTCGAATATGAGTTTATAGACGGCGAAAAGAACGACGTGGCACGTCTGTACGTCAACCCTACCAAGCAGACCACCACACCTACGCTGGAGTGCGTGCAGTCGGTGCAGTCCGGTAGTGGGGCAGAGCAGGGAGCAAACAGCAAGAACGATGCCTCGAAGGTCGCTTCTGTCAACTTACGTCAGGGGTCTTACACACCGAAGATCTATATCGACGAGATACGCGTTGCCACCGCGTGGGACGACCTCTGGAACGACGACACTTCCGGTTCGGGCGACATGCCGGGCGATGATACCAAACCCGAGGTGACGGAGGTGGAGGGTAACCTGATTCAGAACCCCGACTTTGAGGACTATTCGTGCAGCCAGATCTTCGGTTGCTCGTTCGATGACTGGTCGGGGCAGGGTGCCGGCGCTACGGCGGATGCGAGTGACAACCTGCTGGGCAATGTAGCACTCTGCATGAATCCGACCTCCACTACGGTGCTGGATCAGCCCGTGGCACTCGGTGATGCCAACTATGCTGTCGGCTCGAAATTCGAACTGACGATGTACTACAAGGTTGTAACGATGCCTGCCGACGGTAGCGTGTCTATCGATTCCTACTGGGAAGCTGCTCCGGGCGGTGATGCCGACGCAACCAAGGATCATGATGCCGACGTGCTGCAACAAGTGCTGGCTACAACCACCACAGGCTGGCAGTGCATGAAGGTGCAGACCACCAAACCCACCAAATCATCCTATTTGCGCGTACGACTCAAGGTCTCCAAGAGCGCTAAGGTGCTCGCCGATGCGTTCAGCCTGGTGTATAAGCCTTCTACCGATCCGTACATAGAGGTGTCTCCGCTCAACCTCTCGCCGTTGCAGGTGAATATAGGTGAAACAAAAGCCTATCCGACCGTGCATATTCGGCAGGGGAACCTCAGCGGTGCAACTACCTTCGAACTCAGTGGCACGGACGCCGACCAGTTTGCGCTGTCCATGACATCTATGCCTGTTGACCAGGGCGAGGGTGATCTGGTAATCACCTATAAGCCGACCAAAGCCGGTTCGCATACTGCCCTGCTGAACATCGACAACCTGAGTCATACGGAATTGTTCCAGTCGATCTCGCTCAAAGCCACATGCGTCGATCCGTCACAGCAGCCCGTGATCACCGTTGACCCGAGTATAGTCCCGGCATTCGAGGCAGTAGAAGGGCAGACGGAGACAAAGACTGTCAGCGTGACGAGCGCCAATTGTATAGATTATGTATATATGCGCGTGGATCATGTCACCGGAGCAGGGTTCACCATCGACGGCACGATGCTGCCCAAGAACGCTACAAGCACAGTGACCATCAGCTTTAAGCCCCAAGCAGCGGGCAACTATGAGTCCAAACTGACGATCTATTCGCAGAATGCCGATGACGTGGTTCTTACCCTTACCGGAACAGCCGAAGCCAAGAGTGAGGAGAATATTGACTGGCAGACATCCTTTAACTGGCAAGCCGCCGATGCGCTCACACAACTCAACGAACAGTTCAACGGTGCAGAGCACAACAAAACCCTCGTGCTGGCAGGCTGGCAGAACGTGGCTGATCTGGATGCACGTCCGTGGTGGGGATTTGAGGAAAGCAAGACGACGCCTGCACGCGGTGACGGCAAGTACGCCAAGGCAACCGCTTACCAGTTCGGCAAATCCTATACCGCCGACTGGCAGATGTGGCTCGTCACACCGCTGCTCGACTACAAGAATGCTGCCAACAAAGTATTCACATTCAAGGTCATGGGCGAGTACCTCGCTGACGAGAACCAGGCAGCACTGGAGATCTATTATATAGACCCGAACGCACCGGGTGAGCCCTACTTCCAAGATCTGACCGAGAGCTTCAGTATTCCCAAGACTTCTGACGAGAACTTGACATGGATACCGTTCGTACTTGACCTCACACCGTTCGCGGAGACCATAGGGGATGTGTTCTATATGGCGTTCAAGTATATCGGTCCGAACGGCGCAGATGGTGCGGTGACATATTATATCGATGATGTGACGTGGGGCGTCGATCCCTCTACCGCCTCGCAGAACATCCGCGTTGAGGCAGAATCCCGCAAGATCCTCCGTGGTGGCCAACTGCTCATCCTCCGTGATGGCAAGACCTACAATACCATCGGCGCAGAGATTCGCTAAACCTCTCGCCCTTGTTTGGCGCAATCGAGCGCGCTGCCATTAAAAATGCACATATATGCAGTTTTTCACAGTAGAAATGTCTATTTGCGTAGCAAATACGATTTTTTCTTCTGAAAATTTGCAAATGTGCATTTTTTTTCGTACCTTTGCACCCGATTTTTGAAAATAATACCGACTACGGTTCCTTTCGCGGGTGATAATGTCCCACAGATCTAACAGATCGAACGGATATAATTCGCGAAAAGCTAAGAGGGAAGGTTGTGGAAATCAACCGCTGTCCCGCAGCTGTGAGTCTCGCGAATTCAGAAGTCAGGATTCAGTATTCAGAATTCAGATATCAGAATTCAGATTGTTTTACCAATGATGCCACTGCCGAAAGGTGGGAAGGCGGTAAAACGGAGATAAGTCAGAAGACCTGCCGTACGTCGAGCGTTCAACGAGCTCCCGCGGACTGGAGACGAACGGAAGCGTAGCGTAAGGCGTTAGCCTTGCGGTGCGGTGCTTGCAGGAATATTGATTCTGCGTAGGTTTCCCTATTAGGGCTTATTCTGTTTGTGGTTGTCTTGTTGACGCTAAACGAAAGTGCTGATGCGTGATAAGACAACATACACTCTGTTTTTCTTCTGCCAATACTTGATGAGTGTTATGCAGGGGTGGCTTGCCGCGAGGTAGGTCACTCCTGATTGTCTTGATAGTTGACAATCAAATGCAAAAACAATAATGAAAAAATTACTATGTATCATTGGTGTACTTTTGGCGCTTGTGCCAAGCGTTAGGAGCACCGACACGATCCGCCTGAACATGCAGGCGTCGCTTGAAGATTTTCCTCTGGACACCGACGGGAAATGGATTTACACGTACGATGACCATTATCCTTCTCTTGATTTCGGGGATTACTATTCGTTTGCGCACATGAAGCACTACATCGGCGGCGGCAACCCGAGTACGGAAGACATGACGTATTGGGACGGTTTTACCCTATGCACCAATGGTGATAATACCGACTACGGCTATAGCGGCTCATCGGCGTTCTGGACAGAGCATCAGTGGGGTTGTATGGCCGGAGGAGGTTTGGATTCATTGTGGCAATTTGTCAAAGGAGCCCCGTACCTGGTAGCCTACTGGGGTTACAACTACGAGGAGGAATATATGCGTAGCTTGCAAGTGGATTTCTCGGATGGCGAGACGCACCGCCCTATCAGTATATGGGTATGCAACCATCCGTGGGCATATTACGGCATTATTCACTCCGACGGATTTGCACACTCGTTTGCCGATAACGGAGCTACTTTTAAGCTGATCGTTCACGGTTTGGACGAAGAAGCCAAAGAGGCTGGAATGCCTATCGAAGTACCTCTTGCCACGTTTCATGACAACAAACTGGATATATCTCCTGATTGGAAATATGTACCGCTGAGTTCTTTGGGGCAAGTCAGTGGCATATACTTCACTTTGGAGAGCAGCGACAATGCCGGAGCATTAGGCATGAACACCGCAGCCTTTTTCTGCTTGGGTGGAATGGAGATTCTTGAACATGTGGATGAAATTCCCCGTCCGTCAGGTTTGGAGGCAGAACCGATTGATGAGCATAGCGTAAAAGTCAAATGGAGTAAGGTTTACGATGCATCCTACTACCGTATGTATGTTGACTCTGTACTGGTTGATTCGACGGAAACAACATCATACACATTTACCGGTCTAGAGACCTACACGGAGTACCGGTTCTTTGCGCAGGCGGTATCCGCCTACGGCGAGAGTTCGGACTGGGGCTATGTAAGTGCACGCACCAAAGACCTCACACCTCCCACGCCTCCGACCAATTTGCGCGCAACGGAAGTGGGTATGTACAAGATTGTGCTTAACTGGGAGGCAGGAACGGATAACATAGCTGTAGGAAGATATGTGGTGTATGTGAATGGCAAACGCTATGCACGACCTAAATATACGACATCCTCCGTCACAGGACTCGACCCCGGAACAACCTATCTGATTGAAGTGGAAACACTGGATACATCCGATAATGCCAGCGAGCGTGTGTCTATACAAGTCAAGACATATACCACTCCGACAGATGTAGAGGAAACGACAACCGATAACCGGCAAACGGTATATACCCTGCAAGGACAATCGTTGGCAACGAAAGATATGCAACGTGGGCAGGTGTATATCATCACGAACGGTAACGAAACAAAAAAACAAATAATCCAATAAACACATAACAATATGAACAAAAAATCATTACTGCTTTTGTGCCTAATGCTCCTATCGGGAGTATGGCACAGTGTGCAGGCAGCATTGGTAGAGGTGAAGATGAACAGCGTCACCAAAACCATGATCCTGCAAGACGCACAAGGTAATCCTGTTAATGCAGATTCAAACAGCGGAACTACCTACGTGTTCAACAATCTGCCTGCGAACAATTACACGCTCTTCGGCTACAACTCCAGCAGCGAGTTGAACGGTACATTCACCTTTGAGGTCGGTGACGCTGACATGTCGCTGCAAATCTGGACTATTCCTAACATTAGTGTCTCTAATGACGGATGGGTGTATGGCACCGACTACACCATCGAGAACTTGGAGGTGCACAGCCGCGAGGGTGCGACCTTCACCGTTACACTCGGAGATAACGCGGGCACTAAGTCTGTGCTGACCTACGACGGTGGTAGTGTTGTTCTCCGTTTTGTTCCGACCGCTGCACGTGAGGCGGAAGGCTATGTATCCGCATGGGACGGACGCACCGTAACCGGTAATACGAACATTATTGCAGAGTTGCCAATGGGTGGCGAGTTCTCTTCTTCCTGTCCGGCAGATGCAGAAATAGCCATGATGCAGAAAAAGGGTGGAGCACTCGGTTCCGGTACGATTCACTACGTACCGTTTACCTTAATTGAACCGGAGTCGGTGGTAACCAACGGCGACACCAAGACCTATACATGGCGTCTCGGTCAAAACAGCCAGTACAACATGCGCGCATGGCGGGAAGGCAGTCTGACGCAACTGCTCTATTTCTACTACAATACCGACCCGGCCAAATGTCCGACAATCAACTTTACAGAAGCAGATTTTGCAGCGCGCAATCCTAAATGGATTGACCATAACCCGCGTAACCTCGGACGTATGAACGATTGTAATATCCTAATCAATATCAATGAGAAAGGGTATCTCAAGATGACTTCCGAGCAGGAGTATGACCTGTTGGCAGAGCGCGATTGGCAGATTATCCCCAACCAGACGGAGAACTACTTCTTGGAGCCGGACTACCATTATGCGGTCTATGATCTTAACGGCAATCCTGACAATTCGGTGGTGGAGATCGTGCCGGACGGCTATATCGGTTCGGAGTGGGCTATCCTGCGTGCTAAAGCACCCGGTACGGCGATCGTGACCATCACCTATGATGCGGCTTCTGCCAGTCAGTACGCCCGTGAAAAGACAGCCCGACAAGACTACTACGGCGGACGCTATTTCGGTGCTTTATGGCCTGAAAATACGGCTGTGTTTGTGGTATCGGTGGATGCACAGACGAACGGCATGGATGCTAATATGCTCCTTAACGAGGAGTATAACGAGAACTCGGCTCGTTTGGCGGGTAGATATGTGGATGCCGAACACGATGTGTTCTACTATATCAATGATGAAGAGTACGCCGAATACTCCTTCAAACCGACGGGTGTAACAAGCGTTGAGATCGCATATCCGACCATTCGCGAGAACGATGCGATTTACAATACCGGCTGGCATGGTGTCACCAAGAACGAAGATAATACCTACACGCTACACCTCAAACATGGTCGTCAGATTGTGCGTATGGGTGACGGAACGGGCAAGTATATCTACCAAGTGTTGACAGCAAAACACGCTACGCGTACTATCACCAACCGCACCAATGCCAGCACCACGCGTTTCCTTCCGGGTAGCAATGTCTTAGTGCAGTATGACGGTCTTTTCCATCCGGCTAACAAACTGTCGGGTATCTACAACATGTCTGCGTATATCACCTATAACGGTGTTCCTACCGGACAATCCCTTATTCTCAGTCCTAACCAATACTGGTTTGCTGGAACACCTTCCGCGCAGGCTGTTTCCTTTACTATTCCGGAAGACTATACGGGTACAACCTACACCCTCTCTGACGGTGTGATACAAGTACTGGGCTACGGCGATCCGATTGGTAATCACCGCACTATTGGCAAATGGTCGGGACGTTCACCTAACTTCACCGCCGGAGCGGGAGCAACATATTTCGGCGCGTTACCCGATGTAGTTATTCCCGTAACCCAGCCGGCAGAGACACGCGCACGGTTCATCTGCGATCCTTCGGACGCTGAGATCATCAAAGTGACGAACAGCCTTGGTATAGAGGTAACTGCGGACGCGGACGGCAGGTTCCTGCTTAAGGAAGGCGAGAATACCGTTGTTGCACATCATCCGGCCCGCAAACGTGCACCGATTACTGTAACCATCAATTCGGATTGTCCCGCTGAATGTGACATCCCGCTGGTACTCGAAACAATTCCTGATAACGGATGGAATGGAGTAGATACGTCCGAACCGACTAAAACAAGCGGTATCTATCATATCAGGAACGGCGCAGAACTCGCTTGGTTCGCCAATCAGGTAAACACCGTTGCTGCAGCCAAAACCTACAAAGCCGTATTGGACAACGACATCGACCTTTGCGGCTATAACTGGACACCGATTGGCAATAGTTCGAAGAAATTTGCCGGTGAATTTGATGGACAAGGCTACACGATTGATAATTTGTATATCGTAGGTGAACGTTATCTGGGATTGTTCGGTTATCTGACATATAATACAGCATCCGTCGGTGCGGTAATCAAAAATCTGGTTCTTCGCGGTTCAATAGAGTCTACATACAATTCAACAACAGGAGCTAATGTCGGAGCTATCGTCGGACAAATTCAAGGAATGAAGGCTAGAAAACGTACTCTCATCAGTAATGTGACCAACTATGTGAATATAACAGGTATGTCCTCCTATGTGTGCGGTTTGGTTGGGCAGGCAGCCTTTACGGATTTTGATCGCTGTGCCAACTACGGAAATGTTTCTGTTTCCAACTCTAATACAACGCAAGTGCGCGATAAATACGCAGCAGGTTTTGTGGTAGGCGATTCTACCATACATATTACCAATAGCTACAACTGCGGCAATATTGTTTCCGGTAATTTCGTTGGAGGTTTGTTTGTCGGCAAAGACGGAAAGACTTGGGATGCTTTGATAACCAACTGTTATAACACCGGTTATATCAATGCTACTAAGAGCAATAATGCAGGTTCTTCGGTTGGCGCTATTCGTAATGCAAAAAACACCACAGACGAAACGCCGCGTGTAACCAACTCCTACGCTGATGCTGACTTCCTCTTCAACGAACTGAATACCATTATTGTGGAAGACGAAGAGCCTTGGCAAAGCGGTGAGATAGCCTATAAACTCGGTTCTGCCTTCGGACAGCACATCGGTGTCGATCCGCTGCCTGTAATCGGAGGTATGAAAGTGTATGAGACCGAACTGAGTGACGGAAGAATCGTTTATTCCAATGATCCGTACGAGGAATACATCCGCGACGGTCTGACCGCAGGCAATATGGGAACGATCTGTCTGCCTTGGGCTTCGAGTCTCTATACGGGCGCTACGTTCTATAAGATCCTGTACAAGGAATTATACAATAATGAACCGTATAACATTACTTTGGAAGAAGTAACGAGTCTCGAACCGGGTGTTCCCTATGTCTTTGTGCCGGAAGGAGACGCTATCCATGTGTATTATTTCTCGCACACTGCCGTACTCGATCCGTCACAGACAGGAGCCAATGGACTCTATGGTACGTTCGATTACATCACCGATGGAGCCGCCGGTGCATCCGGAAACAAACTGGAAGGCAATTATGTAGTGGCGAACAACATGTTCCGTAAGTGCGGCGCGTACTGCCAATTACCGGAGAACCGTGCCTATATCAAGATGAACGACGTACCTGTCAGCGGTACTGCTAATGCGCCTAAAGCCAATACGGGCAGACGTCATATCGTTATCGGTAATGCCAATGCACCGCAGATGCCTACAGCAATCGATGAGGTAAATGACCAAATGCTAAATGGTCAATGCTATGATATCCTCGGTCGCCCTGTGAATATGAACAACGCGGCTCATGGAGTATATATTATTAATGGTAAAAAAATGGTAAAGTAATATGAATACAAAAAATCAATATATCAGCCCGCAAACAACGAGAACGGAAGTGGTAGTTACTTGTGTCCTTATGGGCAGTCCGGGCATTGGTGATCCTATACCAAATCCTTCGGGAAATGTAGATCCGAATGCCGGTGATTATATCATCGGTGGATAAAGATCTTTCTACTTGTAACTTTTTTCGCAGGCTTCGGTAATCTGGAGCCTGCGTTTTTGATAAAAAATGGGGTTGAGTTGCGGTTTGTGCGAAAAAAATTTGCAAATGTCAAATAAATTTTGTATCTTTGTCGGCACGTACGATCAAGGGAAGGCTGTGCAAGTCAGCCGCTGTCCCGCAGCCGTAAGTCTCGCGTTCGGCAAATTGTGCTAACAGATGTTGCCAGGCAACATAAAGCGCACAATTGCCTCCGCTCTCCCCCAAACCAATCTAACGATTGCTTTCGGGGGCCCCGGGAAAAGAACACAATTGTTGCAATATGCCATTGCGAAAGTGAGAAGGCGCAACAATGAGAGATGAGCCGGAATACCTGGCGTACGCGGAGTATGACTTATAATCCCCGAGGTTTGGGATCGGTCAGAATGAAGCGTTTGCTGTTTTTCATAGTGTCTTTTGTTGTGTGCTCTTGCGTAAGCATGAGTGCCGATGAACGTGTTCCGGATGAGGTGATGGATAGTCTAATCCGCCAGTTCTGCATCGACGAGGTAGAGGTGACAGCCCGACGCAGAGAGGAGCCGGTGATACCCGTGCAGAAACTCGACGGTGCGCGACTCGAGGGGCTGAATGCGCAGAGTGTGGCGGACGCAGCGCGGTACTTCTCCGGCGTGCAGCTGAAGGACTACGGCGGCGTGGGCGGCATGAAGACGATAGACGTGCGAAGCATGGGCACGAACCATGTGGGCGTGTTCTACGACGGCATAGAGATAGGCAACGCACAGAACGGGACAGTGGATCTGGGTAAGTTCTCGATGGACAATATCGAAGAGCTGGCGCTATACAACGGTCAGAAGTCGGAGATCTTCCAGCCTGCGAAAGACTACGGCAGCGCAGGGACCTTATATATAAAGACCCGTCGTCCGCGGTTTACGGACGGCAAGAACTATAACCTAAACGTAACGATGAAAGCCGGCACGTTCGGTCTGGCTAATCCTTCCCTGTTGTACGAGCAGAAGATAGCGGAGAGTATCCATCTCTCCGCCAGTGCGGAGTATATGTACGCACACGGGCGGTATCACTTCCGCTACCGCAGGGTGCTTCCCAGCGGCGCTGTGGCGTGGGACACGACGGCTGTGCGTCAGAACGGTGATGTGCAGGCGCTGCGTGCAGAAGTTGGACTGTTCGGGTATCTGCCGGAAGGCAAGTGGCATGTGAAAGGGTACTACTACCAGAGCGAGAAAGGTATTCCGGGCGCGATAGTGAACAATGTGTGGAAGAACAGTCAGCGCCAGTGGGACAGGAATGCGTTTGTGCAAGGCAACTACACGCAGCGCGTGACGAAAGGCTATGACGTGCAGGTCAACGCCAAATACACCAACGACTATATGCGGTATCTCAACCCCGACACCACGCTGATGTATATCGACAACTGCTTTACGCAGCAAGAGGTGTATCTGAGCATGGCTCACCGCCTGGCGGTGGTGGGCGTGAAGGGATTAGTGCCGCACAAAGATGTGAACTGGGACGTGAGCCTGAGTGCCGACTACCAGTGGAACTACCTGGAGGGCAACCTCGCCAACTTCGTTTATCCCGAACGTAGCACCGTGCTCGCCGCTGCGGCTACGCAACTGTACTGGAAGTACCTGAAGATGCAGGCAAGCGTATTAGGTACATTCATCTTCGACAAGATTCACCAACCGACCATAGCGACACCGACCGCCTACAAGCAGAAACCGCAATTCACTCCGGCGGTGTTCCTGAGTTATCAGCCTATACTTCGCGAGGAGCTGTTCCTCCGCGCGTACTATAAACGCATCTTCCGTATGCCAACGTTTAACGATCTGTATTACACCGACGTCGGGAATATCTCTCTTCTGCCCGAATACACGACCCAGTACGACGGTGGTGTGCAGTACGACAAGCGTTGGCAGGAAGGTGCGTGTCGCGCGGTGAGCGTGAAGGCGGACGGTTACTTCAATCAGGTCAAGAACAAGATCGTGGCTATCCCCAAGGGCAACGGTCAGTACCGCTGGCAGATGATGAACCTTGGGTATGTGGAGATTCGCGGCGTGGATCTGAATGCCTCGATGACGCTCGATCTGACGCATGACGTGCTGCTGAATATCGGCGGGACATACACCTACCAGAAGGCGCAGGACTTTACCGACCCCAAGGAGATAACCTACGGCGGGCAGATAGCGTATATACCTTGGCACTCCTGTTCGGCAATGGCGAACCTGTCATGGAAAGGACTGAGCGTGAACTACGCGTTCATCTATGTAGGTGAGCGGTTCACGAACTCCGCGAATATCCCGGCGAACTACATGCAACCGTGGTACACGCATGATATGAGCATCAGTTACTCGATGAAAAATTGGTACTTCGCAGTAGAAATAAATAATATGTTCAACCAGCAATACGAAGTGATCCTCAATTACCCGATGCCGGGCATCAACGGCAAAGGCATAGTACGATTTATGATTTAGTGAACAATTAATAGTTAACAGTTAACATTTTTAAAGTAAACAGTTAATATTTAACATTTAGTATTGGACGAGTGGAAATAATGAAAAAGATATTAATTATTAATTATTCATTATTCATTGCCGCGGCGCTGCTGACGGGGTGCAGGAAGGACGTGGTGGTGTTTCCGTCGGAGCAAGAGCAGCATGGCGAGAAGCAGATAAACGAGATCATCGGCTTCTATCTGCTCAACGAGGGGAATATGGGATCGAATAAAGCCACGCTCGACTACTATGACTACACCACAGCCATCTATAGCCGCAACATCTACGCCGAGGCGAACCCTGACGTGCCGAAGGAGCTGGGCGACGTGGGCAATGACCTGAAGCTATACGGCGGCAGGTTGTACGCCGTGATCAACTGCTCGAACAAAGTTGAGATAATGGACGCCAAGACAGCCAAGCGTATAGGGCAGGTGGATATACCCAACTGCCGGTACATAACTTTCGACGGGCAGTATGCGTACGTCACTTCCTATGCGGGGCCTGTGTCGCTGGACGCGAGCCATGCGCAAATAGGTTATGTGGCGCGCTTCGATACGGCGACCTTGCAGATCGATGCGCAGTGTCTGGTCGGTTACCAGCCCGACGAACTGGCAGTGGTGGACGGGAAGCTCTATGTGGCGAACTCCGGCGGGTACATGGTGCCGGATTACGACAGTACGGTATCGGTGATTGATATAGTCTCGTTCAAGGAGATCAAACGTATTACCGTGGCGAAGAACCTTCACCGCGTACGCGCCGACAAGAATGGACAACTATGGGTCAGTTCGCGCGGCGACTACTACGGCACGCCGTCTAAGCTCTATTGCATCGACACCAAGACCGACAAGGTCATTGACTCGCTGGATATAGCTGTTTCGGCACTGGATATAGTCGGCGATTCGCTCTATGCCTGCGCCACGACGTGGGATTACATCAACTACGAGGACGTGGTGAGCTATGCGATAGTCGATGTGCGCACGCGCGAGGTGCTGACCACGAACTTCATCACCGACGGCACGGAGACGCAGATACAGAAACCCTATGGCATCAAGGTGCATCCGCTGACGCGGGATGTGTATGTGACCGACGCCAAGAACTACGTCACGCCCGGAATGCTGCACTGCTACGGGCAAGATGGCGTGCTGAAGTGGTCGGTGCGCACCGGCGATATACCGGCGCAGATAGAGTTTGTGCTCCGCTAACGCCAGAACATATAGAACTTCTATAATATCTAGAATATATAGAAATTAATCCTATAGGGACTAACAAATCAAATACTAACAAACAACCAAAAAATTAACAAACAAATGAAAAAGATTTATTTCTTTGTAGCCATGCTCGCCATGAGCATGATGACCAATGCGGAGGTGATCACGTTGGATCTGACCACCGCAACGAATCTTGATGGTGATGCCATTGCGTATGAGGCTAACCACACGGAGGTTGGTTATTACAACGACTTGCAGAATGTAATGGACAGTACGTACAGTACAGACCCTGCCTATGCAACCATCATGGCTAATGAGGGTACGTTCCTGTTTGACCACCTGCCTACGGCAGAAAGTTATAGTGGAACATCATGGGAAGGATTCACCGTCAGCAAAATGGCCGTGGATAGCGCTAACCAATTTGCTTGCGTAGCCAAGGGTGGCGTCAAAGGTGAAGGCACTCCGTTCCTTGTGGGCTATTATTCCGAGTATGCTGCTTGGTATACGTTGGATTATTCGCCTTGCCATGTAACATTCTCTGATGAGTATTACCCTGTAAGTGTGCAGATATGCCAGAACTCTCTGACCATGATTAACTTGAAAAATGGGTTGGGAACTGCTCGCGCATTTACCGCCGATGACACATTGACTCTCAAGATTTATGCAGTCGATGAAGATGGCTGGAACGATGAAGACAAAGAGCCGGTAGTATATAAACTGGCCGATGGCACAACCTTCAATAACGGTTGGGTAAAGATTGATCTGACACCGCTTGGCAAAACGATGGGTCTGAACTTCGAGCTGACAAGTACCGATCAGTCGTACGGATTTGCCAATACTGCTCTGTATTTCGCAATGGATGAGCTGGTTATCTCCCGCCCGACAGAGGTTGCTACCTTCGAGAACGAATCCGGTGGCATCAACGTAGCCAAGGCTGACACCTGCTGGCAGGGTGCTGACGAGCCTGTCGTAGGCAACAATGTATGGAAGAGCGGTGAATTCAGCTTTACCACCGTCAAGGCAGACTGGGGTGGATACCAGCAGTTCACTGTTACCAACGAGACAGCGAACACTTCCACCGGCATGGCTGAACCTTACCGTAGCGCTAAGGGTGGTGCTTATGAAGGACAGAACTTCGTTGTTTGGAATTATCCGTATGCTGACGTGAACGATATTACCTTTGATGCTCAGGTTGTTGATGGCTTCTTCGTAAACAACACCGCTTATGCCGTAACCTCGATGTGCAACGGTGACAGTTACGCCAAGAAGTTCGGCAAGGATGACTGGTTCAAGCTGACGATCAGCGGTTCGCTCAACGGCGTTGCTGTGAATGAGCAGGTAGTTGTTGAACTGGCTGCTGACGGCAAGTACATCAACGAGTGGACATACGTTGACCTGAGCGCGCTTGGCAAGATTGATGCCATTAAGTTCAGCATGAGCAGTAGCGATACAGGCGATTGGGGCATGAACACTCCGGCATACTTCGCAATGGATAACTTCGGCGCCGCTAAGCCTGAGAACTATGAGGAGCCTGCACGTGCAGAGTTCGACCTGACTGATGCTGTTGAGAATACAGTTATTAAGGTTAAGGCACAGAAGGTTGTTCGTGACGGTCAGCTGCTGATCATCCGTGACGGTAAGATCTTCAACGCACAAGGCGTAGTAGTACGCTAATCCCGTGTAATGCGAAAGATCGTTATCATAGTAACACTGTTCTGCGCCATGACGCTCATGGCACAGAACAGTGCGTACCTCTCCCGCGTGTGGGAGTACACGCCGGCACCCGGGCAGTTCACCAACGAGCTGCCGAAGTACGAGGATGGTGATGATGCCGAGGCTATGTGCCGCAAGGTGGAGGAAGCGATAGCCAACAACAAGCGCGGGATGATCACCCTTGGCGGTTGGGGCGGGTATATCATCTTCGGCTTTGATCATCCGGTGGTGAATGTGCCGGGTGAGTATGACTTTCTTGTGCAGGGCAACGCGTTCTACCAAAACGCCTCAGTGGGCGCAGAAGGTGGCGGCTCTTGCGAGCCGGGTATAGTGATGGTCAGCGTTGATGAGAACGGCAACGGACTGCCCGACGACGAGTGGTACGAGCTTGCCGGATCGGAGTACACCAACCTGCAGACCATACACGGCTATAGCGTCACCTATGAGCGTACGCCCGACGATCATGAGGCTACCCCCGATACGAAACAGCCGTACCGCACCGACACCACGTATGTGCATTGGACGGATAACCGAGGTGGCGAGGGGTATATAGAGCAAAACTCGTTCCACAAGCAGCCGTACTACCCGCAATGGATAGAAGCCGATGAACTGACGCTCACCGGTGCGCGTCTGCCGGACAACTGGAAGCTTGTCGGTAATACGTATGTTCTCTATCCCTACGCCTACGGCTATGCCGACAATCACCCTGACAGCGCGCCGGAAGCGCAACTGAACATCGATTGGGCAGTACGTGCTGACGGCACGCCGGTGCACCTCGATGCAGTGGATTTCATCAAGGTCTATACAGCCCTGCAGCAGCAGTTAGGAACGATAGGAGAGACATCGACGGAGATTAAGGGCGCAGTAGATCTGCATATGGCTGCAGACGCAGACGTCAGTTATCAGCGATCAGCAGTCAGCTATCAGAAAGTGCTGCGTGACGGTCAGTTGCTGATCATCCGTGACGGGAAGGCAATCAATATGCTTGGCTACTGATTGCCGGTAGTTGAAGGCTGGTTGCCGACGGCAATCCGCCTGAAGAGATAAATAAGCAGCAGCAAAACCGGTGTGCAGACCAGCGTCAGCCACCATGTATGCTGCGTTCCGATGGCATCTATCTCAGCTTGGGATAGGTGCCATCTGTATGTGCCTAAGTAGAACACGAGTACTGACAGTGCGTTGTTCGTAGCATGCATCAGCATACAAAGACCGAGTTGCCCACTCCATAGCAGCACGTAGCCGAATAGGGCGCCTAACAGCAGTCGGGGAATGAACCCGTAGAACTGAAAGTGCACAAACGAGAACACGAATGCCGTCACCCACACCGCAACATGCCGGTTGCGAAATAGAGACTGCAGCACGCCCCGGAACGCCAGTTCTTCGCCTATGCCCGGCAGAATGGCGAGCACCAGAAGGTTCAGGAGTAAGACTTGCCATGCGCCGTTCTTGTACGTGAGGAATCCCTGCAACAGCAGCTCGGCTTGTGCCTCGGTCTGCTGTATCCATTGCTCCAATCCGCGCAGGCTCTCCGGCAGACGGATGCTCTCATTCCATGCTACCATGCTGTTGATCAGCGGAATAGCCGTCACCATGATGCTGACACCTAACAAAGCCAACAGTCCTGATCGCTGATGGCTGACAACTGATGGCTGACCACTGATAGCTGTTGGCTGCTGAATGCCCCACAGGTACCTCATGCAGATAGCCGGGATAATGAACACCCCGAATGCCTGCAGGCCTTGGAACAGCAGCAATGCGCCTGTTGAGGCGTGGTTAATCGGCAGTACGCGCCACACGGCGAACACTGCCGCCGTGCATACAATCATCACCAGCAGCCACTCCGCAACCTTTAGTAGCGGATGCAGGTCTTTATGTCGAGCTTTCAGCATGTTGAATAGGTATTAATGTTTAAAAAACAGGCGTGGAGCACTCCACGCCTGTCTAATCTCATAAGATGAGAATTAGTTGTTAGCAGCTTCCTCTTCGAGCTTGTAGCAAGCATCTGCATCAGCAGCGGCAGCAACGCTGTACGAAGCATTTACGCTCGTCCAAGCAGAACTTGTCTGAAGAGCCTCAACGCACTCACGCTCAGTGCACCACATGTAACTCGATGCCGAAACGCCGAATTTGCTAAACGTAATCTTCCAGCATTTGTTAACGGTGTTGTCCAGCTTGCTTGCGTCGATGTTCTTGACATTCTTCTCGCAAGAGGTAAACAGCAGAGCCATAACAGCAACTACTGCAAAAATAGCTTTCTTCATAATTATGAATTTAATTTAGTTAATTAATTAACGCTACAAAGGTACAACAATTTTTTGAATTATGCAAGTTTTTCGGCATAAAGTGTGCCGTTTTATTGCTGTTTTTGTGGATTTTGCTTGTCAGTTGTTATTCTAACATAGCAAATCAGCGGTCGATATACACCTCCAATGCGCGCAGTTTGCCGCTGAGTTGCACCTTGCCATTCGCCTCGGCAGGCAGTAGTAACAACTCGCCTTCAGTGAACGGTACAGACTTGCCGTCCGCCAGCTCGGTGACTGCTCCTTCGCCCTCGATGCAGATGAGGCAGACGAAGCTGTCCAGACTGCTATAGTCGCGCACAACAGGTCGGTCAATTAGGAGCAGGTTCGTAGTGAAGTAATCGCAGCTGACTATCGTTGACGGCTCATTGCGGGTGCGGTCATAGTGTATGCGATAGGTGTCGTGCACGGTGTAGTCGATGCTCTCCGCTGCCCGTTCGGTATGCAGCTGTCGCGGGTTGCCGTCCTTATCAACGCGGTCGTAATCGTAGATGCGGTAGGTAGTGTCGGACGTCTGCTGTATCTCGCACAATCGGCACCCGGCACCGATAGAGTGGATGCGTCCGGCAGGGATGAAGAAACTGTCGCCATCGTGCACCTCGTACTCAGCGAGGGCATTGATGATCGTCTTGTCAGCAACCATCTGCCGGTAGGTCTCCGGCGTGAGTTGCTTGCTCAGGCCGCAGTAGAGCTTGGCGTCCGGCGCGGAGGGCATAGCGTACCACATCTCCGTCTTGCCGAATGGCTCGCCGTACTTCTGCGCGAGCGCGTCAGACGGATGCACCTGGATACTCAGGTCATCGCGCGCGTCGATGAACTTGATCAGCAGCGGGAACGTATCGCCGTAACGGTTGAAGATATGTCTGCCCACGAGGCGTTCCTTCTGCTCGCAGAGCATGTTCCATATATTCTTGCCGGTTTCGACGCAGATACTGTCACGCCCCGGGTAGGCGGAGAGAATCCACTGCTCTGCGCCCCATAGCATCGGCCGATCGATAGGATAGAAGTGATAGATCATACGGAATTAGCGTTTGTCATCGTCAATGGACGAGTGATAATGATAGTCCGAGAAGTCGCGTTCGCCTTTCTCGCGGCGCTCGGATGCGAGATGTAT
>Ga0310786_10004205_pt1 | contig 20161 bp, 18 predicted proteins | sample AusTroGonzalo_MG_FD_203881 | JGI IMG/M metagenome (GOLD analysis project Ga0310786, IMG submission 203881) | Bovine rumen microbial communities from tropical cattle in Woodstock, Queensland, Australia - Gonzalo_03 (v2) (version 2) | ecosystem: Host-associated > Mammals > Digestive system >... | reverse complement strand
CTTCTTTGCGGAGCGCAAGGAAGAACGGCAGCGCACTGCCGTCCATCTGCGGAATTTCAGCCACACCGTTTCCGTAGCGAGCCACGTCAACCACAAAACGACGCGTCGGCCACATCAGAAAAACAGGAGCCAGATGTTCCGGAGAAGCAAGCTTTAACGGTTCCGACGATCCAGACGTTTCGAACATCGACGTGCGTGCCACGCTGAACTTCAAATCGGTAAAACACTTCGCAGCATCGGTACTGTAAAACGGATGACCGTCTACACGCCATTCCACGCGAGGTTCCAACTGCGGGTTGCGTTCTAGCGCCGTAACCGTCACGTTCGCCTTGCCAAACGACAAGGACGGGGAACTGAATTCTATTTTTCGAGAACTTTTCATCAATTTATTGCGAATTTATAAAATTATTTCTTCCCCATCATACGGAGTTTCACGACGGAGCGGCGCCATACATCGATTTCTTCGGCGGGGTAACCGGCATAAACCTTCCCTGCCTTAAGCGTCTTGGTCACGCCAGCCTTCGCCGCCACCTTGACGCCCTTTTCAATCGTCAAGTGCCCGGCCGACTGCACGCCGCCAGCAAATTCCACATCGTCTTCCATTACAACGGAACCGGCCACGCCAGACTGTGACGCCATCATAATGTTGTTCCCCAAGCGGCAATTGTGCGCCACTTGCACAAACGTATCGAAATGGCAATCGTCACCAATGACCGTCGGAGAGACAAAGCCCGCCGCCACCACGTCATTCGCACTAAAGCTACAACGGTTCCCGATACGGACCCCCGCCAAGTGCGGCACCATCCGGCGCTTGCCCTCGTACTCATAAAAACCAAAGCCCCTCGGGCCAATAACAGTTCCCGCCTGGAAAACGCAATCTTCGCCAATCGTTACACGCGGATACACCGTCACATTCGCTTCGAGAACTGTGCCCGCACCGATTGTAGCGCCATTCATCACGACGCAATTCGGACCAATGACGGCATTCTCGCCCACCACGCCTTCGACAACGGCAGAGGCATGCACCTGTGCCGAAGAAGCAATCCTTGTCGGTTCAAACGTTTCACGGCGTTCAACAAATTCACGCATGAACGTCACCATCGCATGGTAGGGATTCTCGACCGGACAAATAAAATGCACATTCGGCAACAGTTCAGAACGGCCATCGACGACAGACATTTCGAATAAACTCGGTACAAAAAGCAAGCCCGCCTGGATATGGGCAAATGCGCTCGTACTGACGCCACCGGCATTTCCGGCAAGTCCTGTTTCTGTGACCTTGTCTCCCGTCCAGAACGAGACATCATGCGGACCCGCCTGATCGAGCGAAGCAAAGCCATTCAGCTCAAAATTTAAAACGCCCTCGTCCGAAGGCATTTTAAGGTTCATCTGTTCCAAAACTTCTGCTAGCGAAACAGAAAGCATCATTCCTCCAACGACAGCATGCGCACCTGGCATGCAAACTGAATCGTCACGCGGTTACCAACTTTACCGCTCAAGTCTTCGCCATCCAGCTGGATGTATTCGTCATCGGCAAGGTCAAGCGTAAGCGCCCTCACCTTTTTGGACTTGAGCAGATACTTTTTCATAAAGAAGCCGACAACGGGAATGTTCCCCACGGCGATAGCCAACAAGAAGTTCAGCATGTTCGGCACGCAAACGACTTCAAGGTAACCATCCGACATATCGGACTTGAAGAACGGATTTGCACCGCTCGCAAAACTCGGAATGTTTCCGACAATGACTGTCTTGTGGCCCGTCAAATCGGAATTTTCGGCAACACCCGTCTGGTGATCCACCATCGAAATTTTTCCAGATTTCAGCTGATACGCCCTGTCGGCAAAAAAGCGCTTGACGTAATGGAGCTTGTTCGCCACCACGGAATTCGACGAGATGACTCCCGTTGCACGGTCCTGGTTGAAATCGTGTGCAATACGGGCATCAATGCCTGCCGAGAAATAATTCGCCAAAGCATACTTGCCGTTCACCGTCCAGATGTCGAACGGTCTAGACTTTGCCATCAAAAGCCTGCGCACCAGGTAAAGGAGCCCCCTGTCCACAAAAGGCTTGTACAGATGGAGCACACGAGCCAAATCGTTACCCGTCCCAAGCGGGATAAGCCCGATTTGCACCTTGTCCGCATACTCCGAAGAAAGCATTATGGAAAGCACCGACGAAACCGTTCCATCGCCACCGACGGCCACAAGCGTCTCCGTCGAAGACAGAGCCTCCAAAATCTGCTCATTCATTCCGTCCTTGCGCGTAAATTCGGACTTCCATTCATCGGACTTGAAGTCCATGGATTCCATAATTTCGGGCAGGAACTTATGAATGACCTTACCTTGACCGCCACCACTCACCGGGTTTATGAGGAAAAAGAACTTATACATCTTTCAAAAGTTCATCCTTTGCGTCCAAGTAATGCTCTACGCCAATCTTTACATTTTTGATCTCTTCGGCCGTCAGCGTTCTGACGATTTGTGCCGGAGATCCCACAATCAAGGAATTCTCAGGAAAATTTTTACCAGCCGTTACAAGAGCGCCCGCACCGACAATGCTATTTTTCTTGATGAGGGCTCCATCCATAATTATCGCCCCCATACCGACAAGGACATTATCTTCAATGGTGCAACCGTGAAGCACTGCACCGTGACCAACAGTCACCTCGTCTCCAACGTTCACGCCGACACCCGTCGAAACATGGACCGACACATTGTCCTGGATATTCGTACGCTTGCCAATTTTGATTTCGGCCAAATCAGCGCGCAACACCGCATTGTAAAACACAGAAGAATCATCGCCGATGCTCACATCGCCCACGAGGCATACACCTTCGGCAACAAACACGCGTTCGCCCAAGACCGGGCGTTTGCCCTTGTACTTAATCAAATTTGCCATATTCAAAATCTACAAAAATAACTCGTAAAATTTTAAATTATATTAAAATATGTTTAGAAACGAGGGTTTTTCAAATGTTGGATAAGTTTTTGGGGTCTCTTGAGGGTGAAAAATGAACACTGAAAAAACTTTGACTGAAATTTTTGAAGCTCAAGGGGAATACCGCTGGAAAATTGCCCAGACGAGCGCCAAGGAACGTATCCAAAAAATCAAAAAGATCCGAGACGCGGTCGTCAAGCGGCAAGACGAATTTTACGAAGCCGTATGGAAGGATTTTCACAAGCCCAGGTTCGAAGCCTGGCTCAGCGAAGTATTCCCGCTGATCGAAGAAATCGACCATACCATCAGTCACCTGAAAAAATGGATGAAGGATAAAAGCGCAAGCCGCGTGTTCTTTTTGCCGACCTCCCAAAGCAGGCTCCACTACGAGCCCAAGGGCCGCGTCCTCATCTTTTCGCCGTGGAACTATCCATTCTTGCTGCTATTGAACCCCATCGTTTCGGCGATTGCAGCCGGTAACGTCATTATGGCAAAGCCATCGCACAAGACGCCCCACGTGAGCGCATTCCTCGCAAGCCTCATCAGGGAGCTTTTTTCCGAAGACGAAATCGCCATCATCGAAGGCGAAGGTGCCGAAATTGGTGACAAACTTTTAGAGTTGCCTTTTGACCACGTGTTCTTTACAGGCAGCCCACGAGTCGGTGCGCACATCGCCGAAATGGCAGCCAAACACCACGCCAGCATCACGCTTGAACTCGGAGGCAAATCGCCAACAGTTCTGCTCCCCGACGTCAACATCAAGCGCGTCATCAAGCAAATTGTCTGGGGCAAGACTCTGAACGCAGGCCAGACCTGCATTGCGCCAGATTACGCGTTGTGCCCAGAAAGCAAAGTTCAAGAATTTGCCCAAGCCTTTGCCGAAGAAATCAAGCGCCGCTTTGGCGACACGGACGCCAAGCGCCACGAAAGCAAAGACTTTGTACACATCGTCGACAAGCGCGCCACGGAACGCCACGCCGCCCTCATCAAGGACGCCATCGCCAAGGGCGCAAACCAAATCATCGGCGGCGTAAGCGATATTGAAAACTGCTACACGCCAGTCACCGTCCTCACGAACGTGACTCCCGACATGGACATTATGCAGTCCGAAATCTTTGGACCGATTCTGCCGATCATCGCCTACAAGAATCTCGACGAAGCGATACAGTTCATTCAAAGCCGTCCCAAGCCGCTAGCGCTCTACATTTTCGGTTCTTCCAAGCGAGACTCCGACTACGTCCTGAGCCACACGACATCAGGATCTTCCTGCGTGAACAATGCAATTATCCAGATTGAAAACTTGGAGGTTCCTTTCGGTGGTGTCGGTATGAGCGGCACCGGGAACTACCACGGCTTTTACGGATTCAAGGCGTTCAGCCACGAACGCAACATCATGGTGCAAAAATGCTTTGATGTTGTCCAGTTTTTCCATCCGCCTTACGGGAAGCACCCCGGCAGTCTGCATTCCAAAATACAGAACATCGCCGAAAAGGCTCTGCGGTTCATCAAATCCATGTAACAGAGGCATTCCATGGCATCAGCATTATACAGATTCGCCTGTCGAGCATTCCAGAAAGTATTCTTTGTGGGTGTACATTTTATGCCCTGGCGTGAACCGCAAATTCTCCACGGCGCAGGAAAGCTGAAAGAACTCCCGAGCCAGCTCAAGGCCAACGGAGTGGACAACGTTCTACTCGTGACGGACAGCTTTTTAGCACAGACGGATCACTTCAAGAGCATTATGCAATACCTGGAAGAAGCGGGCCTCAAGTACGCTGTTTACGACCAGACGATTCCAAACCCCACCATCGAAAACATCAACGATGCTACCCACATCTATCGGCAGCACAAGTGCAACGCGCTGTTGGCATTCGGCGGTGGTTCTGCCATTGACTGTGCCAAGGGCGTCGGCATCCGCATTGCAAGGCCCTGGACTCCCCTGCAGCTGATGCGAGGAACGTTACGAGTCCTTAAAAAGATACCTTACCTTGTCGCTGTTCCGACGACCGCAGGAACCGGAAGCGAAGCCACCGTCGCCGCCGTCATTTCGAATCCGAAAACGCACGAGAAGTACCCCATTAACGACTTCGTCTTGATTCCTCGGCTAGCCGTCCTCGACGCAAACATCACCGTGAATTTGCCGCCAAGCCTTACTGCAACAACAGGTATGGACGCCCTCACGCACGCCATCGAAGCCTACATCGGCTACAGCAACTTTAATGGGAGCGAAGAAGCCGCCATCCTGGCAGGCCGACTCATCATCGAAAACATCCTGACCGCCTACCGCGACGGGCACAACATCAAAGCAAGAGAAAATTTGCAGAAGGCAGCCTACCTCGCCGGTTTTGCCTTCACACGCGCCTATGTCGGTTACGTCCACTGCATTGCCCACAGTCTGGGTGGTATGTACCACACGCCCCACGGGCTTGCCAATGCGGTCATCTTGCCGCACGTTCTGGAATACTACGGTGAAGCCTGCGAAAAGCGTCTCGGATTTTTTGCGAAGGCCATCGGAGCCGTCCCGGCGGAACTCGACAATCACGATGCCGCCAGATTCTTCATTATGCACATCCGCGAGCTGAACCGTTCCATGGGCATTCCGGAATTTCTGGATTTCATCCAAGATGAAGACATTCCGACGCTAGCCAAGGCGGCAAGCAAAGAAGGAAACCCACTCTACCCCGTGCCTAAAATTCTGGATGCGAAAGAACTGGAAACGCTCTACCGCATCGTGAAAGGGACGAAGTTATAAAGGAGAAGCCCGACTGTCATCCCGGACTTGTTCCGGGACGGGCATGACATTCGTTACTTGACTTGGAAACGGTCCTTGATTTCTTGCGGGATGGCAAACGGGCGACCACGCTTCATATCCATCAGCACCCACTGCGTCTCGGACTCAAAGACGACCTTGCCGTCGGAAACACGTTCAAAGCGGCACTTGCGCACGCTCGCGACCTTGCTGTAGCTAGCCACCCACGTCGTACCGCGGATTTCATCATCCAAAAAAGCCTGATTCTTGTATTCCACGAACTGCGTGTGGATCATCCAGCCGCAACCGAACTGGTACATGACATCCGTCGCACCGACAGAATCAGAATGGGCAATCGAAATATCCTGAACCCACTGTACCGCCCACACATTGTTCATATGCTTGTTTTCATCAATCATTTCGGGCGTCACCTTGAAAAGTTTTTCAAATTTCATCGGGTTCGCATTTTCTTCCATCACGACAGCCATCAAATACCTCCGGTTCTTGACAAATGTAATAAAAACGCCTTTTTTCTAACAAAACCCCACACATTTTTCCCTTTTATTTTATTTTTCTTTCGTAAAACATTTTAAGTGAGTGATCTATGGATTTTAACGATTTTACAAGCCTAACGGCAGAAAACATGCAGGCCATTTGGGACTTCAAGACCAAAGACCCGTTCTCTATTTTGGGCATCCACCCGCTCGAAACCGATAAAGGCATCAAGACCGTCATCCGCACCTACCAGCCGCAAGCCAGTTTTGTCCGCGGCGAATCGTGCGACGGTTCCGAAGAATTTGACTTTGTCAAGCTTGGCGACACTGGATTTTTCGAAGCCATTCTCGACATTGAATTCGATCCCTTCTTCTACAACCTGATCATCAGACAAGAAGATGGAAACGAATACACCATCGTTGATCCGTATGCATTCTTGCCCGTACTTTCTGATTTTGACCGCCACCTGATTTCGACCGGAACGCATTACGAGCTTTACCGCAAGCTGGGTGCAAACCTCATTGAACACCAGGGATTCAAGGGCGTCCACTTTGCCGTCTGGGCACCGAACGCCCAGGCCGTTTCTGTCGTCGGCAACTTCAATAGCTGGGACGGACGCCGCCACCAGATGCGCATGCTCGGCTCCAGTGGCATTTGGGAGATCTTCATTCCGAACCTCGGCGAAGGCGAACTCTACCGTTTTGAAATCCATGGCGCCGACGGCAACTTGCACGTCAAGATTGACCCGCTCGCCAAATTTGCCGAAGTCCGTCCGGCAACCGCCTCCATCACCACGCACCTCGATGGTTACAAGTGGGGCGACGAGCTCTATATGCAGACGCACTGGGCCACAAAGGTCTTCGGATCCCCGATGAACATTTACGAAGTCCACGCCGGCTCCTGGCGCCGCGACCCGGCTAATCCGGACCGATTCCTCAACTGGGACGAACTTGCCGAGCGCCTTATCCCGTACCTCAAGGAAATGGGCTACACGCACGTGGAATTCTTGCCGCTCGCCGAACACCCGCTCGACGAATCCTGGGGTTACCAGGTCACCGGTTATTACTCTCCCACGAGCCGCTACGGCACACCGGACCAGTTCCGTCACTTTGTGGACCTCTGCCACCAGAACGAAATCGGTGTGATTTTGGACTGGGTTCCGGCACACTTCCCCAAGGACGCACACGCCCTCGGACGTTTCGACGGCACCGCCTGTTACGAACACGCCGACCCGCGCCAAGGCGAACACCCGCACTGGGGCACCTACATCTTTAACCTCGGCCGTAACGAAGTCAAGAACTTCCTCATTGCAAACGCCATGTACTGGCTCAAGGAATTCCACTGCGACGGTCTCCGCGTCGACGCTGTGGCCTCTATGCTCTACCTCGACTACGGTAAGGGTCCGGGACAGTGGGTGCCGAACAAGGACGGCGGCAACATCAATTACGATACGCTCGAATTCCTCAAGCACCTGAACAGCATTATGGGCCGCTTGACCCCGCATGCAATCCTCATCGCCGAAGAATCGACAAGCTTCCCAAGCATCACTCGTCCGCCAGAGCAGGGCGGTCTCGGCTTCCACTACAAGTGGAACATGGGCTGGATGAACGACTTCTTGAGCTACATCCAGCACGAACCGGTCCACCGCAAGTACCACCACAACCAGCTCACGTTCAGCATGGTCTACGCTTATTCTGAAAATTTCATACAAGTTTTCAGCCATGACGAAGTGGTGCACGGCAAGGGATCCATGCTCGGCAAGATGCCTGGCGACAACTGGCAGAAGTTTGCAAACCTCCGACTCACCTACGCCTTCCAGTACGCACACCCGGGCAAAAAGCTCAACTTCATGGGCAACGAATTCGGGCAGTTCCGCGAATGGAACGAAAAGCAGTCCCTCGACTGGCACCTGGTCAGCTGGGATAGCCACGGAAAGCTTTTGCAGATGATGAAGGTTTTGAACCACGTCTACAAGGAAAATTCCCCGCTTTGGGAAATTGACCATTACTACACCGGTTTTGAATGGATCTGGTGCGACGACGCCGACAACTCCATCGTGAGCTTTGTCCGTAAGGACGACCACGGCAATATGATTTTGTGCGTATTCAACTTTACGCCGGTCGTGCGCGAAAACTACCGCCTGGGCGCCCCCGCCCGCGGAGCCTGGAAGGAAATCTTCAATTCCGATTCCAGCCTGTTCGGCGGCAGTAACGTCGGTAACCTCGGCGAAGTCTACACGCAGGATATTCCGTGGCAGAGCCGCGATTGCAGCTTGAACATCAAGCTTCCGCCTCTCGCCGGCGTCTACTTCAAGCTGGAACGATAATTCCGCTCAGATTTCGCAAACCATTATAAAAGGCAGGCTCCAACGCCTGCCTTTTTAACATATTCAAATAAAGTCGCTAATTCAAACATCCAAGTTCATCAAAATCAAAATTTTTTTGCCCTGATTCGATACTGATAATTTGATGATGTTAAGTCATTTATTTTCTTCTATGAGTTTTTGCAGCATTTCAAATGTGTTTTTATAAGAAATTTCAGATTCATCTACTTTGTGGTTTTCCTTAAACTCACGAGAAATCATCAGTCGACCGCTATTTTTTTTCTTTTTGGCATTTTCAGCATCTCCCGTTCCTATATCCGACCAACTACGGTTATCCTGTTTATGTTCCTTACTAAAATCAACTTCTTCTAAACAGTAAGATTCAATCCCATCTATATGAATATGACGTGGCTTTGCGCGTTTCTTTTCACTGTCTTCTGTCGCTTCGCCTATGGAATATAAAATTTTAAACAAAACAAACGACTTTTCTTGTTCAGGATCGTCCAAACAGTAGTTTTTGTGCAATTGCGTTATAGCCGCTATACCATTATTTGACGATCCTTTTTTTTCAGTCTTAATGTTAATCAAGAATTTGCAGTCATTGTCATTAATAGAAAAACAATCAAAGCTTTCGCTCGATGTAGCCCCATCAAATCGATCAATTTTATACTTTGTCGATTCATCACAATGTGTGAACATCTCAAGTTTTGAAACGATAAACTCTTCTAAAATAAAGCCAATTGCTGTAGATGATTCTATACAATTATACTTATTCTGAAGTAAATTGTACTCTTCAAGTCGGAGGACCAACTCTTTTCCATAAGTTTTAAAAATACAATCTAAATAAAACTTAATCTGATCTTGAAAATCTAAAATATTCTGATAATACTGGTTCATTTTTTCTTTTCCTCGTAAGCCTTTCTGATGGCGAGGCCAATAGCCTTGCCGAGCAACGGAGGAACGGCGTTTCCGATCTGCACCAGTTGCTTATTCTTCTTGCCTTCAAAGATAAAATCGTCTGGGAACGACTGGAGGCGAGCCATTTCACGGGCGGTCAACACACGGGGCAGCTTAGGGTGAATGTTCACGCCGCCATGGTTTTCCTTGATCGTGCAAGAAGCTTCGTTCCACGGGCATTTTTTCCAGGCATCCGAATACCCTTCATAAAGGCTCTCTCCTTCAGGGAGCTTGGCCATTCGTTCTTCCATATCCGGCCTATGTTTTGTGGGGACATGGTTAAAGCCAGGGTCTTCCGGATGCTTCATCAAATCCTTGATGGCCTCACCAGTAGTAACATATTCCGAAGACTTCAAAATGGGCTGCGGATGCAGATTTTTAAGACCGATCCTATTCCCAATAAAAATCACACGTTCTCTCTTCTGAGGCGTATAATAATCGGCTGCGCAAAGCGTGGTCACATTCATCTCATAGCCAATGGCACGGTAGTCTTCAATGATTTTCTTTTCGACCTGTCCACCCAGCATACTGCGGAGGCCCTTGACATTTTCGCAGATCACAAACTCGGGCTGGAGCGTTTTTACAATTTCAAGCATCTCTTTGTATAGAGAATTTCTCGGATCATCCACGATTCGGTTTCCCGCCATACTAAAGCCTTGGCACGGGAAGCCCCCCGCAACAACATTCAAGCGCTTTCGGCCCAGCTGCTTTTTCACCGTAGCGTAAAATTCATCCTTCTTTTCTTGAGTGGTTATATCACCATTTACAAACGGGTGGTGGAAATTGCGACGATAGGTCATACCGGCTTCTTCAAACCAGTCCAGGCCACAAACGCCTTGCAAGCCGGCCATTTCAAGCCCCTTGCTCAAGCCACCGGCACCACAAAACAAATCGACAAACGTCATTTGAGACGGATCAACATTATTCCAGCACGAAGAGATATCCACCCAGTTCACATCATCGGCCGTTTTCTTCTGGGCATTCTTGAGCAAGGACTTCTTTTCTTCTTTATCCTTTGCCGGGCGCAGGAACCCTTCTACAGCACTTTCAGGAATTCTATAGACATTACCCACTTTAACAGAAGCAAGCGACTGAGCCGCAATATAACGACGAATTGACTTGATGGATACATTCAATTTTTCTGCAACTTCAGCAATGGAATAATAGTTTTCCATACAAAACTCCTAAAATTGTCCATAATTGTCCAGTTGGCATGGAAATATATATTTTAAATTTCCACTTGTCAACGGCTTGTGATCTTTATTGCAAAGATAAATTTTATTACTGTCAAAAACTAACAGTTTTATTTCGCCACGGCATGCCAGACCAAACCTAGAGCGATATATGGAGCATAGCCGTCAGCGCGTCCAATATTCTTAACCTTGATGTTATTGACGCCAAACCTCAAACTTAGCCCCAGTCGGCTTTCAAAGCTGCTATTCTCAGGATCCCGAATCAAATCAGGAGTCAAGAAATCAAAATAGGCGCCAATACCAAAGCGGAAGTAGCCTTCGTGCTGGTATACACCTTTCGGCGTTTCCCTTTTTGGAGCCGCTTCATATATTCCGACACCCCAATTTGAGAAAACAGCCCCTTCGATATATTCCGTGTTCAGCCAGGCATACCCCAGGATAAGACCGATTCCAAAATCTCCGGTTCCGCAAGAATCACATTGGGCGTCAAAACTCATCGACGAAACATCAAAGCCAAAGATCATTTTATTATCATAAACGCTAAAGCCATAATCACCATAGCTAGAGGGTTTAATATCAGGGAATTTTCCGGTCAAAAAGAACGGTCCCTTATCAAACGCAGCCGTAAACTTAAAAGCATTCGCTCGATCAAACTTTTTTTGCGACCAATTTTTCGGCGGCTTTTTCAATGCAATGCGTTTTACAATCTGGCAGACTTCGGCACTATCACGTGCAGAAAGCTTTTGCAGCGAGGCACAATACGAGCCGTCAACATACCGATACAAAACTTCATCGTTCAATGCCGAATCCAATCGATCACCATAGTTCAATCTATTGTAGTCCGTCAAATATGAAGCTATCGAATCACCATTTAATATAAAGTCATAATTCCGGTTTAAAACGTTCATAAGGACGTTCGAGCGTTTCGACAAATCCGCAGAATCAGCCATTTGCGCAGCACGGGAATATTCGCCAGCAGCAACCAGCTTTTCCATCCGTTCACGAACAGCAATCGCATAATTGGGTTCCAGGTCAAGCTTCAAACGGTATGGATAATAACGGACTTTGCCAAGAGAATAGTCATCGAAAAGTCCGCACGTTTCCGAGAATCCGTCCAAGAAGAATATACGCTTTCTAGGCGATTCGTGTTGCCAAAACGCTCTTGGCGAAGGTTTCGTCAAGAATCTCTGGACAAGCCGCCATCCCGCAGAATCCTTGACAATGTCGGTCCCGAGATAGGCCATTGTGAATATGGACTTTTTCGAATTTTCGGGCGCCGGTTTTATCCAGGTTCTAGAAGCCTTGTCATAGACTTTTTCGACATCCACAATGTAACGCAACAAAACGTAGCCTTTTATGTAATTCGATGATTCGATCAGGTCATAAGTCTTGCGGTATATTTCAGGCGCTTCTGAAAAATTTAATTCCAGGCGTTTCTGCTTCGCGTTTTTCCAGCCAACAAAAGACTTGGCTAGTTGCGGATACGATTCAATGATACCTTCTGACTCCAGCGTTTCTTCGGTATACACGCGGAATTGAGAAAGTGTGCCGTAATACGCCACTGGAGCCGTTTCCAGTTTACTCACTACGGATTGCGTCTTGCTGTTTTCCGAAAGGTTCAGAGACAACCCGGATGCGTTTTCAACAATTTCAAAAAGTTCCGGATAATAGAAATCCACATCGGCCATAACAAACGAAACGAGCAAAAGCAAAAAGAGGGATAGTCGTTTCAAGGACTTCATTAACGCCCCCCATTTTTCAAGTAATCGAATTCATTTTTCTTTCGGTCATATTCATGGATCAACCATTCTATCGAGGCATATAGGCGAAAACCTGAAGCCTTGACGACATCATCGGCCCATACGTTCTTTATACCGCCGCGGAAGCGCATCCCAATATGCGAATCACAAAGACGCGTAAAAAAGACATCCACTATGACTCCCGCGCCATACGTCGGGAAATACTGCGACGGGAAACTGTAATTGTCCTTTTGATCGTTCCTGCGAATTTCAAGTTCGTCCCAGGCAAAACCTGCAGTCAAGAATCCATAGAGATGCACGTATTCCGTGTTCAAGAACGCATAGCCAAAATTCAAATCGGCACCGACATCCCAAAACGAAATGGAATCCAGTTCTTTACTATGAGCATTATGCATTCCTAAAAAGAACTCCCAAAAGACATCATCCAAGATAAAGCCAAAGCCCTGATAAAACCCAAAGCTGTCCTTCACCTTATCGGAAATCCGCCCCACGAACCTAGTCACGGCAATCCCCGCCGAATACGAAAAATAATTGTGCAAATCAAGTTCGAAATTTTCAACCCAGTATTCTTCTACAAGGTAATGGAGTTGCACTAAATTTTTCAATTGGCTTCTATGCTTTTCGATCCGCTTCGAGGTTTCGTCTCGCTCCTCGAACAGACTATTAAACAAGATCTGGACAAAAATGCGGTCGCCTTCATTCTCAATTTTACTGATGGCAGCCTCGTATTCCCCTGATTCCTTTTGCTGTTTCAAAGCTTCGTACAAAACACTTTTTCTATTGACGACATCATAACGTTTTACGGAATCGACATTGCAAAGGAAGTTGAAATCACGCTGAAAGAACTTTATAAGACGCACTTCATGAATGAGCAGACCTCGAACCCATCTTGTCGTTTTTTCGTACGCTTCCAATTCGGCAACAAGCCTGTTATAATCATCCATTCGATTGTCAATCAACGCAGATTCAATGGACCGCACAAGAGCAACGCCTTTCTCGTACTCGACGTGAGCCGCAAAATTAGCGTCATGGTCATCCAGAGTATTCCCCATTCTCGGCAAGCGATGATCCACGTTGTCTTGCACAAGCAGGTTGACCAAGGAATCTACAGGAACGTCGGCCGCAAACAACGGCTCGCCCAATGTTGCCAAAATCAAAAAAGCCAAAAAACGACGGACACAACGGATCATATCGTCAATATACAAATTAAAGCCAACGCATAGCGCCGGCTTTAAGCATTTTGAACTTCATAACAAAGTCTATTTAAAAGTCTTTTGCAAGGCGACCTTCCCCACTTTGCAGCAGTTCGTTAAGGTAATCCTTCGCGATTTTGCAAGACTCCGGAAGCGAATGGCCAAGCGCCAAATTTGCCAAAATGGCAGAAGACAAATGGCATCCTGTTCCATGCTTCCCGACTCCCGGCAAACGCGGACTCGAGAACTTGTACTGCTTGCCGTCCTTGTCCCACAAGGTATCCAGAGCTTCGGTATCCGTAGAATGTCCGCCCTTCAAAAGAACAGCGCAGTCCTTTCCGAACTCAAACTTTCCATTAGCTGCGGCCTGTTCAAGCCCCAAAAATCCGTACTCGTCCAGATTCGGAGTCACCAGATCCATCTGCTTCATCACAGGGAAAAATTCAGAGCGGTCCGCCGAGCGCATAAAATGGAACCCCGCCGAAGCACTTGCAATCGGATCCCAGATAATATACGCATCCGGAGACTTTTCACGGACAAATTCAACAATACGCTTTAGGACTTTTGCCTTTTCGACAAGTCCGATTTTCACGTACTTGAAAGTGCGCTTTTTGAACAGAGTTTCCAACTGAGCCTCGATGCGGTCCCAGATGACCCAACCGGGGCTTACAAATTCATCTTCGTTCTGTTCGGTAAGAGATGTACAGACTGCTTCGCAGTAAACTCCAAAATGCGCCATGGCCTTCACATCGGCCAAAATGCCGGCACCAGCAGAACCGTCGAACCCGGCAATCGTCAAAGCGTAATTCATTTTTTCAGACATAAAAATTCCTTTTTTAGACCTACACCACTGCATATATCCCAATCATCACGACAGTCACGCCACAAATCAGAGCCACAGCCGGGAGTATCGGCCGACGCATCGACTTCGCTCCAAGGAAATACACAAGGCCACCCTTAGTCATCGTATTCGCTAAACTAGCAAACAACAGCGCTAAAATCAAGTTGCGATTTTCAAGTGCAGCCTTGCGGCACATATCGATAAGCGAGAACGCCACGGCATCCATCTCGGCGGCACCGCCCAAAAAGCTACAAGCAATCAAGGCGCCTGAACCCAACAAGGCATGGGCCGCATTCGCTGCAAACATCACCACGGTAAAGACCAGGCCAAACTTCACAGCCGGCAAGAGCTTGAACGGGTTGTTAAAATCAGTCGTCTTTTGGCGATGGTCCTTAGACTCGCGAAGTTTCAGATAGCCTGCATATCCAAGCCCAGGAACCACCGGCACAAGCAACGGCGCCAACAACGGAACCGCAAGCGAAGGTACAAGGAACACGCAAATCAAATACAAACGCACATACATCACCGACCAGCTAAGGACAATGCCAAGCGTAAAATCGGCCGCATACTGTTCGTTGTCAACGCTACGTCCCGCCAAGTTGAGCGTGAGAGCCGTACTACTTGCAAGCCCGCCCAAAAGCCCGGTAAGCCAAATGCCCTTGCCCGGCCCAACCAGCTTGATCAGCACATACCCCACAAAACCGATGCCCGAAATGAACACCACAAAAAGCCAGATCGTATGCGGGTTCAGAACTTCTAGACCCGGAGGTCCAAAAGCCTTGTTCGGGAGGAACGGTAATATCATCAGGGAAATCACGGCAAACTTTACCGTCGCGATAATGTCTTCGGGCGAAAGCTTTTTTGCAAAATCATGGAGCTGCCGCTTGATGGCCAAGAGCCCAAGCAGGACAATCATAAGGATGCACGCTTCGAGCAAGCGGTTGAACCAGCAAAGCGAGCCGAGCAAATAAACCATGATAAGGGCAGCACTCGTCGTAATGCCTGCCGGGCCGCCGCTTTCGCGGTTCGAAAGCCCATACGCCACGTGGCTAGCCAACAGCAAAAGGCCGACAACAACAAGCCCCGTCACAAAGGGAGCGAGCGAATTCATCAGCTCGCCCAAAAAGCACGTCAACGCACCGCAAAGGCTCACGATCGAAAACGAGCAGAGCCCCGCCGGATGCCTGGAATTATTGCGGGAATACGAGTTTTCACGCTGCATACCGATAATAAAGCCGATACCCAGCGCAGCCGCCAATTTATAAAAGACATTGAATTCAATCATCATTCAAAATCTATACAAAAAAATGGTTATGAGTTATTAGTTTTTAGTCATTAGTCCATTCGCGAGATGGCATCGCCTTCTCATATAAAAAAGTCGACCCCGGAATTTAATCCGGGGTGACATTCTAGTGACATTCTAAAAACTCTGATTACGCCATACGCTGCTGCTTGGAGGCAAGCTTCATAGCGTACATATTAGCATCGGCCATGCGGTAAACGTCCATTGCAGTCACGGCATCGCCACGACGACGCACGGAATAACCGTAAGCGACATTCAGCTTGATCGGAAGTTCGGCTTCTTTTTCCAAATGGACCATCGTCTTCAGCGCAGAAGCAAGGTCCGAGAGATGTTCGGCACGGATAATGGCAACGAACTCGTCGCCGCCCATACGGATTGTAGTACCGATGCCCTTAAACGCTTTCTGGAACACGTCGGCAAAGCAGCACAGGAGCTTGTCGCCCATCGAATGCCCAAAATGGTCATTCACGAACTTGAGACCGTTCACGTCGATGCTCACGATGGCGTAGTCACTGTCATCGCGATTGAGGACTTCAAAGATACGTTCGCACTTGGCCCTGTTGTAGATACCCGTCAGCGCATCGCGATAGGCAATCTGGCGCAACAGTTCCTTCTCGGTCTTGTCGCGCAGTTCTTCGTACAAGTACACAAGGTAGCCGACCATCAAAAGCAAAATGAACAACAGCGCACCAATCGGCAGCCACGTCGCATCGAGGAACGGCTTGGCCAAGCCAAAAAGGTTCTGGATGTTATAACGGAACACGTCTGCAATCGCAAAAACGACAAAGACAACAGTGCCCGAAGCGAGGATCTTTTCTTGCAAGCCGGCGCCACGGTCGTACAGCACACGGAAAATGGTCATGATGGCAAACGCGATGAAAATATACGTGTGGTAAACCAACAGGAACGTCGGGTAATGGGCGACATTCGTCACATGAAGAATGGTCGTCACCACAAAGAACAGCACGCCAAATGCGACAAAGGCCTTTACCAGGTTCAGCTTCCAGGACGGAATCTTGCCACGGCGCATATTGATAATCAAGAGCCCAAACGGAATCGCACAAAGGTACAGCGACACGTATTCAAGCGTCGTATCCATAGCGTAATTCATCGAGAAGATCTGGATGCACTTTCCGTAATTGAGTGTCCAAAGCCCCATCAAGAACGAGAACACGGCAATCAAGATAAGACGGTAGAACGCGCGGTCGAACACCACCGCAAAGCCACCTGTAATAAAGGCGATAAGCCCAAAGAACAAGAGGAAAATGCCAATCGCAATCGAGCCGGAATTGTTCGCAAAGTAATCCGTCATCGCGCCCGAATGCAACAATTCAATGGAGGTCAACGACTTTGCCGCCGCCTTTTCGGTCACAACAGTCACCACGCGAATGGTATGCCGATCCAGGTGCTCTGGCATGTTGACCAGGTGGATGCCGCTACCGACCAGTTCGCCTTTTTCGAACCGGTCAAAACCATAACTGTAATAGCAGGTCGAGTCGACGTAAACAGCGACAGCAACGTGATAAGCGTGGAAGCGGAGCGTTGTCGGCAAGGGAATCGAAGTCCCGCCCATATCGCGCTCATAAATAATCGTATCACCAGGAGTGATATTCGACGGAACACGGAATTCCGAAACGTGCTTTAATGGCGGAAGACGGACATCAGAAAAAGAGACCGACCAGCCCCCCTCGAGGCGGATCAGGTTGTCACACATTCCATGACGGCATGCGCCATTGAAACTGGTGACGAATAAAGCCACAATTACAGCAGATAATACTGCAATGAGGATTTTTACGAGTCTCTTTCCATTTCTCTTTAGCACATATATATAATAAGTAATTTTGCGCTAAAAAGAACTTATTTTTCTCGTACCCATACCTGATATAGGGTCGGAAAGTCGTTTTTTTCGTCAGCAGGGACCATTTCTTCGCTTATTTTTGCGAAATTTCCCACCCACTCCGGGAAAAACACATCACCATCGACGTGAGAAAGCACCTTCGTATAATACAGCTTATCCACCAAAGGCATGGCCTCGCGGTAGACGGCCGCACCGCCGATAATAAAGCATTCGGTCTCGCCCGCCGCCTTGGCGGCTTCGATAGCCTGCTCCAAGGACGAACAGACGATGCAGCCCGGAGCCTGGAAATCCTTGTTGCGGGTCAGCACGTAGTTCGTGCGGTTCGGGAGCGGACGTCCGATATCATCATAATTCTTGCGGCCGAGAATAATGGAATGGCCCGTGGTGATCGCTTTGAAGCGCTTGAGGTCGGCAGACAGGTGCCAGGGCAGGTGGCCGTCGCGACCAATGACATTGTTTTCGGATACTGCTACAATTGCGGAAATTAACATACTGCCTACATCCTACTGTCTACCGTCTACTATCGATGATGATACGGGTGGTTCTGCATGACCATCTGGACGCGGTAGAGCTGTTCTGCCGTAATCATCCGGGCGTGGTCATGGGTAAAAGTCAAAGGCGAAAGGCTCAGGAGCAAGTCGGCGGACTTTTTCAGGTTTTCGTCGATGCCGTACGCGGAGCCAATCAAGAACACGATATTCCCCGGAAAACGGGCCTGCAAAGTATCGGCAAGCTTGACAGTGTCCATCAGCTTGCCTTCTTCGGACAAGATGACGCGCTTGTATTCGTTGCGCGGGAACTTTTTTTCAAAGAGGGCGGCCTCTTGGGCGAGCGCCTGGGCATGGTCATCGAGTTTGGATTCCTTGAGTTCCACCACTTCGAGTGGCTTTGCGGAACCACGCAAGCGCTTGACATACTTTTCCACTTCCTCGGCAATGAGCGGAGAGCCAGCACGGCCAAAAACAGCTAAGATCCACTTCATCTTAGCGGCCTACCGATAGACGGTCGATGAGGAACGAGGGCATTCCGGCCTTCTTCATGCGGTTCTGCGTCTCGCGGATGTCGTATTCCACGCGGATAAGGCGCACGCACTTGGTCTCGGTATCGAGCAGGCACCAGCAGGCACGCGGGTCGCGGTCACGGGGTTGCCCCACACTGCCGACATTCACCAGCAATCGTTCGGTATTCGCAATCACGTACTCGTATTCGTCCAGAATCTTGGGAATGGCCAAGGGACGGCTCGCAATGATGACCGGGCTATGCGTATGTCCCACAAAACAGTAGCGTTCCGTGAAATGGTCAAAGGCGTTCAGCGCATCTTCGAGGTCGGTCACATAGACCCAGTCAGCCGGAGATAACGGCGACGCATGCACAAAGCAAATGTCGTTTTCTTCAAAAATATACGGAAGCGAACGAATATACGCCACAGACTCCTTGGACAGGTGCTTTTGCGTCCATTCTATAGCCTGCTTGGCATAAGGGTTAAAACCAACACTGGATTCGTACTTGACCGCCACACTGTCGTGGTTGCCGATCAGGCAAAAATCCATATTTTCACGAACCAAGTCGACACATTCATCGGTATCGACGCCATAACCAACAATATCCCCAAGACACACCTTGCGTTCAACGCCATTATCGCGCATGGACTCAAGAACGGCCTTAAATGCGGTGGCGTTGGAATGGATGTCAGAACAAATACCGTAAAGCATACTTGCAATTTAGAAAAACAATTTTATGTAAGTGGCGACATTGTCCTTTTTTACTAAATTTACACAAGTATGGAAGTCATCCAAGACAAAATGAAGGTGAGTATCGCCTACACCCTCAGGGAAGGCAAGAGGATTCTTGAAGAAGTCCCCGCCTCCCAGCCGTTCGTGTACATCCACGGATACAACAACATCATTCCAGGACTCGAAGACGCTCTTGCCGGGCGCCACCTGGGCGAAAAGTTCACCGTGAATATTCCTGCTAATCTGGGTTACGGAGAATACCGCGAAGATCTCGTCCTCAAGGTACCGAAAGAAGAACTCCGCGACGTCGGAGAACTCTGGATCGGGATGGAACTCGAAATGTTCCAGGACAACGACATCCGTGAATTCCAGTTGCCGGACACAGCCGAAGAATTTGTTAACGACCTGAACCTCGACGACGATGAAGAACAGAGCGATGGCATCTACATCATCAAGGAAATTCTCGAGGATGCCGTGATTGTTGACGGGAACCACCCGTTTGCAGGCAAGAACCTGACTTTTAACGTCGAGGTCGTGGATATTGTAGATGCAAGTTTTACCGAACAGGAATCCGGATTCCCGGACGAAGACGATTACGACGGATTTGACAACTACGACAGTTACGATAACCGCCTGGGCGGAGACAATTTTGACTCTAACGAAAGGAGATGGCGTTAATGGCATCGATGGATGAACTCAAGAAGGCTGCAGGCGTTCGCGCCGCAGACATGATCAAGGACGGAATGATTGTCGGTCTCGGCACTGGCAGCACGGCAGCTCACATGGTGAACCGCCTTGCCGAACGCATCAAGACCGAAG
>Ga0310786_10004204_pt1 | contig 20161 bp, 16 predicted proteins | sample AusTroGonzalo_MG_FD_203881 | JGI IMG/M metagenome (GOLD analysis project Ga0310786, IMG submission 203881) | Bovine rumen microbial communities from tropical cattle in Woodstock, Queensland, Australia - Gonzalo_03 (v2) (version 2) | ecosystem: Host-associated > Mammals > Digestive system >... | reverse complement strand
CCGAGGACAGACTGATCACGATGCACGTCAAATGGCATCTGTACGAAAGCTATGACGACCGTCTGCTCTTTTTGAGAAGAGAGGGAACCGTCGGCACCGAGTACCTGAAAAGCAAAAACCCGCCGCCCGTACCGAAACACGAAAAAGAACGAACGATCCCGGAGCCGGACGATGAAAGACAATGAACGCATTTCCTCCGGGGAGCCCCTCGAGAAAAAAGAGAAAAAAGGCTGCATGATCGTCGCGGTCGTCCTCGGCTGCGTCCTCACCGCCATCGTCGCGGGAGCAGTGTTGATTTGCTTCGAACTCTGTTTGCATGCGGATGTCGTCGGCACATGGGCCAATATGGGGCAGGTGGATAAAGCTTTGTTCATGTATTCCATGAGCCACGGGTGTTATCCGCCTCAGCAGGATATGGAATCCCTGCTGAAAACCCTGGGGCTGAAGGACAGCGATTTTCAGAAAGTGTGGTTTACCGACATCAAATCCGCGGAATACCATGCCCCGCCAGGGGCGGTAAAGGTTCCCGATGTCAGTCAGGACCCGATCCTGACGATTCGCGTCAGACGTCATGTCTTCGGAAAAAGCGAACTGTATATCGTGCGAAGAGACGGCAGCGGATACACGAAGTATTGAGCCACCCTGAAGACCATGGCCGGCTTGAGCGCAAAAAAACAGTTCGAGAACCCGGCTGCGCCCGAACACGAGGGAAGGCTCGAAACGTCAGGATTTCGGCACGAGCGGCACTGGGGAATCCTTCTTGTGGAAAAGATCCTGCTGCCAGGCGTACTTTTCGCCGCGGAAGCAGCTCATGCGCTGGGTCCAGCGATAGCGGAGTCCCTTGAAGCAATAGCCGAACTCGTGATGCCGGCAGAGGTAGAGGAAGTCGCGCGCGGATTCGGCGGCGAAACCGAGGAACGCGCGGCAGAAACACGGCTTCGTGCCGTAGAGCATGCCGTTCGCGATCCCCTCGTTGTAGAACCGTTTCCGCAGGATTTCCGGCGTGTAATTGTGCGAATGGACCACGGCGGCGTCCTTCTCGTAGACGATCTTCAGCCCGGATTCGCGGATGCGGAGCGCCCAGTCGATATCCTCCGAGTACTGGAACGCCGGATTGAACCGGATTTGCCGGGCGACGTCCGCGCGGACCGCGGAGAAGACCAGCGAGAACATGAACCCCCAGGAGGCCGCGACCGTGCCGTCGCCGAACGCGCGTTCGTAGTCCTTCCGCACCAGCGGCAGGGCGTCCGCGCGCGGGAGCTGGTTGCCATAGACCGCGCCGACCCCGGGATCGCGAAGCGGAGCCACGATGCGCTCGACCGCGTCGTGGCTGCACGGGACAGCGTCGGAGTTGTTGAAGACGATGTATTTGCCGTGCGCGGCATCAAGCGCGCGGTTCAGCACGCGGGGCGGATTGTACGGCAGATTGTCCCACGGGACGATCGTGACGGACGGGAACGACGCGGCAATCTCCAGCGTGCCGTCGGTGGAGTTGTCGTCGAAAAACAGGATCTCCATGCGGCCGGCGGCGGTCTGGTCCCTGAGCATGGTCAACGTGTCGCGGATGAGGTCGCGGTCGTTGTGGGACCTCACCACGACGGTGATCTCGGGCGGACAACTGGATTGTGTTTCCGCTGGCATGGGGAGATCAGACTCCGGCGGTTTTCAGCTCGAAAGCGCCCTGTTTCATGAGGCGGAAGAAATCGGCGATCTCGCGCGGGTGTTCGGTGAGCTCGTTCACGGAGAGGATACAGGCCGTGGAGTCGCGGTCGTCCGGCGAGAACCCGTGCATGCCGGGGATGGGCTTGTTTCCCATGTCGCTCGGGACCAGCTGGATGCCGGGGTCGAGCAGGAAGATTTCGTCGCCGTAGCTGGCATCGGCGAAATCGACGTGGAGTGCGGTCTTTTCCTCCGGGGTGAGCCAGTGTCCGGGCGCGCCGGCGACGGCATCCATGATCGGCTTGCGCGCATCCTGGTTCAGGAACCACACGCGGAGCATGGTGGAATCGTACGCGGCGATGTAGTCCTGTCCGAATTTGAGCGGGAGCGCCTCAAGCTTGGACTTGATGTCGGTCTCGCCCTTCAGCGGGGTCATGCCGTGGTCGGAGAAGATGCAGAAATCGACCTGGCGGAAATGCGCCCGCGCGGTTGCAAGCAGGTCGCGCACCTTGCCGGAGAACGCCTCCAGATGCTTCGCCACGACTTCGGGTTCGTGCACATGAAAATGCAGCATGCCGTCCAGTCCGGCCGTATAGACGAAGAAAAACTCCGTCTTTTCCTCCTCCAGCAGCTTCTTCGCCTCGGCGATGTTCTGATCGTCGTTCAGATGCCAGTTCGAGATATGGAACGGCACGCCGGATTCGGTCAGGACGTCCCGCAGATTTTTCACCGGGGCCAGGCCGTGCGGCGCGAAAATATCCTGTTTCTCGCAGTAGTCGAAGAACGGCAGGCGGGCGTACGGTACGCGGTAGAGGTTGAAATAGCCCGTATATTTTTTTCGGCGTGCGAACCAGACGCTCACGCGGTGGCGGATGCGGTGGTTGTCGAAAATGACGGACGGATGCAGGATGGGATGCAGGAACCGGAAAAAGGAGAACGGGGACCTCGCCCCCTTCGGACGGTAGAAGAAGCTGAAATGACCGTGTTTCGTGGGAGGCTCGCCGGTCAGGATTGTCGGGACGCAGGTCGAAGAGTAGCCGAACTGCGTACGGACAGGAAGACGAACCGGAAATTCATCCATCATGAAGCGGTAGCGCTGGACAATCTCGTATCCGAGCGCATCGCTGAACATAAAAATCTTAACACGATCCTTCAAGGCTTTGTCTCCGGAAACAGAAAAATAAGATATAATAATTTAGCATGGAATATAGTATTTTTCAAGCCAAAAAATAGATTAATTATACCGTTTCCAGAGGCGTATGAACGTGTCGGTCTCGTGGTCAGGGGCCTCCAGGCATTTCGTCAGAAGCCGCAGGAGCTTCACGCGGGGATGCACCGCGAGCGGAGAGAGCAGTTCGGGCAGGACCGGGGTGCTGCACAGGGAAAGGATCATGGATTTCAGGGAACGCGGTCCGGCGTCCGCGATGCGGCAGGCGGAGAAAAACGCGTCGGCGGAGGCAATGTGCCGTGTGATCTCCGTGGCGACGAGCGCCATGGTGCGAAACCAGCAGTCCAGATGGTACGCGTAGTCCGGCTCCGGTTCTTTCCCCGTGCCGGGTGTGTATTTGAAGGACAGGGCGTCCTCGTATGCGGGGATCAGCCAGGACGCCTCGTAATATTTGCGGAGCGCTTCGAGGCGTTCCGTCCCGGTCCTGCGGTAATCGTGATGCACGACCAAGATCGCGTCGCCGCAGCCAAGCGCGGACTTATGGAGGTTGCGCCGGACGAAATCCGCCTGGGCGGGGTCGGACGCGCGCTGACGGGCAAAAAGAAGCCCTGCGCCGCGGTTCAGGAGCATCCGGGCAGCCTCTGTCCACGGGATTTCGGAGAAAGGACGGCGGGGCGAATCATCGAAGATGTGTTCGTCGCCGAAGACGATGCGGCTTCCCGCAAAAAGCTCCTGGATCATCAGCGTATCCGCGTCCTTGTAAAGCGCTTTCAGGGATTTGACGCAGCAGAAGTCAACGTCGATGGCAAGCTTGTCATGCCATTCCGAGGAAATAGCGGCCAGCAGCTGCCGAAGCGCCGGAGACGGTTTCCGTCCATTCATCACCACGAAGAAATCCATGTCGTTGTACGGCATACCGTCCGGGGTGGCGCCGCCCTCCCCCCGTCCGTAGCCGCCGCCGAGCGCGACAGCGTGGATCCCGGAGGATTCCGGCGAAGCTGCAAAGGAAGCCCGGATGCCGTCGAGGGCATCCTGGATATGGCGTTCAACACGGGGATCTGCGTTTTTGGAGTAGCTCATGGTCAGGAGGGTCGATTTGAGTGGGATCATTGCGAGGAACAGCCGGACGGGAGATCCGGTTTGCGGCCGAATTCCTTTCGGTAAAGACGGACGGCGGTCCGGAGGACTTCCGGCCAGATCTTCGCGTCCAGTGCGCCGGCGCGCGGCGTGTATGCGGCGATGAAACGGAGGGCGTCGCGGCGCGACAGTCCAAGGTCCATGGCGGAAAAGAAGATCCCGGCCAGGTCCTTGACGCGGTAGCGGCGGCGGATGTGCGGACGCAGCTGCGCACGGTGAAGGTCTATCACATGAAGCTTGATGCGCTTCTCCTGGAGCGAGGCGGGGTCCAGCAGGAAATGGCAGATATAGCAGTCGCGGTGGTTCAGGCCGCTGCCGTGCATCCGGGCGACGGTCACGGCCAGGGCGCGTATGATGCGGTTCTTGAGCGCGGCCGGAGGCGGATTCGTCTTCCAGTCACGGCAGAAATCCTCCAGCGAGACCATGCCGACGAGGTCCTCGGTCACAAGAAACGATTCCATGGAGGCGGGATTGACGCCGCGGATACCGAACGCGCAGGCCGTCATGGTCGGTACACCGAGCTTGTTCAGCAGGGAGATCGCGAGGTATTCGTTGGCGGATCCGATCACGGGCAGTTTGAACTGGATCAGGTTCTTCCAGATCTCGCCCCAGCCGACCGGTCCGTGAAGCTTGATGAAATAGGATCTGCCGTCCATGCGGAAACGCATGGTCTTGCGGTTCTTGACGTCGCGGAAGACCTCCCCGGTCACGGAAAACGCGCTGGCGAAGGGATCTTTGCCCCATGCCTTCTGAAACGTGTCGTTGAAATAAAGCTTTTCCACGGAATCCTCGCGCGGTTACGGTCCGCCGGGCCGGACGGTCACATTGCCCTTGGAATCCGTCATATAGACAGGGGCTTCCTCGGGCGGCATTTCGCGCGGATCGGTGGCGGCTTCCTCCGGTGTGCCGGTCGCCCGGATCATGACCTCAAAAAGCTTCGCCGGATCCTTCTTTTCCCAGCTGCGTTTGTATTCCAGCGCGATCCCGCAGATGCCCGGGCCGATGACCCGATAGGCGAAATAATGCGTCCCCTCCCGCCCTGCTACAGGCCGGAACCGCCGCGTCCCGTCGAGATCGGGCTCGGACTCGTAGCGGTCGCCCTTCTCGGCGAGGATCTGCACGTCGCCTGCGCCATGCCGGGGATACCAGTCGAACCCGGTCGTGCCGTTTGTGGTCAGCGCCACCACGATCGTGTCGCCGACGCACAGATCAAGCGTCCTGCCGGAATCCGAATCCGTCAGGAACACCTCCTGCGGGGAACGGCAGGAGACTGTGAGGAAAGCGGCGAGGACAGCCGGAAGGAACCAAGTCATGGACCGGAAAGAAATCATGGAATATGCAGATCTTTCAGTGTTTCAGGAATGTCATGAAAAGCGGAAGACCGCTCCGGAGAGGGATGCTCCCGGAGCGGACGGAACGGCTTCGGACTCAGTTGCCCGCCATCATGTCCGCGGCGTCAGCCTCGGCGGTGGTGATGGGTTTCACACCGTAGTCGCGGGTGAGGACTTCGAGGATGCCGGGGGAGAAAAACGCGGGGAACGTCGGCCCGAGGCGGATGTTCTTGAACCCGAGCGTGAGCAGAGCCAGGAAGACCGCGATCGTCTTTTGTTCGTACCAGGAGAGGACAAAGGAGACAGGGAGCTTGTCGAGCGTGCGGATGCCGAGGGCGTTCTGGAGTTCGAGCGCGATGCGGATGATGGAGTAGACGTCGTTGATCTGCCCGATATCCATGATGCGCGGGATCCCGGTGATCTTGCCGAGATCGAGATTCAGGAAGCGGTATTTTGCGCCGCCGGCGGTGAGGATGACGGTGTCGGGCGGAAGCGCTTTTGCCAGTTCCGTGAAATACTCGCGGCTTTCGTCGCGTCCGTCTTCGCCCGCGATGACGATGAAGCGCCGGATGGTGCCATTTTCGATGTACCGGGCGATCTGGGAGATCACGGAGCAGACCTGGTGATGTCCGAACCCGCCGGTAAGAATAACGGAATCGGTTTCGAGCGCCGCAGGCGGCGGAAGCGTTCTGGCGAGACTGATGACCTCGGAGAAATCTTTCTGCATGCCGATGTGGCGGTGCGTGATGTGCGGGGTGCCCTTGCAGCCGACCATGCCGGTCGTGAAGATGCGTCCGCGATAGGCGTCCTGCACCGGGGTAATGCAATTCGAATTGACGATGACCGGGCCGTTGAACGAGGCGAAATCCTGTGTCTGGGTCCGCCAGGACCCGCCGTAGTTGCCCTTCAGATGCGGGAATTTGCGGAATCCGGGATAAGTATTGGCGGGAAGCATGTCGCCGTGCGTGTAGACGTCAACATCGGCATGTTCGGTCTGGATCAGAAGCTCTTCGAGGTCCTTCAGGTCCTGTCCGGACATCAGGATGCCGGGGTTCTGGCCGGCTTTCCAGGAAACGTGGCAGATGGTCGGGGAACCGTAGGTCTCGGTATTGGCTTCGTCCAGCAGCGCCATGGCGACCGCCGCAATGCGTCCGCATTCCACGATCAGCAGTGCGAGGCGTTCATGCGGAGTGTCGGGTCTGGCCGTAGCGGACAAAACCTTGATGATGAAATTGTAGATGGCATTGTCCTCGTAACCGAGGGCAAGCGCATGGAATGCGAAAGCGCAGACGCCTTTCAGTCCGCACATGAGCATTTCGCGGTAGCTTCGCTCTTCCGGGTCTTCGACGGAGAGGATAGAAGGATCCACCTGGACATCTGAATCGAGCGTACGGAGCGCGCGTTTCGCCTCGTCGATGAGGGCATAGATGCGGTCGGGGTTGAAATTGGTATCGGTAAGCGTGGCGGACATGGCGCGGACGATGAACCGGCTGAATTCACGCGTGACGTTGGTGCGGCCTTCAAGGGTCAGTGCGACGGCCTTGAGCTCGGCGATGAGGCGGTCCTGAAGATTGGCCGTCTCGGTGGTCTCGCCGCAGCGGCCGCCGGATGTGCATCCTTTGTTGCCGAACGCCTCCTGGCACTGGTAGCAGAACATGGATCCTTCCATCTGGATTTTCTCCTTTATAAAATTGTTGTTGTGTTTCGGAAAAAAGGAAATCCCGGATGTATTTTACACGCTGGAATCCATTTTGTCAAATCGTTTCCGCGGAAATCACAAAGGTTTTGCGAAAAACATGTTCCCCCCGGAACCGGCGGCTTTCCGTTTTTCCCCGTGTCCGGGCGAAGCCGGACACTGTATCGGCACCGCTTGCGGTGTCAGGCTTTCTTCGCGATCTTGGACCAGGAATCCTTCAGGGCGACCGTACGGTTGAACACCGGATGCTCCTTGGAATGGTCTTTCGGATCGGAGAAGAAATAGCCGATGCGCTCGAACTGGACGTGCGTGGACGGCGGAAGCTCGGCCAGGCCGGGCTCGATGCGGCATTTCGCGACCTTCAGGGATTCCGGGTTCAGGTAGCTCTTCCAGTCGGCGTCCTCCGGGATGGCGGAGAGATCGGGGATCGTGAAAAGCTTGTCGTAAAGCCGGACCTCGGCTTCCAGGGACTGGTCGGCGGAGACCCAATGGATGGTGCCTTTGACCTTGCGTCCGTCGGGGGCGTTGCCGCCCTTCGTGGCGGGGTCGTACGTGGCGTGGAGCTCCACGATCTCGCCGTTTTCGTCCTTCACGAACGAGGTGCAGGTCACGAAATAGGCGCTGCGGAGGCGGACTTCCTTGCCGACCGCGAGGCGGTGGAACTGCTTCACGGGGTTCTCCATAAAGTCGTCGCGCTCGATGTAGAGCGTCCTGGAGAACGGGACCTTGCGGGTGCCGGCGGCGGGGTCTTCCGGATTGTTCACGGTTTCGACCTCCTCGACCTGGCCTTCGGGATAGTTGTCGATCACGAGCTTGAGCGGGTTCATGACGGCCATGGCGCGGCGCGCGGACTTGTTCAGGTCGTCGCGGACGCAATGGTCAAGCAGTTCGATTTCGGTGAGGCTGTTGAACTTGGTCACGCCGATGGTCTCGCAGAAATCGCGGATGGCGGAAGCGGGGATGCCGCGGCGGCGCATGCCGCAGATGGTGGGCATGCGGGGATCGTCCCAGCCGTTCACGAGGCCGGTCTTCACGAGTTCAAGGAGCTTGCGCTTGCTCATGACGGTGTAGGTCAGGTTAAGGCGGGCGAACTCGATTTGCTGGGGCTTGCACGGAGTATCGAGCGTGTTCAGGATCCAGTCATAGAGCGGGCGGTGGATCTCGAACTCAAGCGTGCAGATGGAATGCGTGATACCCTCAATGGCGTCCTCCAGGCAATGCGCAAAGTCGTAGAGCGGGTAGATGCACCACTTCGAGCCGGTATTGTGGTGGTCGGCGTGGCGGATGCGGTAGATCGCCGGGTCGCGCATGTGGATATTCGGCGACGCCATATCGATGCGGGCGCGGAGCACCTTGCTGCCGTCCGGGAATTCGCCGGCGCGCATGCGTTCGAAGAGGTCCAGGTTCTCCTCGACCGTGCGCAGACGTCCGGGCGGCTCCTTGCCGGGTTCGGTCAGGGTGCCGCGGTATTCCTTGAACTCATCTTCGGAGAGTTCGCAGACGTAGGCCTTTCCCATTTTGATGAGCTGGACGGCGTATTCGTACATCTGGTCGAAATAATCGGACGCGTGGAAGAAACGGTCTTCCCAGTCCGCGCCAAGCCACTTCACGTCTTCGAGGATGGACTCCACGTATTCAGTGTCTTCCTTCACGGGATTGGTATCATCGAGGCGGAGGTTGAACTTGCCGCCGAATTTCTGCGCTGTACCGTAGTTCAGGCAGATGCTCTTCGCGTGGCCGATATGGAGATAGCCGTTCGGCTCCGGCGGGAAACGCGTCTTGACCGCGCCGCCGTTTTTGCCGGCTTCGAGGTCCTTGCGGATGATCTCATGGATGAAGTTGTCGGGGAGATTGATTTCGGTTTCGCTCATGGTTGTCGCTCCGTATTCGGGATTCGGTCAAAAACAGGTAATCTATTAGTATAGCACGGATTTGCACGGCTTTCAAGCCGGAATCCGAAAGTTCAGCAAAAGTTGACGAGCAGGACCTCCGGCGGACAGAAGATGCGGGCGTTGAACCAGGTCGCGCCGATCCCGGCGGAAACGTACATCATCGCGCCGGTCGAACTGTGGCGGTATGCGCCGTATTCCAGGCGTTTGCCGAAACGCGAGGAGGTCACGACCGCGCCGAACCCCGGGATCCTGAACTGACCGCCATGCGTGTGACCGCAAAGGATCAGCGGCGCACCTTTCAGCCTATCCGTGGGCAGCATGGCAGCCGCGGCGTCGGGATTATGGGAAAGCACGCAGACGTTCTCGGAACGGGGGATCTGCGCCTCGTAGAAAAGCCCGTCGCCGGCCTTGGCGTCATCCAACCCGAAGAATTGGATCCCGCATGCCTCGGCGGATTCGTTCAGCAGCAGTTGAAATCCGGTTTTCGCAAAAAGGCCGCGCCAGCGTTCCACGGAAAGCCACCGGCGGCGGAGTTCCCAGTTGCCGCAAACCGCAAATTTATGCGGACCGGACGGGATGGTGCGCAGAAACTCAAGCGATTTTCCAATCCAGGCGGCATCTCCGGCCAGATCCCCGCCGAACGCGATGCAGTCCGGCATCGGGATCGACTCGAAAAGCTCGTGAAACGCCTTCGTCAGCCATTCCGTCCCGCCGCCCTGCCGTACACCCGGGAAAAAACCGACCACTCCGGCAGTCCGCACATGCATGTCAGAAAAAAACAGGAGGGTACGCCCCGCCAGACAAGATTTGGAAATACGCAGGAAACGGACCCTCAGGCCGGACGGGAGCACACGCGTCTCTCTGACAGAAGCCGGAGCAGGCCGCCAGAGCAATCCCCTGGCACTCTGCTCCGCAGTCAGCACCGGCTTGGTCTTCCGGACGTAAATCCGGGATTTGAAGGGGAGAACGTCCGACATGGCCAGCACACGGGAGGCGCAGGCTCAGTTGCCGGAAAGCTCTTTGAGCATTTCGGCCGGAAGCGGCTCCACCTTCGAGATCAGGCATTCGCCGACTTCGGGAAGATCGATCTTTTCGCCGGCCTTGTGATCCAGGAGCATCTGTCCAAGCGGGGACATGTAGGAAAGGCGTCCGTGGTCGACGTCGCCATCCCAGGCGCCGAGGATGTAATAGGAAAGCTCTTTCCCGCTGGCGTCCTTCAGAACGACGCGGCACCCCGGAACGATGACATCCGAGACCTCGACATTGCTGAAATCCGTGACAGAGATGAAACCGAGCTGACGTTCGAGTTCGGAACGCTGTCTCTGCAGGAAACGACGCTGTTCCTTGGCGGCATCGTATTCCGCATTTTCGCGAAGGTCGCCGAAGCTTCTCGCGATCGCGACAGCCTCCGCGTTCCGCGGGATAAGGACTTCGACAAGGTTCTTGAGTTCGGCCTGCATGCGATTCCGGGAAGCGATCGACGTGATCGGGGGCTGTTCGGTGGTGTCGGACACGGCAAGGCCGAGGATTCTCTTTCCAGCTCCGCTTTCGAAGTATTCCCTGAATTCAGCCGACACGCGTCCCATTTTGACCAGCAGGCTCTGGAGCTCGCTCGGCGTCGTGCGGAATTTTCGGATGCTGTCGAGAATGGACGTAATATCTCCGTCGGCATTGTCGATAAGATATTTGCGGAAATCGTCCTTGTCGGCGAGAAGGATGCGTTTGAGGTCGCGCTGGGCGGCGCCCCATTCCTTCAGGAGATCAGGACGGTTCAGGGCGCTGACAACGGCTTCCATATTGACCATCGAGGTGATGATCTTGGATTTGATGCGGGTCCTGTTCTTCCAGATCCAGAGACAGACGTCGGCGGAAAGAGGTTCCATCGAGGCGATCTGTCTGATGATGCCCTGGACAAGCTGGGAGTCGGCCGCTTCGCGAGCCTCCGTTTCCTCCTTGGACTCGGAAGCATTCTTCTTCTGAGCTTCAAAGAAGACAGACATGCAGCGGATCGGCAGCATCAGACCGAGGGAGATGAACTCTTCCTGCGTGTAGATGGCGCGGGTGGCCGCCAGAAGACCGCCGAGGTCTTTCACGGAAACCTTCGCCCAGAACACAAGATCCTTGGGACTGACAGCCGAAACCGAGGCGGGCCAGAAAGGAACATGGCCGCGGAGAGGCTCGAACATCGCGACCATCAGATCGGGATCCGTGCCGGAGGAAAGCCAGGAGATGGATTCGGCGAGCATCTGAATATCCTTCGGAATCATGGGCCTGCCGGCAACACGGACGAACAGCTTTGCAAGCTTTTCCGAGGCAGCCGCATCCACTTTCACGCCGCCTTCCGAAAGGGGCTTCAGGATCGAATGGAGCTCCAGGATGCTGCGGGAATCGCTGAAATGACGTGTGCCGCCGGCCGCGGGGGTCGCCACGGATGCTGCGTCCCACCAGGAAGCAAACTCCGTGTCGGAGAAGATCCGGGGCACCAGAAGATGCTGAACCATTTCCTGGATCTTCTGTTCCGGGACATCACCCAGCGCCAGACGCTTCAGGATGCGGCGGTATTCGGAAGAAGGACGGAGCGAGGAGCGGAGCGGAGAGACCAGGTCCGTAAGCTCGGGCGCCGTATCGAAGAAGTACGAGGAGACGACGGCGGAAGAGATCGGAATGGAAGAAGAGCTGGATCCGTCAACCGGCGTGACGGCGATCGTGCCGGTCACGCGGTCGATGCCGGTAATGCGTCCGCACTGGCCGTTCTCAGGCTGATACATGAGCGAGGTCGCACGCAGACGCTGAAGCTTTTTGAGACGGGATGCGACTTCACGGACTCCGACGTTCGCGTCTTTCGCGCCGAGGGCTTTCACGACGGCGCCGCTGACCAGATAGGGAGGAAGGAGTTTGCGGACCGCAACGTTCAGGGAACTGCGGAAAGAGGCGGAATCAAGGATGGAGAATTCGGCGATCCGGACACAGAGTTTGGCTTTATTGGCATCGGAGGTGATCTTGTCGCTCCAAGCCTCGAACAGGGCTTCGAACTGGGGAGCGGCCGCGCGGAGCTCCTGGATGTCGGCCGATCCGAGCCGATTGACACGTTCAAGCAGGATGTTGACGGTATCATCGAACTCCTCTGATTGTGCAAGCAGAATCAGGTCCGACAGGGAAAAGTCATTGATGCCCATAGCGAGTCGTCTCCTTTAACGTCAAGTGGTCAAGTAGCATGTTAAATGTATAGAACTAATTAATGTACACCCAAAACGGTCTCTTTTCAAGCATTTTTCAGTAAATAATCGCCTTTTTTCCCTGTTTTGATTTGATTTTTTTCATGGATGCAGTATGTTTATTTTCTCCCTCCTACCTTTCATCTTCTTTTTTCTGCATTTTTTCCGAAACCAGCACCATGGATTCTTTCGACGTCATCATCTGCGGAAGCGGTCCCGCCGGACTCGCGGCGGGCCTCGCCGCCGCCTCCCACGGAGCAAACACGGTCATCCTGGACCGGGACCACATGATCGGCCGCAAACTCTGCGCCACAGGAAACGGACGCTGCAACTTCTCCAACACAGTGCATCCGATCAAGTTCATGGCGGATTTCGGGCGGCACGGGCGATTCATGATCGACGCTCTGCGGACAGCCCCCAGGGAATTCTTCCTGGAACTGCTCCAGCAGGAGGGGATCCGTCCGACGATCGAAAACGAACAGTACTACTTCCCCCTGAACGGAAGGGCTTCCGATGTCCGGGACGCATTCCTGCGGGCGGCGAAGCGGGCCGGAGCCGAAACCCGCCTGTCATCCCCCGTGCGGCGTGTCCTTACGGAAGATGGTGCGGCGGCCGGCATCGAGACAGACAGCGGCACAGTCATCCGCGCTCCGCACGTGATTCTGGCATGCGGCGGCACGGCTGCGCCCGCACTCGGCGGAACGTCCGCCGGCCTTGAACTCGCCAAATCGCTCGGACACGTCATCCGCGAACCGGTCGCCGCGCTGGCGCCCGTTCATGTCGACGACCCCTGGACAGCCGGACTCGCCGGGCTGACGGTTCCTGATGCCGAACTTGACGTGATGGTCGGGACCCGCCGCGTTTTCATGCGGGGCAGCCTGCTGTTTACGCACACCGGCTTTTCCGGTCCGGTGGCGCTGAACCTCTCCGGCACGGTGAACCGGGTCATTTCCGGGGGGGATCCGGCACAGGTGTTCTTGCGTGTCCTGCCGGACAAGAAGGAACAGGATATTTTCGACTATTTGATCTCGGAACGGGAAAAAGTACCGGATCACTTGCTGAAAAACTCCCTGGCGCGCATCATGCCCCGTTCCCTGGCTTCACTCGTCTGCGAACGCCTCTTCGGGGAAGATTTCCACTCCAAGCGTCTTACGAACGCCGGCGCGCACGAGCTCGCGCACCTGTTGGACCGCATTCCGTTCACGGTATCGAAACCGGCCTCCATGGACGAAGCCATGGCAATGGACGGCGGCGTTCTGCTGAAGGAGGTCGATCCGCGCACGATGGAAAGCCGCCTGGTCAGAGGCGTGCATTTCGCCGGGGAGATCCTCGACCTGACCGGACCAACCGGCGGATACAACATCCAGTTCGCGCTGTCAAGCGGACGCCTAGCCGGACTTGCCGCGGCGGGCGCGCTGTAACAGATTCCGCCTGCCCCCGCTCAACACGGAAACAGCACATCGGGCGACGGCGGATCCGACTGTTTCAGCCTGACGAGCGTATTTTCCAGCCACGAACGGAAGGATATGCCGCGCATACGGCATTCGTCCGCACAGACCGCAAGCACGGCAAAGGGATCGGCAACAGGCGTCTCCGGGTTCGCAAAGATCATCTCCATCGCCGGATCGTGCAGGAACGAAGAAAGGATGCCTTCATGTTCCATCGCATAGCGGAGCGCCTCGGCAAGCGGAGACTGGGGATTCTGAGCCGGAAGCACCTCGCCGCAGCGTTCGAAGAATTTCGTCGCGATCCTCGCGGATTCGACACGAACGGCGCGTCGCTCCCGGTACAGGTCATCCGGCGAGCCGCCGGCCCGGTCCCCGCGGTTCCGGGCATATACCTCAAGCTCGGAGAGCGCATGAATCATCTGCAGGAACTCATCGGCAAGCCAGTCGCCGCCGGTCCTGGCGTCCTCGAACATGCGGCGGAGATTGGTCCAGTTCGGGAGCCTCCGCACGACCATGTCCGCACAGACAGGAGCAAGCGTTTCCGCCGCAGTCAGCACAAGTCCGCGCAGGGCGGTTTCAGATATCACGAGACCGGATCCCGTTTTCAGGCAGCCGGAAATCAGGCGGAACGGCATGCCCGCCATGTGCAGATCCGCCACGAACGCCACAAAGGATGCGTCGAACATCCGGGGGCCGCCGGAAGGATCGGGAAACAGCGCGGGAGCAGGCGCGATGCCGGACATCCCGGAACCGTCGTTGGAAACATACATCGCACGGCGGATCGTCCGGGAAACGACCGCAGGACGTGCGGCGATCGCCTCCGCGGATTCGTATGAAAGCACGGACATCCCTCCCGCCTCAGCGGAAGAAAGCTCCAGCTTCACCTCGTCCGAGGGAAGATCCGGCGGGACAATGACCGGCTCGAAAGCATGATAAGGCGCCGCGGATTCGCGGAACACATGGGAACCTTTCTCCGGTGCGGCATCCGGCGTCACGGCGGGTCCATCCGGGCAACCGTCATCCGTCCCGTCCGGGAGCGCATACAAGCCCGGCATGACACGGCCGTAGACCTGGTGCGAAAGACGATCCACGAGCTTTTTCAGCGCGGCGATTTCGCGGTCTTTTTCTTTGAGTTGCTCGTGTTCGGATTGTGGATCCCGATCGGAAATCATAAGAAACAGAGGGGGACGGATCTTCTGCCGAAAGGGGGAATCACAGACCGAAGAAACTCCGCGGTCCGTCGAAGCACATGGTCTTCGCAAGCTTCATGGCAACCGGTTCCGGCATCTGTCCGGCCTCGACCATGCCGCCGAGCACGGAGGAAAGGATCCTGCGGAACATCTCGAATCGGGAGCCATAGCTCAGGAGCTTGCGGGAATCCGAGACCATGCCTGCAAACGCGCTCAGGAGGTCGACGCTGCCGATAAACTCCAGCTGGCGTTTCATCCCGATCGGCGTATCGCAGAGCCACCAGGCGGAGCCAAGGCGGACTGTGCTGCCGAACGCGCGGGAGAGCGCGGCAAGCGTGGCCTGATGCACCTGGTCCAGGCAGTACAGAACGACTTTCAAGCGACCGTCGAACCGGTTCAGGAACCGGATGAGGTTCGCCTCGTGCGACTGGAAAAGATCGCTCACATCTCCGCCGGAATCCGGCCCGATCGTGCGGAACAGATAATCGCGGACGTCGCGGACGGCGCCCATGTGAAGCTGCATCACCCAGCCGCTCCGGCTGTTCATCTCGCCGAACTCGCCCAGCAGGTAGTCCGCGTAGTTCGCGACCTCCGCCGTGGTCACGGGCTCACCCACGAGTGCCTTCCGGAACGTCTCCGCGGCGGCCACGGCATCGCCGGTCCCGCTGGACGCGAGCTCAAGCCCGTGGTCGCTGGCGCGGCAGCCGTTTTCGGCGAAGAAATCGTGGGACCGCTGCAGGACGTCCAGCAGCTCTGCGAGCGTAGTGATCCTGACTCCCCAGCGTTTGCCGAGACGTTCGATGTATGCGGGGAATCCGGGCTTTCCGGCCTTCATTGCCATATCCGGACGCCAGGTCGGACGCACGATCGTCCGTCCGAAACTTTCATTGACAGTCCTGTGGTCTTCAAGCGTGTCGGCGGGGTCGTCGGTCGAGCACATCACGCCGACATTCATGCGTTTCAGAAGCGCCTGCGGCCGGCTTTCCTCCTTCATGAGGATCTCGTTGATTTTCCGCCAGATCAGCTCGCCCGTCTCCGCACTCAACAGGTCCTCGACGCCAAGGAACCTGAGGTCAAGATGAATCCATTCATAGACCGGGTTCCCGGCGATCCGGTCAAAGACCTCCGCCATGGCGATAAACTTGTCATGAGGAGAGGCATTTCCGGTGATCTTCTCCTCCGGCACGCCGGCCTTCCGCAGGACCTCCCACACGTAGTGGTCCGTGGCGGCGAAAAGCTCCCAGGCATCCTTGAAGTTCCCGTTGCGCGCGATGGCAGCGACATCGGCGTGGTTGTGCGGGTCAAGGATCGGAAGGTCTTTGACCGAGGCGAAAATACGTTTTCCGGTTTCATTGCCGATAAGGTAGTCCTGACCGAGGAACATGGCAGATCCTTTCATGATCTTAGTTTGTTTTTCTGTTGAATTTGCAGAAATAATATAACAGAAAACGGCGAAATTACAAGCAGGAACACCGCCGGCCGCCCGGCGTGTTTCAATCCGCATCCCGCGCAGTCAGGACCTCGGCCGGGACCGGACTCAGCGAGAAATCGTCAAAAAACGCCTCGCCGTTCCGAACGGAAACGCCCACTCGGAAAAAGTCCGCATCCGCCAGGTCCTCCGCGGAGAACCGCGTCCTGACCTGAAACAGCCTTTTATCCGGGAGCGTCAGCAGGGCGACCGTACGGAGCTCGCGGTCGCCGTCTGCCCGGCAGACCTCGTAGGAGACACAGATCTCCGTCCCGGTTTCTCCCTGAACGAGCATGGAATACTCGTATCGCCCGGATTGGACCCGCTTTTCGAACATCAGCGAGGCGGTGCCGTCCGCAGCACAAATCCGGGCGGAACGGTCCCCGTCGATGGAGAAATCACTCTGCATACTGAATCCGGGCAGGATAGCCGTGCCGTTGATGAGGGGATCATAGTCCTTCGCACCAGGCGCGCCTTCTGCCGACGGCGCGGGAGGCTCGTCCGGCGGGACAAAGGTGAAATATGCGGCCCGCGGGGTCCTGAGCGCCGGATCGACGGCGCGGATCAAAGCTTCGTTCCCGAGGTATGTTTCAAGCTTGCCAAACGATTCTTCCGGGGAGTCAAGCTCCTCCATGTCCCCGTTCTCCAGCAGATCGTTCTCCGCGCGCGGCGCGATTTGGCTTTTCGAGATCGGCACACATTCATCGTGGCCGGACACTGCATAGATGAACTGTTTTTTGATGCGTTTCGAAGTCTTTTTTTCGATCAGAGAAGCCAGCAGTCTCATATTGTCGAGCCGGCTGATCTCGTCCGTTATATTTTTCGAGGGGGTATTCAGGATCGTATCCGGGTAGATCCTCCGATAGCCGAAAACGAAGTCATGGACCTCTTCATCCTTGATGCGTCCGACTTTTTTGCCGAGGTGAGTCAGGAAGTAGATCCGGCTGTAATCGTCGTGTTCCACGAGGAACGTATAGTCTTTTCCCCGGGATTGACCGAGGTCTTCGTAAATTTCCGCGATCGTATCGCTGTAGTAGTTTCTCGTCGTGGAATCAAGATTCATCTTCAGAACGATAAAACCCGTGACCGCGATCAGGACATAAAGCCCCAGCCGGACGATGAGGTGTCTCCGCTTCACGGAGTTCACGAGGAACACAGAAGCAAGCACCACAAACGGGATGATCAGCCCGGCTGCATACCGGGAAGTCAGGATCCTGATCGCCACGCGCCAGGCGACCATAAAAGCGATGACCACCGTATAAAGCCAGAAATACTTGTCTTTTTTGAACTTCGGATCCCGGATCAGCAGATACAGGCCAATGAGGGCCCAGATGAATATGATAATATTCACGCCCTTGGGGATCTTCTCGAAAGCTTCAAGCATCGTCATGATCCGAACTCCTCACAGGTGTATCCGGGACAACCAGCCGGCAAGCAGCCGGACCCAGACATTCCATGCCAGGTCCATGGAGAGGAACCGGCTGTCGAAATCAATGCCCCACAAAACAAGCAGAGCCGTCGCGCCGAACGTCAGACAGAGCGCTATGCCGCTCAGGAGCATTTCCTTCAGGCTGATTTTTTTGAAAAAAACGAGGAACAGCAGGATCAGCGCCGCGACCGGAAAGAATTCCATAGCTTCAAGACGGCTGAAGGTGGAAAGCCCCAGAAAAATCCCGCATGCGCCCCATTTGAGGACGGTGCTTTTCCGCACCGCTTCACACAGGACGAACACGAGAGCCGCAATGAAAAAAATATACCAGTTTTCCCGGATCGGCTGGACCGAAAACTCCACCAGACGGGGATGAACGATCAAAAGCAGCGCGGACACCAGCGAAATACGGATGCTCCTGGTAAACCGCAACGCAAAAAAGAAACCGATGACGGGGATCAACGATCCCAGAAAAAGCGACAGGGTCCTTCCCGCGATTTCCGCATCTACCCCCGTGAGTTCCATCAGCGTCTTGATGCTCCAGAGGGGCAACGGAGGCGCCATAGGCGCCTTGCCAAGGATCAGGAAATAGAAATCCCCCGTTTCCACCCAGCTGTTCACCCAGTTGAGGTACACTGCGGCATCGCGCAGAAGCGACGGATCGATGAGCAGTTTCCCCAGCCTGACCAGCAGCGACGCCGCATAGATCAGGACACCGATACAAAGCATGGCATAGTACCGGCTGTTTTTTGAGGTCAGTCTGGTGTCGGGCATTCTTTCGTCCAATCCGTTCCAATTCGCCGCATTTGCCGGAGGCACCTGACAAGTCCAGAGAGGATTCCGGAGACACGGCCGTATTCTTTTCGATCGAAAAGATAATATACTGTCCTTTCTCCTGAATTACAAACGGAATCGCAAAAAAATGTCGGGATTTGAATTCAAAACGAACGGAGGATCGATCACTGCCAGTTGTTTCCCGAGACAGGGAACAAACCGGAAAAATGAGGAAAGGCGGTTTTGTACTTGCATGGGTTTCATGTCGCATCCATCTTTAATTAAAATCGCGTGACACGCTTGAAAAGAATGAGTTGAGGATGTATATTATTTCGATAGAAACTGCAACTAACAATGGAATAAACGGGAAAGGATCCCACACCATGTTCAACATGAAAAAAATCATCATCTCGCTCCTCGTTATCGCCGCGATCGGCATGACCTGGTATCTCATCAAATCTTACAAGGAAGAGGCCATCTACAAGAATCCGGCGTTCGCCTCCGGCAACGGCCGTCTTGAAGCGACCGAGATCAACATCGCCGCCAAGCTCGCCGGCAAGATCGAGCAGCTCCTGGTCGACGAAGGCGACTACGTGAAGGCCGACCAGACGCTCGTCCAGATGCAGACCAACACTCTCAATGCCGAACTGGAACAGGCAAACGCCACGATCAAAGTGAAGGAAGCCGAACTGGAACAGGCCAAGGCGCAGCTCCAGGTCGAGGAGGCCTCGCTCGCCGCCGCGAATGCCTCGCTCGCTTCCGCGAAGTCCGCACTCGCTGCGAAGACAAGCACATACAACAACGCGAAGAGCCGTTACGAACGTTCGAAAGAGCTGATGGAAAAGGACGTCACGTCCCGCCAGACCTTCGAGAACGACGAAGCCATGTTCCAGTCCGCGACCGCCGACGTCGATTCCGCCAAAGCCGACATCCAGAGCGTCGAAGCCGAGATCAAGAGCGTCGAAGCCACGATCGCGTCCGACAAGGCCGCCATCATCAAGGCCGAAGCCTCCATCGCCGCGGCGAAGGCCGACGCCGACCGCGTCCAGGCCGACATCGACGACAGCACCCTCAAAGCTCCGATTGACGGCCGCATCCAGTACCGCATCGCCGAAGTCGGCGAAGTCCTCAGCTCCGGCGGCCGCGTGCTCAACCTCGTCGACCTCACCGATGTCTACCTGACCTTCTTCGTCCCCGAGGAAACCGCCGGTAAGATCGCGCTCGGCGCGGACGCCCGCATCGTGCTCGACGCCATGGACGACGTCGCAATCCCCGCCTCCATCTCCTACGTCGCCAGCGTGGCGCAGTTCACGCCGAAGTCCGTCGAGACCAGAGTGGAACGCGAAAAACTCATGTTCCGCGTGAAGGCGAAGATCGATCCCGCCCTCCTCAAGCAGTACGTCGAATACGTCAAGACCGGTATCCCGGGCGTCGCCTGGGTCCGCCTCGACGACAAGGAACCCTGGCCGGATTTCCTCAAGACCCCGAAAGAGAAGGGCACCCCCATTCCCGCCGACAAACCCGCTGACAAACCCGCCGAGACGAACGAAACGGCCGCAAAATGAGCAACTCTCCCTCCAATGAGGGCGTGAACATCGAACCGGTCGTCAGTTTTCAGAACCTGGCTCTGAGATACGGCAAGACCCTGGCGCTGGACCATGTCACGCTCGATATCCCCGCGCGCAAGCTGATCGGCATGATCGGCCCCGACGGCGTGGGCAAATCCACGCTGCTGTCCCTCGTGACCGGGGCGC
>Ga0310786_10004202_pt1 | contig 20170 bp, 15 predicted proteins | sample AusTroGonzalo_MG_FD_203881 | JGI IMG/M metagenome (GOLD analysis project Ga0310786, IMG submission 203881) | Bovine rumen microbial communities from tropical cattle in Woodstock, Queensland, Australia - Gonzalo_03 (v2) (version 2) | ecosystem: Host-associated > Mammals > Digestive system >... | reverse complement strand
AACTTGAAGTTGTTACAGAACCGGCAATACTGCTCACTCGGCACCCAATCCGCAATGGCGGATGCCGTTCCCACTGCACATAGCAGTGTCAACAGAATAAGAGATAATTTTTTCATTGTATATGTGTCTTTTGTTTCTGCGCCAATTTTGGCGCAAAGATACAAAAAAAAATTGACATATGCAAATTTATTTGTGTTTTTTCAGTCCGGAAAAGACACGCCGAAAAAAAAATCAAAAATCAGCATGTATGATTTTGTAAAAAAATACAAGCATTTTGGTACATGCTATTTGGTGGAAAAAATAATGATTTATTGCAGCCTCGCTAAAATTTAGCGGGGTTTCAATTTGGATACCTCTACCTTTGCACCCGGATTTGAAAAAAGAAAGGCATAAAAGAAAGTAAGCAAAGAAAATTATAAAGAAAAAAGCCATGCCTTGCCTTGCCTTTATATAGAGGCTTATATGGCGAGGCAGGGCGTGGCGAAGCTGTGGACAGGGCGTGGTTGAATCATTATCGGGAGATGGTCGCGTGATGCTCGCGTCGGGACCACGAGCTTCCAAGCGCCTGACCATCACGGGACCATCTTCCGATAAACAACCGAGGGAGGTACAACGAAAAAACATGGTACATGGTAAATGACCAAATGGTAAATGGTATTCAAGCAGCCTTCATAGCGCAGAAGGATCAGCCGGGCGGTTGCAAGATCCTCAAAAAGTACTACTGGCGCATTTGCGGCCAGCAGTACGACAGCCAGCAAGGCTAAGAAAAAGGCCCCCGAGAGGGGCCCTTTTTTAGTATATGTCGATTAGTGGATTATTTTTTTAATGCCTTGCGCGGGGTTTTCTTGGCCGCTGCTTTCTTCGGGGCAGTAAACTCTCCGGGCACAACCGTCATATCTACCTTGTACATCGTGCTATTGTGGCACAGCAGTTCCGCCTTGACCGAATAGTAGCCTTCTCCGTTACCCGGGGTGACGTCCATCGTGCCTGTATAAACCTTGTGGTAACCGGCGGCGTCTTGTACCGAACAGCCGAGGTAATAATCGTCAAAATCATCCTCGGTGAAATGGCCTTGGATATTGTCGGCCCAGAAGGCAACCTGCACAAAGCTCGCTTCGTCTTCGGCTACGAAGGCATACAAGCCCTCTGATGCATACTCATCGTACAGATAGGCCTCCGAATATGTCAGATTGACCGTCTTTTTCGCTGTCGGCTCGTCGTAAACGAGATTCAACTCATAGGTAATACCGTCCTCGTCGATGAACTTACCGAAGGCTTTGACCTGCTTGCCGTTGTTGCTCACGGTGATCTCTACATAGCCGTCTTCCAGGGGAATCAATTCTTCCGACTCAATGACTCCAATATAGGTATACTCCGGGTCCAGATCCTCCAAGGTGTATTTGCCCGGTATGGTCGTTACCTCATCGGCGTTGGTCAGATTGACAACGAAAATGTCGTTCTTCGCGGAGAGTTGCCACCAGCCGAGTTCGGCTACATTGTCTTCGAACACGACATTCTCGCCATTGGCTTGAATCTTAACTACGAGCAGATTGCTCTCACATGACGTAAAGCAGAACGCTACCAATGCGGCTGCTACAAAAGAAAATAACTTTTTCATACGTTTTTTTGTTGGTTTTAATAAATGAGTAAACTATATTTTTTGGGGGTAAAATCAGTCTTTCTTGGGCATGCGGTTGGCCATTCCGATGGCACCCGTGGGGCACACGAGGCGGCACAGGTGGCAGCCGACGCATTTCTGTCCTACGATCCGGGGCTTGCGGTCCTCACCGAAGGTGATAGCCTGGTGTCCTCCGTCCTGACAGGAGATATAGCACCGTCCGCACCCGATACACCGCTCGCGGTCAATCTTGGGGAAGACCATCGTGTCGCGGTCGAGGTCATGCGGCAGCACGATATTCTTCAGTTCCTCGCCGACGAGTTTTTTGAGTTCCACTATTCCGCGTTCCTGCATGTAGTGCTGTAGGCCGAGGATGAGGTCGTCGATGATGCGGTAGCCGTACTGCATGACGGCCGTACAGACCTGCACGTTGCGGCAACCGAGTTGGATAAACTCCAGTGCGTCACGCCAAGTCTCGATACCGCCTATACCGCTGATGTCCATATGCTTCTCGATGCCGGCATTGTGGAGCATCGGATTGCCGGTCATCTCGTAAATCATCCGCAGCGCAATCGGCTTGACCGCTTTGCCGGAGTATCCGCTGACGGTCTTCTTGCTGTTTACCTCGGCGTCGTGGCTCATGGTGATGGACTTGATGGTATTGATGGCGCTGATACCCGACGCACCGCCGTAGTAACAAGCCATAGCGGGTGTTGACATCTCCTTCACGTTGGGCGTCATCTTGGGGATGACGGGTATCTTCACCGCATCGCGGACAAACGAGGTGTAGAAGAGGATCAGTTCGTTGTTCTGACCGATATCCGAGCCGAGGCCCGTGAGGCGCATCTGCGGGCAGGAGAAATTGAGCTCCACCGCATCGCAGCCCGCCTGCTCGGCCATTTGGGCGAGTTCGATCCATTCCTCTTCGGTCTGGCCCATGATGGAGGCGATGATGCGCTTGGTGGGGTAGTTCTGCTTGAGACGGCGCAGGATGTCAAAATCCATCGTATAGGGATTCTCGCTCAACTGCTCCATGTTTCTGAATCCGACAAAGGGCGTACCTTCCTTGCGCAGCGCGTCAAAACGCGGACTGACCTCACGTATATCCTGCTTGCAGATCGTCTTGTAGAACACGCCCGCCCATCCGGCCTCCAAAGCCCGCGCCACCATGTCGTAGTTGGTGCAGATGGCGGACGAGGCGAGGAAGAACGGGTTCTCGCATACCATGTCGCAGAAATTGATTTCGAGGGAGGGCAGTTCTCCCTTCCCTTCGGGGAGGGGTTGGGCGCAGGCTTGCTGTTTCAACTCCGCCAACCGGATCGGCCGGTCATAGTGGATACAGGCCTTCTCGGCGGCTTCGATCTCGGCATCGTTCATCCGGGTGAGCAACTCACGAGCCGTCCGGAGGTTCTCGAAACGGAGGGCGCGAACAGCGCGTGCGGCTTGCGCGCCGCAGGGGGCATTCTCGCATAACAGGCAGCGAGCCGCCTCTTCAGAGATATGAATCATGGTACGAACGTTTATATTCAGCGTGCAAAGGTACAACAAAAAATGCACATACGCAAATAAAAATCACATTTTTCATAAAAATTTGCGTATGTCAAAAAAAAGCGCTACCTTTGCACCCGCAAAGGTTTGGATATGAAAAAACACCTGATATTTTTTGCCGGCCTGCTCGTGGCAGCAGGTATGACGGCGCAGCAGAAGAACGCATCGTATCTCGCGTATATCGATGCATGGAAGCGTGTGGCAGTTCAGCAGCAGGAGGAATACGGCGTTCCGGCGTCCATCACGATGGCGCAGGCGCTGTTGGAGTCCGGCGCGGGACAGAGCGAACTGGCCGTGAAGGCGAACAACCATTTCGGAATCAAATGTACGAGTGAGTGGTTCGGTTCGGTCTATTACTACGACGATGACAGCAAGGGCGAGTGCTTCCGCCAGTACGGCAATGCGGCGGAGAGTTTCAAGGACCATTCGCTGTTCCTCAAGCGGCCGCGTTACACGACCTGTTTCGAGATTGCGGTAGAGGACTACGAGGGTTGGGCACGCCGCCTCAAGGAGTGCGGCTACGCCACCGATCCGAGTTATGCGCCGAAGCTGATCAAGATCATCGAGGACTATCGTCTGGACACGCTCGTGACGGGCAATAAGGGTGCGGTAGCCTCGGCCCCGGTGAAGCGGGATAGCGTGGCGCAACGCCCCAAGCGACCGCTCAAAGCGGAGATAGTGCGCCGCACGGAGCCGATCATGGTCATTCATAACGACCCGGAGCCGCCCTATGTGGAGCCGCTGACAGCCCGCGAGGAGCGTGACAGCTTCTTCGTCATGCACCCCAAAAAGAAATGCAACGGCATCCTCTACGTGATTGCGCGCGAGGGCGACACCTATGCGAATGTGGCGTTCCGTCTCAATGTGCGCGAGCGTGACCTGCGCGAGGACAACGACGCCTTGGGACGCGAGTTGGTCAAGGGCGACCGCATCTATCTGGCGGCCAAGAAGAAAACGGGCGAAAAAGAATTCGTATGGAGCCATACCGGTCAGTCGCTCTGGCAGCTGTGCCAGGAGGAGGGCATCACCATCGAGGCGGTGCAGAAACTCAACGAACTGGACCCGCAAGTGCGCACGTTCCGTACCCGTCAACGAATCTACCTGCGTAAGGTCAAAGAGGAGAATGCCTACCACTAAAACGATCTCCCTGACTGACGCCCTCGTCGCCTGTCTGCGCGAAGACGGGCTCGAACAATCTGTGCTCGAAGTGCAGGTGGAGGAGGTGTGGCCGAAGGTGATGGGGGATATAGTCAACCAACTGACGCGGAGCGTGGAGGTCAAGGAGGGCGTGCTGTACGTGCGGGTCAACTCGGCGGCACTCAAAGCACAACTCTTTGAAAACCGCTTTGAACTGGTGCGCAAACTGAACGAGGCCGTAGGTGCCCAAGTGATCAGAGACTGTCGAATCCTGGGGTGATTTATCCGAATAACATAGAAGAGAAGATTGACTTCACGGTGCTCCGTGAAGAGTTGAACCGTCGTTGTGCCTCGTCACTGGGCCGCGAGCTGGTGGAAGACATGCACATGGAGACGGCCTACGAGACCGTTTCGCAGCGGTTGCTGCTCACCGACCAGATGCGTATGGCGCAGGCGGACCCGATGCTCACGTTCCCCCGCGGAGACATATCCGACATGCGTGAGTCCATCGCCCGCATCCGCATCGAGGGCCTGTTCCTCGACGAGGCCGAACTGGACACGCTGCGCAAGACCCTGGCCTACGCGGCGGAGATAGAGCATTTCTTCGCAGGCCTGGACGAGCAGCGGTATCCGTTATTGAAAAATCTAGGCGGCCTAGGAAGCCTAGGAAGCCTAGGAGGCCTAGTCAAGCAGATAGACGGTGTGCTGGACCGGTACGGTCGTCTGGCAGATCATGCGTCGCCGGAGTTGGCGCGCATCCGTCGCGAGTTGGTCAACCTGCAGGGAAGTGTAGGGCGTACCTTGGCCTCCATCCTGCGTCAGGCCAAAGCGGACGGCTTCGTGGAAGCCGATGCCGCGCCAACGCTGCGCGAAGGACGACTGGTCATCCCCGTCTCCCCCGGCTACAAACGCAAGATAGGCGGTATCGTGCATGACGAGTCCGCCACCGGCAAGACCGTCTATATAGAGCCTCAACAGGTGGTGGAGGCCAATAACCATATCCGCGAACTGGAAGGTGCGGAGCGCCGCGAGCGGGTGCGTATCCTGACGGCCGTCACGGACAGTCTGCGCCCGCAGGCGGAACTGGTCCTCGACAGCCAGCGTCTGTTGGCGGAGGTGGATTTTCTCAATGCCAAAGTGTCGTTGGCGCAGACGCTCCACGCGATCCGTCCGGAGTTGGTGAACGAGCCGCTGCTGGAATGGAGCGACGCCCGTCATCCGGTGCTGTGGCTGCACTACGCGCCGCAAGGCAAGCCCGTGGTGCCTCTCTCCATCCGTCTCAACGCCGCCACCAACCGCATGCTGGTCATCAGCGGCCCTAACGCAGGCGGCAAATCGGTGTGCCTCAAAACGGTGGCATTGCTCCAATACATGCTCCAATGCGGTTTGTTAGTGCCGGTGGCGGAGCAGAGCCGGGCGGGCCTGTTCGACCAACTGATGATCGACATAGGCGACGAGCAGTCTATTCAGGACGAACTGTCCACCTATTCCAGCCACTTGCGTAACATGCGCGCTTTCCTGCGCCAGGCGGACGAGCGCACGCTCATTCTCATCGACGAGATGGGTACGGGCACGGAGCCGCTCATCGGCGGCGCGATAGCGGAGGCTATTCTGCGCGAACTGGTGGCGCGAAACGTGTTCGGCGTCATCACCACCCACTATACCAATCTCAAGCACTTTGCCGAGCAGACCCCCGGTGTAGTCAACGGGGCCATGCTGTATGACCGAGGTGCGATGCAGCCGCTGTTCCAACTGTCCATCGGGCAGGCCGGCAGCAGTTTTGCCATCGAGATAGCCCGTCAGACGGGTCTCGGCGAAGCGATCATCGCCTACGCGACCGAACTGGTCGGCGAGGAGCATATCGACTACGACCGCCAGTTGCAGGATATAGCCCGCGACAAGCGTTATTGGGAGCGCAAAAGGCAGTCCATCCGCCAGAAAGAGAAAGAGCTGGAGACCCGCGTAGCGGAGTACGAAGAGCGTCTGGCCAACGTGAAGCAAGAGAAGAAAGCCATCCTGGAGGAAGCCCGTCAGCAGGCGCAAGAGCTGCTCTCGCAGTCGAACGCCGCCATCGAGCGTACCATCCGCGAGATCAAGGAAGCGAAAGCGGACAAGGAGAAGACCAAGGCGGCGCGGGGCAGGGTGGAGAGTTTAAAGTTGAAAGTTGAAAGGCCCCCCGGCCCCCTGAAGGGGGAGAAGGGTAGGCCCCCCGGCCCCCTGGAGGGGGAGAAGAGGCCGAAGGTGATGCGCGATTTCTCGGAACTGAAAGCGCTGAGAAAGGGGAATACCAACCCGAGCAGTCCCGTAGGGCCCGCCCGGCCCGGTACCACCGGAAATATCGCGCACAGCCGTACGATGAAGTTCGAGCGGACGCTGGACCTGCGCGGCTATCGGGCGGACGAGGCCTTGGAGCAACTCATCGCCTATATGGACGACGCGCTGATGGTAGGTGCAGGCGAGGTGACTATCCTCCATGGCACGGGAACGGGCGCGCTCAAGCAACTCACGCGCGATTACCTCAATGACTTGAACAAACAGCGCCGCAAGCGCGGGAAGATAGCTCTGGACTTCGGTGACGGAGATGTCAACCACGGCGGCGCCGGATTAACCATAGTGAAATTATGAAACGATTATTAGCGTCTGTATTGTGCGTGCTGTATTCGGTGAGCGCGTCGGTAGTCTTCGCAGGCAACCCGGGCTTCGGCGAACGCAAGTACTCCGTGTCCGGCATGGCAGAGTACAGTTACAACACCACCTGGGGCCACCATGGCAATTTTGACATTCAGGGCCTCATGCCCTTCAACCCCTATTTCGAGATGGAAGCCAAGTTGCAACTCTCGACGGCGAACGTGTACACCGGTACGCTCCAGATGCGGCCCAAGTTCGTGCTGCCGGTAGGCGAAATGTTCATCGAGACCGATCTGTGCTACCGTGCGCTGGCACGCACGCGGATCAGCGATCTCACGGCGGCGCTGGGTGTGGGCTATCGGATGGACTATGTGTCGGTCACGCTGGGCGTGTTCGGCCGTGTGATAAGCAACTGGGACCGGTCCTGGTACAACGAGGAGACCTACGTGGTGGAGCCGTTCAATCTGCTGTACCGGGTGGAGGTGTTCTGCCGCCCGCAGAACAATAACTGGAACCTCTCGTTCATGATCAGCAATGTCGATGACTACCAGATGGAGCGCATGTGGCAGCCTCTGTTCGGCATCGGAGCCTGGTATGACATAACGGAACACTGGCGACTGAACTTCGCCGCACAATGCAAACCCACCGGCATGTTCCACCTCGACGCATCGTTCTACGGCGCTACGTTGAGAGCCGGATTCAGTTACAGATTTTAAACCCGAAGGATATGAAAAAGCACATTCTCTATATCGCGTTGGCAACCGCTTTCGTGTCTTGCGCCAGCGATGATACCACCTTGGACATAAAGGGCATGTTCTCTACGAACGGCGAAGCGGTGAACATTCGTTTTGCGCAGTCGATGGCCTATAACGACGAGCGGGGCAAACTCAGTCTCGACATGGGTGCGGACGAGTATGTCATCTATGCCTGCACGGACAGCCATATAACGCGCAAGACCCATCAGAACCTCGATTATTTCATGGCGCAGTACAAGGCCGAGACAGCGCCGAAGGTGGCTATTCACTTAGGCGATATCATCGATGCGCAGAAGAACTTCCCCTGCGCGGACAGTATTCTCCATTTCGCGGGTCAGACCATGCAGGACACCGTTCTGGCCACCCCCGGCAACCACGACGTCTATTTCAAGCAATGGCCTATTTACCGCGAATTCTTCAAGACCGGCACGTACTGGTTTGAGACCCGCAACGGCTCCAAGAAACTGGATCTGTTCATCTGTCTGGACAGCGCCGATGGCACGTTAGGGGGGGATCAGATGAAATGGCTGCGTGCCCTGTTGGAGAGCAAGTCGAAAGAGGGCTACCGCCGTATGATCGTCTTCACGCACACCCACTTGTGGAAACTGGACGCCTCGCAGGGCCATACCTCCAACATGGCGTTGGAGGAGACCTACGAACTGACCGCACTCCTGGGCCAATACAAAATACCGTACGTGTGGAGTGGTCACCAGCACGCACGGCAGTCCGTTATTTTCAAGGGCGTGAACTATTTGGTACTCAACGCTACGAAAGACTCGGAGAAGGGGCAGTCCTACATGAAGGTGAACATGGGCGAGCATGTCATCTATCACTATATAGATTACCCGGCATTGTAAGCATTCAGATTTCAGAATTCAGCGGCAATTTTTGAAGGCATTCTTGCCGACCTCTACTGCGGGCGCCAATATCGGCGTCCGTAAGTATTTGCAGTCCATGAAGGCCTCGGCTCCGATGACACGCAGGGAGTCGTTCCATTGCACCTCGCGCAGGCTGCGGCAGTTATAGAACGCGCCATCGTCAATGTGCTTGAGCGAGGCGTTGAGGATAAGTTTCTGCATGTTGATACACTGCGCGAATGCGCCGCGCTGGAGGTGCTGCAGCGATGCGGGCAGAGCCACCTCCTCCAGCATCTTGCATTCCAGGAAAGCGCCCTCCTCAATCATATGTATATGGTCCACGAGTGCAATCCCGCGCAGTTGCTGGCAGTTATGGAAGGCGCGCACGCCGATGCGGAAGGTCGATTTGGGGATATTGATGCGCTCCAGTGCGAGGCAGCCGTCCAGCGCCTCGTCGCCGATGGCATAGAGTCCGTCCGGCAAGTCCACGCGGTACAGACGCGTACAACCCTGGAACACCTGCTTGGGCAGCGAATTGATGCCGCTGGGGATGACCACTTTGCGGAGAACCGCGCAGCCGGCAAAAGCCATGTCTCCGAGGTAGGTAAGGGTGGGTGGCAGTTCGATGGCTTCGAGCGATGAGCAGCCGGCAAACACCCCTGCGTCCAGCCGGCGCAGCCGGGCAGGGAGCGTGATCGTTTTGATGCCGCGGCACATGTAGAAAGTGGCGCGGGCCAGTATCTCGATGCGGTCGCCCAGAACCTGCTCCTTGAGGTTGACGCAGCCGTAGAACGCGCCGGCCCCCAGACGCTCCAAGCCTCGGGGCAACGTGGCCGCTTTGAGCAGCGCGCAGCCGTAGAACGCGAAATTGCCGACCTCCTTCACCGTCTGCGGAATAATGACCTCCGTGAGGTTCTCACAGCCGTAGAAAGCGGCGGTGGGGATGGCGGTGACCGTCTCCGGGATGGTAACCGAGCGGAGGCTCTTGCGGGAGGCAAAAGCCCGCTCCGCGATGAGGCGGATGGGGATCTTGTTCTTGAATATATACTTGCCCGGCAGGTCATTGTTGGTGGCCACGAGGCAGTCGTCTATGATGAGTGCACCTTTCTTCCATTTCTTCTCATTGAGGTAGATGCCGCTTCCGGTAAAGGCATCCTCTCCGATGGAGGTGACGGTAGCGGGGATGACCACTTTCTGCAGGTTCTTGCAGTCGCGGAAGGTCTCATGGTCGATGCGGTGGATACAGGCCGGCAGTTCGACGCGCTGGAGGGTCTTGTTGCCCTGGAACGCGCCGGCCGCCACCAGGCGTGTGCCCTCGGGGATGACATAGCGCGGTTTGATGGTCTTGTCGGTGGCGATGAGAATGCTGTCTATCCACAGGCAGCCGTCCGCCCAATTCTCCTTGTTGAGCATGATACCCGTGCCATCGAAGGCAGAGCGATAGACCCGCTCAATGGTCTTGGGGAGCACGATAGCCGTGAGGTTCTTGCAGCCCTTGAACGCCTTTTCGCCTACGGCCGTGACGGTGTAGGTGTGCTGGCCGACGATGATCGTCTCCGGGATCAGCAACTCGCCCGCCGCACGCGGGTTGAGCGTCACTTCCGCGGTCAGCAGATTCTCGTCGATAGAGTAGTTAACGTCCTGATACTGTGCATCTTCCGCGCCTGCGGTCAGACTAACGAAGAGCACGACCGGTAGCATCATACAGCGTGCTACCTGCTTGAATATACAATTTGCCATCTTGGATATATTTATGATACGTAACAGTGGTCGGATGGGGAGCGAGCCCTTCGGGCATACGGACGCCGAGGAGGTACAGTATGGCGTTCTCGATGAGTCGCTTTCCCTGGTCGGTGAGGTAGGTGGTGGAGTACTCGCTGACGCCTATCATGATCATGGGTTGCGGCAGCACGGTGCCGTTACAGTCGGTGCCTGCCGGCAGTTCCGCCACCGTTGTGGCATCGGGTGTCGAGACCGGCGATGCCAAGGCGGTAAAACCCGTCGTGTTGGTCCATTCGGAGATAGCGGTCACGGCGTTGGAGTTGCATTGCGAGAAGAGCGGCAGTTGGCCGTCGGTGATGGACAGTCCGTCAAAGAGCGGATGCCCGGGCTCCGAGACCGCGATGTTCAGATCCGGCGTGTTGATGGCCGTTCCCCAGGACCATACGCCTTGCTTGAGGAGCCAGGGTTTGAGGAGCACGATAGGTTTGTTATAGCCTTTGAGTACGGACAAGCCGGGTGATGAGGACGCGGGTTTGCTGCCGATCACAATCACTTCGTAGCCGCTGTAATCCGTTTCGGGGTCGGTGGCGTCGGTGGTGACGATCCACAAGGAGTCGTTGGCCCGCAGATGGCTGAGCAGCGGTTTGTCCTCCAGTGCGTCCTGTATGGTGACAAACGCGATGGCGTGCGAGCCTTCGGGCTGTATGTCCGGTATCGTGTCATCGGGCAGCGGGTCGTGGTGCTCGCCCGGCGACTCGTAGCAGCCGAGGTCCGGCGCGGCGCCGTTATAGCCGAGGTTGACATCAATGCCGGCGTCGATGAGGGCGGAGCCGCTTGCCAGACGCATGAATGTGCCTTCCGCCAAAGAGCCGTTCGCCTGGCGCGGCGCTAAAATCTGCGTGGTGTCCAGCGACTGAAAATCGGCAGCGGAGCAACCGGTACCGTTCCATGTGTTGTGGTCATTCGCCGCTACGTTCTTGGACTTGTACGAGTCGCCGTTCCGGCTGCTGAGGCTGACGTTATTGCGCAGCGTGTTGGTGCCGTAGGCGGTGGTGAAACCGTAGTTGACATAGTTGTCATAGGCACTGTTGTTGTAGAGCCACATGGTGCCGCCGTTGTTGTTCTGGTCGTAGCCGCGCGCATAATTGCCCACCGCCAGACAGTGGTGTACGATAATCTTATGGTCGGTGTACTGCCCTCCCATCTTGAATCCGTTGCCGTTACCCTGGCAGGGGTAGCGGTCGAGGGTGATGGTGATGGTATTGCCGTAGCGGTCAGTCATCGTCGTTCCTACCTTGCTGTCAAACCAACTCTTGTCGGTGGTCAGGGCACGCGGGTTACGGCTCATGTCGTAGTAGGGCGCGCCGTTGGCGTAGCAGACGCAGTTCTCGATGACGGTATTGGACGAACTCACACGCTGGAAGAAATCCCATCCGTCGTCACTGTTGTTCCATGCGCGGCAGCCGATATACCGGTTGCCGGCTCCGGAGAACTGCTTGTCCGCAAACCCGTCGGCATTGCCGCCGAAGTTAGCCGTGGCTCCGCTCATCGTCTCGTAGTCGAAGTTATCGTGGCTGTCCACGTTCAGAATGACATTATTGCCGCCTTTCTTCATCTGGCAGCCCGTGTCCGCGGAGCCGTATATGTCCAGCCGCTCGAAAAGGCAGTAGGATCCTTCGCAGTAGAGGTTGTTCTTCCCCGACCAGGCGATGGCCAAGTCTTTGATATGCACATAGAGCGCCTCGGCATGGACGGTGATGCCGCGTGTGCCGTAGGGCACGCGATGGAAGTCCAGCAGCACCTTCTCCCCCGGGTAACCGGAGATAACGATGCGCTTCGCGGCCGAGCCCTTCTTGTTGATACTGAACTTGTCCGTGAACTCGTAGGTGCCCTCCAAGAGATAGAGCGTGTCTCCACCGTTATGGAGAGCCGCCACGCCTTGCGCAAAGGTAGTGGGCGAGAAATACGAACTGCCGTCGCCCAATCCGTTCGGAGAGGCGTAGTAGGTAGCAGCATGAAGGCTGATGGCCAGCACCGAGGCTGCGAAGAGAGTAAGTGTCTTTTTCATTGTTTCCAATAATGTAGTTTGAGACGTATAATCGTGTATAGGATAATGGCTTTGGATTGCCGTGAAGCGTTCCGGGCGCGCATTCTGAGCACCTCAAAGAGCGTCCGTTGGGCCTCGGGGTGGGGACGGGAGGTGGTGCTGTCGGGATTGACGGTATAACGGTACCCCGCGTACCGGATCATCCGGCAGGTGAGGTCCCGCTTCCACAGGTCCACGGACCATATAACGTCCTCATAGATCATCCCTTCCTCAAAGCGCAGGCCCCGGAGTGCGTCGCGTCGGTAGAGGCGCATGCAGGGAGAGGTGAACTGGTATCGGTTGAGGGGCGTCTTGGCCTTCCCCAGCCGGGTGTAGCCGCTCTGCACGTAATCGACCCCCGCTATCGCCGCCAGATGGCGTGCGCACCAGTCGGAAGCGATTGTGTCATCTGCGTCCACGAAGGCGACAAACTCCCCCTTGGCATGGCTTAAGCCCAGATTACGGGCGGCAGACTGACCGGCATGTGCCTGCTCATACAGTTCCAGGCGCGGGTCCTCCGCTGCGACCCGCCGTGCGATTCGCAGACTGTCATCCGTGCTGCCGTCATCGACGAGGATGATCTGCAAGTCCGTGACCGTCTGGCGGCGCAAACTGTCCAGGCAGTCCGGCAGGAATGCCGCGGTGTTGTATATGGGCACAATAACGGATATCATGACAACAGGTCCTCTAATTGTTTGGATTGGTAGGCCCGGGTGAAGCGTTCTTGCCGTACGACGGCCTGACGGGTGAAGCCTTTCGCTTTCCACTCGCGGTATTTCGCGAGAATGAAGGCCGCCACCTCCTCGGCATTCGTGCCGGCCAAACCGGCGTTCGTCTCACGGATCACCTGTGCCAGACACTCTTCGTCGCTCCGCACGCACAAGACGGGTTTCTCCACGCCCAGGGCTTCGTAGAACTTGGTGCCCATGATGCCGTGCGCCCCTTCCGGCGTGCTTTGGCAGGTGAGCACCAACAGGATGGACGACTCGTGCAGCAGCGGCAGCAATGTCGTGCGGGGGATATATCCCGCAATGCGGCATACCTCGCTCAGTCCGTATTCCGCCACCAGTGCCTCCAGCGAGGGGATCGACGCCCGGTCTATATGGAAGCGTATCTCCACCTCCGTGGCGGCGATGGAGCCGGCCTGCAACAAGCGCCGCACGGCCTCGAACAGCAGACGCGGATCGCGGAAATGCAGGTCGTAAATCTTGCCGGTATAGGAGATGACAAAGCGCTCGCTCTTCACGTCCTTCGGGTAGAAATCGGCGGTATCAAATCCGTTATAGACGAGATAGGTGCGGTCGTTCCATCGGCTGAGCAGCGCTTGGTGCCACGGCGAAATGGTGGTTACCGCCCGTGCGCCCGCCAGCACGCGGTTACGCAGGCGCAGATTATGCGCGGTGAACCATTGGTGCAGGCGCTCGTTGAGCCGTTGCGAAGGAAGGGGCGATTGTGTCCGGTAACGGATCTCTCCCCATTGCTCCGCGATATCACGCAGGTCCACCACATAGGGTTTGCCGTATTTCCGGGCCAACCGGCAGGTGGTCTGCAAGGGGAAATAGTAGCAGGTGCTGCAAAAAATCATATCGTAGTCCTTCACGTCCACGGTCTGCTCGATATATGCCTGAAAATGCCGTTCTCTTGCGCCGAACAGTTTGTCCATGGCATAGCGTCCGCGGTACCGGCCTGTCTGGTAATAGCGTGTCTGATACCAGTCCCCGACCTCGGCGGCGAAAGGCTGCGCGTCCCGTTCGCAGTCGCTGAACACGGCGCATTCCCATCCCTGTGCGCACAGATGCTTGCACAGGCTCACTATCCGCGGGGCGTATGCCGGCGGAGCGATGCTATCGGTCAGGATCAGTATGCGTCGGGTCGGACTCATTGCAGCAATGACAATAACTTGGTATAGAGCGATTTATGATAGGTGTCCTCGGTGAGAATACTGTTGTGCCACAACAGGCACAGGTCGCCGTGGTGCATGCGTATCTTGTCTATCAGCCGCTCGCAGAGGAAGTACGCTTCGTCCTCCGTCAGGTTCATGTAATTGTCCTGGCTGAGGGTATTGTCCATGATTATCAGAGGATGGAGCGTCAGGGAGGTCAACTGATACGTGAGGGGGTTGATCCATCGTATGGCCCGCGAGGTCTGCAGCCGGAAGCCTGCCTGGTCGGCAAAGCCCATGGTGAAATCGTCGGTGTAGCCCGCATCCGCCAGCCGCTGCATCTGCTCAATGGGGCAGCGCAGGTAATGGGCGCGGTACATACGACTGTATTGAATGGCAGGGATCGTGCCGTAGTAACTGCCGTGAACGCCTAAATAGACATCATTATGCCGCAGCATATGCTTCAACTGCTTGAAGTCATGGCCGTGCAAGCAGTATTGCGGATAGTCGTATCCTTTGCCGCGTGTGCGCTTGACGAAGTAAATCGCCTCTTTCTTCGGCACCCGTGCATCCTGCTCCAACAGCCAGGGGAAGGTGTATAAAGGGTCGTTGTGAATGTCGCGCCATGCGCTCCATACGGCTTTGCCCTCACCCCGCATGATGCCTCCGATGGCGCCGCGCAGGTGGCGATAGCGGGAGATGGCGTCGATATCATGCGTGAGGTAGATATGTCCGAAGCCGCTCTCCGGCATCGGCAGATTGAGTTGTTTGAGCACCAGGCGTGCGTACTCGTCCAGACGCGGAATCTGCAGGCGGCTCTTCTGATTGAGCATCGAGAAGCGGGCCGCAAAGCGTCCGTGCTCGTCGCGTTGCGGATTGATTATCTCCTCGGCACGCGAGGTGAAGAAGAACACGGCATACACTATGTCGGTGCGAATGACGGTCTTGCCCTTTGCCGGTTGTTCCACCACGGGTTTCTTGAGTTCGGGCACGATCAGGTCCTTGCCCAGATGACCGTTCGGCACGATAATCAGGTCATGCGTCTCCAAGGCCGTCTCGTCCTCCGTGTAGGCTACGCGCCGGGCGGCTTCCGTATCACCGTAACAAAGCCAGGTGATAATGTAATCAATAATCTCTTTCATGCTTCGCTTAATATCTCCCATTCGTATAGTTTTTGTTCTATCTGGTGTTTGACAGATTCGTATTTCCGGAAATTCTCCTGCGTCTGGTTGGCGGGAACGGACAGCAGTTGCTCCAATTCGGCCTGCTGTGCCTCCAAGGCGGCTATGGCTTCCTCGGTTTCGGCGATCTGCCGCTCTTTCTTGCGTTTCTCCGCCGCTGCGGCTTTCTGTGCCATGTAGTCGTTAGCACCACTAGGCTGACTAGACGGTCTAGGTTGGTTAGACGGCCTAGATTTTTCCAGTTCCTGCAGGCTGTCTATCTTCCGGGCGCGCAGGAAATCATAGATGCCGCCCAGGTGCTCTTTGACGCGGCCGCCTCCGAATTCATACACTTTCGTGACGAGTCCGTCCAGGAAATCGCGGTCGTGGCTGACGCATATCAACGTGCCATCAAAATCCCTCAATGCGGCTTTGAGAACGTCTTTGGACGGCATGTCGAGGTGGTTGGTCGGCTCGTCGAGGATGAGGAGGTTGCAGGGCTCCAACAGCAGTCTTATCATCGCCAGGCGGCTTCTCTCGCCGCCGCTCAGTACCTTCACTTTCTTGTCGCTCGCTTCGCCGCCGAACATGAACGCCCCGAGGATATCGCGGATCTTGGTGCGGATATCACCTACGGCCACGTAGTCGATGGTCTCGAAGACCGTCAGGTTCTCGTCCAGCAGGGCGGCCTGGTTCTGTGCAAAATAGCCGATCTTGACGTTATGGCCCACTTTGAGGCTGCCCAAATAATCCAACTGCCCCATGATGCACTTGACGAGGGTGGTCTTGCCCTCGCCGTTCTTGCCGACGAATGCCACTTTCTCGCCTCTGCGGATGGTGAACGTGACGTCATGGAAGACGTTATGCGTGCCGAAATCCTTGCGCAACTCTTCTACGATGAGCGGGAAATCGCCGCTTCGCGGTGCAGGCGGGAAGCGCAGGTTGAGACGGCTGGTGTCCTCCAGATCCACCTCCAGGCGCTCTAATTTCTCCAGCTGCTTGATGCGGCTCTGCACCTGCACGGCTTTGGTGGCTTTGTAGCGGAAACGCTCGATGAACTCCTCCGTGTCCGCGATCATCTTTTGCTGATTCTGGTAGGCGCGTACCTGCTGTTCGTGGCGTTCCTTGCGCAGTTCGACAAAACGGCTGTAATTGACATTATAGTCGTATATCCGCCCCAGGGTGATCTCAATGGTCCGGTTGCATACATTATCGATGAAAGCGCGATCGTGGCTGACCATCAACACGGCGCTCGGACTGGTTTTGAGGAAATCCTCCAACCACTGGATAGACTCTATGTCAAGGTGGTTGGTCGGCTCGTCGAGCAGGAGCAAGTCCGGGTGACGAAGCAGGATCTTCGCCAGTTCGATACGCATGCGCCATCCGCCGGAGAACTCGCTGCAAGGCCTGTCAAAGTCCTTGCGCTCGAATCCCAAACCGATGACCGTTCGGTCCATCTCCGCGATGAAGCGTGCATCCTCTCCTTCGTCCGCCGTATGGTGCTTCTCGTCCTTCACCCTCATTACCTCGTCGCGCAGCGTGCGGTCGTCGTGGAAGAGCATGACCTGCGGCAAGTATCCGATGGTCATGTCCGTCTCCCGTGCTATCCGCCCGGCGGTAGGCTGATACTCGCCTGCGATGAGTCGCAACAGCGTCGTCTTGCCGGCACCGTTCTTACCCACCAGCGCCACACGTTCCTTACGGTTGATAAGGAAGGTAATATCGTCCAGCACGGGGCGGGACGAGAACTCCATGGACAGATGGTCAATCGTTAGCATCGGTGCCGTACAGTTTCTTATTGATCACACGCCACAGGATCAGCGTGAGTGCGGTGGCTAAGGCGAAGTCACAGAAGAGCAGAATCCACATGTTCCAGTTGCGTCCCATGACGGCCAGACCGATGAACAGTACGCTGACCGAGAGGAGTACGCAGGTCGTCTGGATATGATTAAGCCCGGTGCGCAGCAGCAGATGGTGGATATGGTTCTTGTCGGGATTGAACGGACTGCGGTGCTGCTTGATGCGGGTCAGACTGACGCGGATCGTGTCGAAGATAGGTACGGTCAGCACGCAGATAGCGACTGCCGGGGCTGCATTGACATGCAGGGCCTGCGGAACGGCATGATACGCGTTGATCTCGCAGAAATGGAAGACGAACGCCGTCAACAGATAGCCCAACAGCAGACTGCCGGAGTCGCCCATGAAAATCTTCTCCCGGTTGCCGAACACGTTATAGATGAAGAACACCGCCAGCGCGCCTATCATACATATGCCCAACACGGACCAACTCAGTTCGCCCGCAAGGCCGAAATAGACGGCAAAGAAGAGGCAGTACAGGATGCCCAGTCCGCTCGCCAAACCGTCTATACCGTCGATCAGATTGACGGCGTTGATGATGGCGATGAGTACAAAGAGCGAGATGAGATAACTGGGGATAATGCCTATCTCCGTGATCCCGAACAGTCCGTGCAGATGGGTGATGCGCAGGTCTGCGAACCCGATGAGGGCAATGCCGGCCAGGGCCTCGCCCAACAGTTTGGCCAGAGGGGTCAGCACCAGTACGTCGTCAATAAACCCGACGGACATGATCGCGAACAGACCGATGAGGAAGAACTGGCTCTGATCCAGCTGGTTATACTCGAAAAGGAGGTAACTGAGCATGAAACTGAAACATATGTTCAGTCCGCCGATATTGGGCACCTCGCCGACATGGCTCATCCGCTTGTTCGGGCGTACTACGAAACCTTTGGTCTTGGCGATGCGCACCACAATAGGCATGCCGATGAGGCCCAAAGCAAAACTGACCAGTCCGATCAGATAACTGTGTTGTAGAAAAAACGATTGAATCATTGCGGGTCTAATTGCTCGTAAATAGAGTTGTTGCTAATATATTCCGGCACCAGTTGTTTCATTAGTTTGACGGTCGTGAACGGTTTGCTCTGCCGGCTGGTGCTGATCAGTTCGTCGACTTCTGTGCTTACCTGGTCGAAATCGAACTCGCGCACACGGGCCACCATGATCTTCTCATGAGCGGTCGGCAGCGTGGTCTCTTTCTGGTTGAGGAGCTCTTCGTACAGTTTCTCCCCCGGGCGCAGTCCCGAGAACTCGATGGCTATATCTTTCTCCGGTACGTATCCGGCCAGTCGGATCATGTTCCGCGCCAGATCCAGTATCTTGACCGGTTTGCCCATGTCGAAGACAAAGATCTCGCCGCCATTGCCGAGCGTGCTGGCCTCCATGACGAGACAGCAGGCCTCCGGAATGGTCATGAAGTAACGGATTATATCCGGGTGGGTCACGGTGACCGGCCCGCCTGCCGCGATCTGTTTGCGGAAATAGGGAATAACGGAGCCGTTGCTGCCCAACACGTTGCCGAAGCGGGTGGTGATGAACCTGGTGCACTCCGGATCGGTGGCGCTCAACTTACGGAACAGCGATTGGACGTATATCTCCGCAATACGCTTGCTGGCACCCATGATATTGGTCGGATTGACGGCTTTGTCGGTAGAGATCATCACGAAGCGCTTGACTCCGTACTTGACCGCCATATCCGCCATGTTCTTGGTGCCGGAGACGTTCGCCTGGATAGCCTCATTCGGGAAACTCTCCATGAGGGGCACGTGCTTGTAGGCAGCGGCGTGATAGATTACGTCCGGCTTCATCTCGCGGAAGATCTGCTCCACGCGGGCACGGTTACGGACATCGGCAATCACCGGAATAAACCGTGCGTCGGGGAATGACTTGCGTAACTCCAGGCTCAGGTCATGCAGCGGAGACTCCGCCATCTCCAGCAGAATGGTCACTTGGGGATTGAACTGCTGAATCTGCCGTACCAGTTCGCTACCGATACTGCCCGCAGCACCGCTCACCAGCACCACGCGGTTTTGCAGTATCTGACGAACGTTCTCCGTATTGATCTTGATCTGCGGACGTTCCAGCAGGTCCTCGATGCGGATGGCCTCCACGCGTCCGATGCGCTGCGAATCCAATTCGTCTATATTGTCCCACTGGGTGAAATACGGCGTGGTGAGGATGCGGATGTTATGGTCGATGAATACCTGCAGGTCTTTGGCCGGATTGATATCTCTTATCTTGAGCGGCGACACAATGACATGGTTGACGCCGTGCTTCTCCATCCAGTCAAACAGTTTCTCATTGAGCGGCCGTACATTCAGGCCGGTCAACTCATATCCGTTCCGTTCTCCTTCGCCGGCGATGAAGCCGATCGGGCGGTAAGGCGTATTTCCGGCCGAACGGAGCATCTTGGCAATCGCAATGCCGGCGGCCTGGGTACCGTAGATCATGACGCGCGGACTGGCCTGGCTGCGCTCCAGCGTCTCGCTGATGGTCTTCACACCCACACGCAGAATAAACATCATCATAAACGAGATCGGCACGTAGATAGCGATGACGGTGTTCATGAAGGGGTGCCATCCGACACTGAAATCCATGATCAGATTGACAATGACCAGCACCAGTCCTGCGCAGACATTGGACAGCAGCACTTTTATCGTGTCGATGAACGTGGAGTACCGCAGGATACCCGAATAGGTGTGGAAGGCCCAGAACGTAATGATCTGCACCGCCATCATGATCAGGTATTGCACCCCGATGGGGACGGTCTGATTGCTTACTGGCATGTAGTTGAAGAACCCGCTGCCAATCCATACGCTCAACCAGTACGCGATGGTACACAGCGCAATATCCATGCCCAGTACGCCCCAACGAGGCAGATAACTGATCTGCGGCAGGTGGGAAAAAATGTCGGAACGACGTA
>Ga0310786_10004201_pt1 | contig 20171 bp, 11 predicted proteins | sample AusTroGonzalo_MG_FD_203881 | JGI IMG/M metagenome (GOLD analysis project Ga0310786, IMG submission 203881) | Bovine rumen microbial communities from tropical cattle in Woodstock, Queensland, Australia - Gonzalo_03 (v2) (version 2) | ecosystem: Host-associated > Mammals > Digestive system >... | reverse complement strand
CGAGATGAACGAGATGCAACAACATCGTCAGCGTCTGCTCATGATGACCATCATGATCAGTGCGTTTGCTTTAGTTGTTGCCGTTTTCCTCTTTATCCTTTTCCGTCAAAATGCCAAGCTGCGCCACTCCAACCGTCAGTTGTACCTCAAAAATGTGGCCATGCTCCGTGCCGAGGAAGCGAGTCGCAGCGAGCAAAACAAATATGCAGGCAGCAACCTCATGGACGATGACAAGCAACAACTGCTAAAACGCATAGAAACCATTATGGATACATCCGACGAAGTTTATTCGCCCGATTTCTCTGTTGAGCGTTTAGCCCAACTAACCGACTCAAAATACAAATATGTGTCGCAGGTCATCAATGAATACTACGACCAGAACTTCAATAACTTTATTAACCAATATCGCATCAAGGAGGCTTGCAAGCGCATTGACAACCATGGACAATATGCCAACATGACCATCGAGGCTATTGCCAACAGCGTAGGATTCCGTTCCAGGAGTTCATTCTTTACGTCATTCAAACGCATCACAGGTCTCACGCCATCGGAATATCTACGTCAGTCACACGCCATAAATCCCGATTAAATGGGGTGTTTTGGTTTAAAATTCCGAATTTAGAACGCCTAAAAGTATTAATATGTCACTATTCTAAAACAAAAAGTTTAATTTTGCAACCCAATTAATAAAATGACATATGCAAAGACTTTTTTGTTTTTTGGTGATAGCCTTGCTGGGAGCATCGACGACATTTGCAAGTCGAATTTCGTCGAAACAAGCCCAGCAACTGGCTATCAATTTTTTATCTCAACGTACATCCAATTCACATCGCGCTCAAACAGCAGAGCCTGTCATCACCACCGCCGAGCAGTATGAGGGCTGCTACATCATTAACCGCGGTCAGAACGAAGGTTTTGTGATTGTTGCAGCCGATAATCGTGCTTATACCATCCTGGGATACAGCGATACTGGTTCCATCAATCTTGCCACAGCCCCCGCAGCTCTGACCGAGTGGATTCAGTCGTACGCCCAGGAGATTAACAACATCGATGATAAGGTTCAGACAAGTGAGCTATCCCAGTCCGACAAGAAGTACCAGGCCGTCTCTCCCCTACTTGGCGAGACCGCATGGAACCAAGGTTATCCATACAACCAGATGACCCCTTATTATGTAGGCACCAACCATGCCGCCACCGGTTGTGCCGCCACAGCCATGGCACAGATTCTGTTCTATCATCGCTATCCTGCACGAGGTCGTGGTCAGAATAGTTTCCACACTGCACAATATAACATGAGTCTATCGATTGATTTCAGTCAGAGCACCTACCAATGGGACCTCATGAAACCCGTTTATGGTGAATGGGATTCGAACGAGAGTCGCGATGCCGTGGCACTACTGATGCGCGACTGCGGCTATGCCATCAACATGGATTACGGAGCAGTGAGTGGTGCTGCTCCCGATGCATGGCCCAAAGCCCTTATCGCTTACTTTGACTACGACCGCGGACTGTGCAACCGCTATCGCGCCAACTATACACACGAAGAGTGGAATAGCATTATCCGCAACGAACTGGAGGCCGGACGTCCCGTCTTTGCAGGTGGTTTCGCCAATTCTGGCGGTCATGCTTTCGTGTTCGACGGTTACGATGAAGATGGTCTCATCCACGTCAACTGGGGATGGGGCGGCGTAAGCAACGGCTACTTCCGCACCTCAGCCCTCACTCCTGCCATCCAAGGCACTGGCGGAGCCGACGGCGGATTCAACGCCCGTCAGTCTATCATCACCGGCATCCAACCCGCTTATGAAGGAAGCGAGCTAACACCCGAGTTCTATAGTAGCGAGACCATCAAGGCCACGCCTTCCACATCTGCCAAGTCAGACGTTGTCAACCTGAAACTCACCGGCAAGGTTACCAATGGCGGCTACTGTGATGCCACCGTTGACTTTGGTTTCGGTGTCTACAACGACAACAATGAATTAGTACTCGTTATTCCAGCCACCGAAAATAAAAAGAGTGTCGAGATGAGTAAGTTCTGTATAGGCATCAATGCGCCGCAAGCCGACCTCTCGTCACTGGCATCTGGTAACTATCTGGTGCGTCCCATCGTGGTGGAACATGGTGGCAACCAATGGACACCAGTACATCATGGCAACAACGCCCGTCCCAATTATCTTAAACTACATATCGGAGAGGATGATCAACTCACCTTCGACCAGCCACAGAAGCCTATACTTTCCGCAAGCGACATCAAAGCCGACACCCACATCTATGCAGGTGTGAAATGCAGTGTGAGTGCCATATTAAGAAACCATGGCGACATGGACTATAGCAGCGATATCCGCGTGGCACTCTATCGACCCAGCGACGGCATGAAGATGGCCGAGAGTGACAACTACCTGGAAGATGTCCTGGCTCAGGGTGAGGAACAAACCACCATTGTCAGCGCTTACAACGTCACTCCTGGAACATACCTTCTCAACTTGATCGACGAAAACTCACAGCCTCTGGGTGAAACCATTGAGGTGCAGGTTCTTGAGGCCCCTGCTGGCGAAGGAACAGTTGAAGCCATCGGTGGTCTGACCATCAACGAAGACACCATTCCCAGACGCGACAACCTGAGTTTCACAGCACACCTGCATGCCACCAGCGGCGTGTTTGCCAGCAACGTCACCATATATATATATGATGAGTACGAGACGGTCACCTCTCCCTTAGGCAGTCTGAATCCTCAGTTTGTATTCATTGAACCTGATGGAACCATCGACGTCACTTTCTCAGGCAAGATGGAGAATGGTGTGCCAGGAACCGTCTACAAGGCCACACTGATCAACCTCGACGAGAACACGTATATCAAGCCACGTACCAAGGCCAGTTGTCTGTTCACCATCACAGATCAGACCTCTGGTATCAGCACCATAGAACCAATGGATAGCCCTGCCACTCACATCATCTACGACCTGCAAGGTCGTCAGGTAGAATCGCCCCGTACAGGAGTCTATCTAAGAAACGGCCGAAAGGTGGTTATCAAGTAGTCAAAACGTATCACATCAATAATCAATCAAAAGCAAATGAGAAAACTTGCAATGACACTCGCAGCCATGCTGATGACCATGTCACTGATGGCTCAAGGAACTTATGATGCGGCACCGGTCGCTCATAAGCCAGTAGTGCAGAAATCACAGAAGGCTCGTCTGATGTCCGTCAAGAACAGACAGAAGACCAGCATGCACAGGACACCAAGCTTGTCGCAGTTTCAGGGACTAACAATCTATGCAACCCTGAAGAACAGTGATAACTGGAGTGGTGCTGGCATCGCATCAGTACCCTATGGTATCTACACCTACACCATTGGAGAGGACTTGGATTTCCAAGCCGTATCCACTGATTTAAACTTCAACTACATGGCATCGGCCATGGGTCGCAAAGAGATGATTGGTGTCCGTCCCATGGAAATCTTCGGCACCCTGACAGGCGTGGAGTACGATGGACTGGATTCCTTACACTTCAAGCAGCAGTGGGCCGAGGTCATCTCAAGCGAGGAGGCCAACTTCAGTTATATCCCTTGCGTCATGGCCTACGATATTACCAGCGACATCATCTATTCAGCCCAATACAATGCCGACCTCACGGGTCTTAACTGGTCAAAGTGGAACCCTGTGACACGTCGTTTCGACGTTATCCACAAGTGGAACAACGACTTCCAGCCACTGACGCTGGCATGTACACCAGATGGAGAGTTCTATTGTGTAGGTGCCGATGGTTTCTTCTATGCACTCGACAAACAGACGGGCGATGCCTCTATGCTGGGACAGTTGGGCATTGAGCCAACACTCTATGTACAGTCAATGAACTACGAGCCTCAGTCTGGTTGCTTCGTATGGATGGCTGTCAGTCAGAGCGGCTCCGGCATCTACGCCCTGAACCCTGCCGACGGCGAGACGACTCTGATTCGCCGTCTGTCCAAGAACGAGCAGGCCTCTACCCTCTTCTTCAAGGGCAACAAGGCTCCTGCTAAAGCACCTGCTGCTCCTGTCAACCTGAAGATGAACTACAGCGGCAATGGCACCACCACAGGCAACCTGACATTCGCTATTCCCACCACCACCTACGACGGCTCTTCATTGAGTGGCAACGTCAAGATGTCTGTATGGATTGACGGTCAGAACCTGGCTAATGTCAGAGAAGTGGCAGCAGGCTCTCAGCAGACCTTTGCCTTTGACCTCTCTAACGACAATCACTACGCCTATGTAGTACTGCAGAACGAGAATGGTTTCTCGCCCTGCGCCTATACCTACGAATATGCTGGCTACGACGTGCCATTGGCAGTCAAGAATGTTGTTCTCAGCGTAAACAATGGCGTTTCTGCCCTCTCATGGGATGCACCTGAGGGTGGTATCAATGGTGGCTATATCAACCAAGACGCAGTGACCTACGATGTCGTTCGTCAACCTGGTAATGTGACCGTGGCTCAGGGCATCTCGGCCACCACGTTCACTGAGACGCTGCCCACCAAGATGGAACGCTATTACTACGAGGTCTATCCTTACAACGGACAGGATAAGAAGGGTGCAGCCACTGAGTCAAACCGTGTGCTGGCCGGCTCTTCGTTCGAGCCTCCCTATGTAGAGAACTTCGCTGATGAGTCGATGATCAGTCTCTGGACCATCATCAACGTCAATAACGACTCAAGCGCCTGGGGTAATGCCTACACCTGGCAGTACCAGTCATGGGGCCCCGACATGAACCTGAGCACAGGTTCTTACGCTATTGGCGACGGCTTTGACAGCGTGGACGACTATCTCGTGTCTCCAGGTATTGCCCTGAAGAAAGACATCACCTACGCCCTCACCGTCAGCATGCGCAACACCTTTGCTGGCATGAAAGAGCGTGTGAGTCTGTTGGTGGGTACCGATCCTAACGATCCCTCTACCTTCCGCGTGCTCGACAGCAACGAGGCTTACGACGTGATGAGCGACGGACAGGGCAACAATGGCCGTCCTTGGGAGGCCGACTTCCAGGTAAGCGAGACAGGCACCTATTATATGGCCGTTCGTGGCTACACCACCCGTGAGGACAATGCCTCAGGTCTCTTTGTCTATGGCCTGCGCGTCGACGAGTTGGGTGTTAGCACAGCCCCTGCCGAGGTGACCGACCTCACCATCACCCCTGAGGCCGAAGGCGAGATGCAGGCCGAGGTAAGTTTCACCGTACCTACCAAGAGCATGGGCGGCGACGACCTGGGTGAAGGACTCGTTGCCAATATCTATCGCGACCAGAACCTGAACGAGGCTGTGGCCAACCTCAACGTGACGGCAGGCGAGAAAGCCCAGTGGACCGACAACACTGTGAAAGGCGTGGGCGTTCATAGCTACACCGTAAGTGTAACCAACAACTTTGGCGAGGGCAAGAAGGTCAGTGCCGATGCCTTTGTGGGAGTCTATACTGCTCCTTATGCCAATACCTTCGACAACGAGAGTGATGATATGTTCTTCATCACCGTCAACGACTCTGTCTCTGGCAGCAACACCTGTAAGTGGGCATGGAGCAGCTACAACAAGAACCTGGCACTGAGTTATTATGTTCAGAAGAACTTCGAGCCCATCTGGCTGTTCTTCCCTGCCGTAAAGATGGAAGAGGAGCAGGTCTATGAGGTTAACTACGACTGGGCGTTCTCTTCTTACAACAAGAGCTCTGTGGGCTATATGAGCATTGGTACTGCTGCCGACAGCACCGCACAGACCATTGGCGAGGCTTTGCCCTTCACCAACGACCTGGGTTATGGCGTGGCATGTCCTGTGACACAGGAGGTGGTGGCCACCAAGACTGGTAAGTACTATCCTTCTGTCTATATCCACGGCGATCGCGGCACCAGCGGCGACTATATCATGCCCACCATCGACAACATCAACATTCAGCACGTGGCTTCTGCCAAGGCTCCTTATAATGTTGAGAACCTCGTGGCTCAGCACGACATGACTGGTGCACTGAGTGTCGCCATCAGTTGTCAGGCTCCTGCCATCGACTTTGCCAAGCGTTCACTCAGCAGCAACATGAGTGTCAGCATCTATCGCACAGGTCAGACAATTCCTTTGAAGACCTTCGACAACGTAGAACCTGGTCAGGACCTGCAGTGGACTGATAACCAGCCTCTCACAGGCATGAACAGCTATACCGTTGTGGCCTCTAACGACTTCGGTCGTGGTAAGGCTGCCACAGCACAGACCTATGCCGGTGTCGACCTGCCCGAGGCTGTTGGCGATTTCGCCATCCGTGGTTCTGAGGACAACCAGCAGGCTGTTCTGTCATGGACAGCACCTTCTGAGGTAGGTCAGAATGGTGGCGTGGTCGATGGCTCACTCAGCTATGTTGTCTGTGAGTACTTCCCCAACGAAACCGATGCGAGCAAGCAGGTTGTGGCTATTGCCACCACGCAGAATACCACCTATACCGTAACTCGCGAAGCTACCGACAATATGGAGCAGCATATCTATGCCGTGATTACCCAAACCTCAACGGGTATTGGTAAGGCCGTGCTCGACTATGTCATCCTGGGTAAGTTGAAGACCATGCCTTTCGCCGAACCATTTGCTAATGGCGGTCTGAACACCGACGGTTGGGTGAGTGATGGCGACGTAGCTCAGTATGGTGCCGCTTGGCAACTTGTTCAGGACAACGACGAGATGATGTCACAGGACGGTGACAATGGTTTTGCCCTCTGCTACAACGGCAACTACTATGAGCAGTATCACTATGGCGACCTCATATCACCAAAGATTGGCATCGATGCCAACAAGGATTACAAACTCACCTTCTATGCTTATCATGGCGTAACATCAGCGATGACCATCATGCCTACGATGGTGGTATTCCAGAGCACTGACGACTACCCCTACATGCAGGTGGGCGATACCATCCGCGTGACAGAGGGTGAAAAGGGTTGGACCCGTTATGAACTCACGCTGCACAAGGTGGCCGATGCACATTATCTGAAGCTCTGCTTCCGTGGCTTACTGAGCAACATGAACGAGCGTATCTGGCTTGACAACATCAACATCGAGCCCATCAATGACACCACTGGCATCACTGACACACAGGTGAGCAGCCACGCTAACGGCATGCAGCAATACGACCTTCAGGGCCGTCCTGTCAATGCAGACAAGCGTCAGTCAATCACTATCATACGTCAGGCAGACGGTCGTTTCCAAAAGGTTATCAAGAATTGATCCAACTACAAAACGTGCACATGTCGTCAACAGGATAACGACGGCATATATATTCAACTGCATATGTTTAAAGCCATCCCATTCCGTATGGGGTGGCTTTATTCTTGACATCAAACGACATGGATAAACACAACAAAAAAAAGAGATGCTCTTGCGAACATCTCTCTTTTTGTTGGGGTACCCGGACTCGAACCAGGAAAGGCAGGACCAGAATCTGCAGTGTTACCATTACACCATACCCCAAACTTATTATCACTCAGCGCTCTTGCTGAATTGCGGGTGCAAAGGTACTACTTTTTCTTGAATCGCCAAAATTTTTCTGGAGTTTTTTATAAAAATTCTCAAAAAAAACACTTTCTTGCGGCCTAATCGGATAAAAAGCACTATCTTTGCAAACAAATTACACATTATTAATATTAATGGAACAAACAGAATCATTAGTTCAAACAATTATTAAGGGAATACAAGAAAAGAAAGGTAGTCAGATAGTAGTAGCCGACCTGAGCGGCATCGACGGAACCATCTGCAAAAACTTCGTTGTATGTCAAGGCAATTCGCCCGCACAGGTAGAAGCCATCACAGAGAGTGTGGCAGATATGGCACGCATTGAACTGAAAGAAAAGCCAGCTCACGTAGTGGGACTGGACAATGCCCAGTGGGTAGCGATGGACTATACCGATGTGATGGTCCATGTTTTCCTGCCCGATGTACGCGAGTACTACGATCTTGAGCACCTGTGGGAGGATGCCCAGGTGACCTATATCCCCGACTTAGACTAGTATTTTAGTAACAGACAGTTGAGACAACACGAACATATGGAACAGAATCAAAATAACCAGCAGCCCAAGATGCCCAAGTTCAACATGAACTGGGTATACCTCTTAGTGATTGGCGCCCTGGCATTCTTCTATCTCACCAACGGATCCAGCGAGATTCAGAAACAGAAAGAAGCATCCACGGGTCAGGCCTCATATAGCGAGTTCAAGAACTTTGTGAACAACGGCTATGCCAATCGCATCGTGGCCAACAAGAGCACCGAGACCCTGAAAATGTATGTGAAGCCCGACAGTATTCAGGCTGTATTCCATAAGACAACAGCACAGACAGGCGCAGAGCCCTATTTGTCTGTTGAATATGGTAGTAATGCCAAGATAGAGGAGTTTGTTGACTCTGCTCGCGCCCGTGGTTTCTTTAAAGGAAAGTTTGATTATGAGCACGAGAGCAGCAATGGTATTTTGAACTTTATCATTTCCAGTCTGCTGCCCATTTTCTTCCTCGTATTCCTGTGGATGATCTTCATGCGTCGCATGGGTGGCGGCGGCATGGGTGGCGGCGTCTTCAACGTTGGCAAGAGCAAAGCCAAGATGTATGAAAAGGGCGGCGAACTGGGCATCACATTCAAGGATGTGGCTGGTCAGGCTGGTGCCAAGCAAGAAATACAAGAGATTGTTGAGTTCCTGAAGAACCCACAGAAATACACGGACCTGGGTGGTAAGATTCCCAAGGGTGCCCTGTTGGTAGGCCCTCCAGGAACAGGTAAGACCCTCTTGGCCAAGGCTGTAGCCGGCGAGGCTGGTGTACCCTTCTTCTCGATGAGCGGTTCCGACTTCGTCGAGATGTTCGTGGGCGTTGGTGCCAGTCGTGTGCGCGACCTGTTCCAGCAGGCCAAGGCAAAGAGTCCCTGTATCATCTTTATCGACGAGATTGATGCCGTGGGCCGTGCCCGTTCCAAGAACCCTGCTATGGGTGGCAACGACGAGCGCGAGAACACGCTGAACGCCCTGCTCACAGAGATGGACGGTTTTGGAACAAACAGTGGTGTCATCATCCTGGCTGCCACCAACCGCGTGGATATGCTCGACTCGGCCCTGCTGCGTGCAGGACGTTTCGATCGCCAGATACATGTTGACCTGCCCGACCTGAACGAGCGTAAGGAAGTATTCATGGTGCACCTGAAACCCCTGAAGCTCGACGAGACCGTTGATGTGGACTTCCTGGCTCGCCAGACACCAGGTTTCTCTGGTGCCGACATTGCCAATGTATGTAACGAGGCAGCCCTGATTGCTGCCCGTCACGACAGTCCGAAGGTTGGAAAACAAGACTTCCTGGATGCTGTTGACCGCATCATTGGCGGATTAGAGAAAAAGACCAAGGTGATGACCGAGGCCGAGAAGCGCTCGATAGCTATTCACGAGGCTGGTCACGCCACCATCTCGTGGTTCACAGAGTTTGCCAATCCATTGGTAAAGGTGAGCATCGTGCCACGCGGACAGGCTCTTGGCGCAGCCTGGTACCTGCCAGAGGAGCGCGTGCTGCAGACCAAGGAAGCTATGCTCGACGAGATGTGCTCGCTCCTGGGCGGACGTGCTGCCGAGGAACTCTTTGTAGGCCATATCTCTACTGGTGCCATGAACGACTTGGAGCGCACCACGAAGCAGGCCTACGGCATGGTGGCCTACGCTGGTATGAGCGAGAAGCTGCCCAACCTCTGCTACTATAACAATGCAGAGTTCCAGTTCCAGCGTCCTTACTCAGAGACAACTGCCAAGATTATGGACGACGAGGTTCTGAAGATGGTTAACGAGCAGTATGACCGTGCCAAGCAGATTCTGACAGAACACGCAGAAGGTCATGCCCAGCTGGCACAACTGCTGGTAGAGCGCGAGGTTATCTTTGCAGAGGATGTGGAGAAGATCTTTGGCAAACGTCCCTGGACCAGTCGTGCCGACGAGCTCCTGGAAGCACAGATGCGCGCTGAAGCCGAGAAGATGGCTGAGGAGCGCACCAAGCAATTGGAAGCAAAGAACAACAATCCGGAAACGCCAGAGAACGCAGAACCTGCGGAGGCAACGGATGACAACAAATAAAATCAATCTACTATGAAGAACTTTATTGTAAGAACCATTACAGGCGTCTTTTTCGTCGCCGCCATCGTGGTCAGTTTCCTGAACCCACTGGCAATGGTCTTTTTGTTCGCCCTTGTCACAGGAATGACCATCTGGGAGTTCTGTGGCCTGGTGAACGAACGACCCTATGTACAGGTGAACCAGTTCATCTCGACCGTGGCTGGCGTATACCTGTTCTTGGCCATGGCAGGACATTGCAGCGGCTTTGTGAACACCGACACCGTGTTCATCCCCTATCTCATCACCATTATCTATCTGCTCATTGCCGAGCTCTACCTGAAGGCTAAGGACCCCATCAACAACTGGGCATACACCATGTTGCCCCAGCTTTACATCGCCCTACCCTTCTCAATGCTCAACGTGCTGGCATTCCCACAGGCAGGCAGCTATTCGTTTGTACTCCCCCTGAGTGTATTCGTTTTCCTTTGGATGAACGACACAGGTGCCTATCTCTGTGGCTCACTGCTGGGACGCCATAAGCTGTTCCCTCGTGTGTCGCCAGGCAAGTCGTGGGAAGGCAGTATCGGAGGTGGACTCCTGGTGGTGGGCATCGCCATCCTGGTGTGGCACTTGCTGGACACTTACATCCCAGAGCAAGCCAACCTCACCATGTGGCAATGGGCCGGTCTGAGTCTCACCGTGGTGGTATTCGGCACCTGGGGCGATTTGGTAGAGAGTCTGTTCAAGCGCACACTCGGCATCAAGGACAGTGGCAACATTCTGCCAGGCCATGGCGGCATGCTCGACCGTTTCGACTCGTCGTTGCTGGCTATTCCTGCTGCTGTTGTCTATCTTTTTACCATTTCTTTACTGTAAAGACCAATATTTTTTGTCATAACGTTTGGATAAGTCAAAAAAAATGTGTTACTTTGCACAAAGTTTTTATCAAACGTTAACTAAAAAAACAAGAAGTATGAAAAAGTTTCTTATGGCTATCGTAGCCGTGCTGTTCGCAGCACCTTCGTTCGCTCAGCTCAGCAGCGGCGGTTTCTCACTCAATGAAAGCACTGTTTACTACGGCATGCGCATGGGTCTTAATGTTTCTAACCTGACTGGTGATACTGATGGTTTCAGTGGTTCAAAAGCAGGTCTGAACTTGGCTGGCGTTGTTGGTATCCGTGTGTCTGACTCTACTCCTATCTTCTTGGAGAGTGGTCTGTACTTCACACAGCGTGGTGCTAAGAAGAATAAGAATACATATGCCAACCTGAACTACCTCGAGATTCCCGTTCTGTTGAAGTATGGCATCCAGGCTACTGACGAGATTGCCGTTCTGCCTTTCATCGGTCCTACCTTCTCTTATGGTATTGGCGGTAAGGAGAAATTAGGTGAAGGCGCAAGCAAAGATGACTCTTTCAGCAACGACATTGCAGACTTCAAGCGCCTTGACGCAGGCATTAAGATTGGTTGCGGCGCTGAATACAACAAGCTGTACCTGGAAATGGGTTATCAGTTTGGCATCTCAAACATTGCCGACTGGAAGATCGTCAACGATGATGCATCTGTACACAATGGTGCTTTCTTCGTAAACCTTGGTGTGAACTTCTAATCACAAAGAATCATACAAACTTTATCTTGAAAGGCTCGGGCATCCGAGCCTTTTTGTATGCCCTGATTCATGATGGCAAAGCAAAGACGATGACCATTGGATGCAGAGCAATAACCTGCCAGCGAGATGACACCCGTCAGGGTGCCCGTCTTAGCCTGTACATTACCTTCGGCCGATGTTCCCCTCATGCGCTTCTTTAGCGTACCGTCCTCGCCAGCGATAGGCAATGAATAAAGCAGATGACTATAAACAGACTGATGACGGAAGGCATAGCGCAGAATCATGGTTTCGAGCTCTGCCGACAGATAGTTATAGAGTGACAAGCCACTGCCATCGGCTATTCTGTAGGCCGACGAGTTCACACCAGCGCGCTCCAGCAGCGCACGCTCGGCACGAGCAGCATCCTGTGCACGACCTGGCAGACGGTTTTTGGATGCCGTCTGATAAAACACCGATTCGGCATAAAGATTATCACTGTCCTTCATCATGCGTTGCAGAATCTGGTCAATACTGCGTTTGCGCTCACTTACCAGCTTTGCGTCTGAGGGCAGTTTTCCGCGAGACAGCGAAACATCTTCCAAAGCTATCTCGGCTTCCATCAGTTCCACAACTAGTCGGTTCACGAAGTTATCCTTGCGATTCACCAACAATGGCGACAGCGTAGGATTATCATCATCCCAGCACCAGCCTTCGCCCCATTTCAGCGTATCCTTCATCGTCACATCAGCAATAATGCGACCGCAAATAGTGTCAACCTGCAAATCCTTCAAGGCACGGGCAAAGCGCCACATATCGTCACCATCGAATGCAGGATCCATTCCACCCACGCAGTAGAGGTCGCCTTTAAGGGTACGTCCCTCAATTTCGCCCGTATAATATAAAGAGGTGCGAAACTGATAATTGCCACCCAGGCAATCCAAGGCCGTGATGGCTGTGAGCAGTTTCATGGTAGATGCCGGTCGGAGCAACTGGCGCTGATTATATGAAAAAAGCGGGCAGTCGTCTGTCAGGTCCCACACCATCAGTCCCAACTGGGTATAGTCGAGCATCGGATCATTCATCAGTGAGTCAAGTCGCACCTGCATTTTCTGTGGCCAGGGCAGACTCTGTTCTATAGTGTCCATCCCTACCGTCAACGTCTCTATTTGTGCCGAGACTACCATCGATATTGACAGTAGTACGCCTAAAATCAGTCTTTTTTTCATAATGGGTACAAAGTTACAAATAAGTGAGCGAAATACAAAACAAAAAAGGAAAACCATTCGGTTATTCGGCAAAAATGTATTAATTTTGCAGACAAATTTTATATAATGAAAACTTTAAGATACGTCTGCGCAATAGCAATTATAGTCGTCACCACCCTTTCCATACTCACATCTTGCAGTGGAAAGGATGACAAAAACCAGAATCGTATTACTCCCCAGAAGGTATGCACCCATGGCGACAGCCTAGCCCTTGCCGCCAGGTTCTCGGGCGATTTCGAGCACTTCCTTGCCGTGACCGACAGTCTGGCCGAGGCAGGCGAGCTCTCGCCGATACGCGCCGACGGCTATCGTGGTGTGGCCTATTTCCAGATGGGACAGATGGATAAGTGCATCGAGACCTTCCGTCGCGTCGTCGAAACAGAGAATCCCCCTGCCGAGGATTTCTGGGAATATATCCATGCAGGCACCAACCTCGTTATCATGCTGACCACCGATCGCGACTATGATAACGCCATGCGTACTGCCCTCCTACTGATTGAGAAGCTTGAGAATGTAGACAGTCCTGACTGTGCTGGCGAACTACAGACGCTCTACCTCTGCCTGGGCGACACGCAGATGATGCTGGAGCGCCATAAAGATGCCGCCCAAAGCTATAACGAGGCCTATAAGTGGGTGCTGCAAACGCCCAACGACTCCACTTGTCGTCCGTTGGCTGCCTGTATCGAGACCTTAGAGAACATCGCCGTCAGCCACCTCAACCATCACATGGACGCTGGCGTGTGGGTTGACCGTATGGACTCGCTGGTAACACTCTACGAACAGCAACCTAAGGTCATCGAGAAGGAAGTGAAGGCACTGCGCGCCTTGGTAACCCTTCATCGTGCACAGGTGCTTCAGATGCGTGGCCAGGAGGCCGAGGCAGCCCGCTATTATGCCGAATATACCAAGAGCGACTACGGGCAGCGACTGGATGGCCGCATCGATGGCTGTGAATATCTGATGGCAGCCCGTCGCTATGCCGAGGCAGCCAATATCTATGAGAACCTGGACCAGTTTATCCGTGAGTGGGGCTATGACTACGACCTGGAGACCATTGGTCACAACCTGTTGCCGAAACTTCGTGCCAACTACCTGTCAGGCCGCAAGGACTCTGCCTTGCACGTGGCCATGCAGATAGCCGAGGTCTATGACTCTGCCCTGGTGCGACAGAAGCGCAGTGAATCGGCAGAACTTGCCACAATCTACGACACGCAGGGCAAGGAGCGCAAGATCCTGGAGCAGCGTGCCGAGAACCGTCTGGTGACGGCCATCAGCATTGCTGTCACCGTTCTGGCGCTGCTCATTCTGGCTTTCGCCACCTATATTTTCTGTCAGTGGCGCTTCAGCAAAAAGAAAAACCGTGTGCTCGTGGACCAGATTAACGAGTCATTGGAGTATAAGAAGAAATATAGGGAGTTGAAGAATAAAGTAGAGTGTAGAACTGAGAGTGTAGAGTTTGCTACCGCCCCTGAAGACAGCGCTATGACCACAGCAGAAGCATACGCCACGCCCGACACGCCCGACTCAAAACTTAACGGGGTCATCATCTCTGATAGCACCCCTCTCACCGACGAGCAGCTGTTCCTCTGCCTGCGCGATCTGATTGAGAACGAGCAGCTGTTCTTGAAACCAGATTTCGGTCGCCAGACGCTCATCGAGCATACGGGTCTGTCGAAGGATCGCATCGGCGCCGCCTTCGCACAGGGCAGCGATCGTGTTTCCCTGCCAGCGTATGTCCGTGAACTGCGTCTCGACTATGCCGTCCGACTGATGAACGACCAGCCCGACATTGCCGTTGAGTTGGTGAGTCAGGCCAGCGGTTTTGCCAATGCCGACACCTTTACGCGCAACTTCCGCACGAAATTCGGCATGACGCCAACCACCTATAAACAAACACTAAACGGCGACAAATAGCCGACGGTTCGTCGGCATCGTCCGACGAACCGTCTTTTTATCCGACCATTTGTCTGAAACCACCCGACCATTTGTCCGTGCCCTTGTGGGTACGGATTTTTTGCTTTATCTTTGCAATCGAAAACAATCAACATATCTAATTACCTAAATCCTAATAACGATTAATACCTTTTGAAAAACTCCGATCGCAGTGCATAGTGAAAAAGAATACTGCGGCCTTTGGTTCCGAACCAGCTACTATCAAAGAAAGGATAGTTGACTGGTTTGGGATCATCGGTAAAGAACAAAGAAAACACAATTCAGAAATCTAACGATATATATCATATGGAAACGACAGTAATGATGATTCTAATGGCTTCAGCCTTATTGGTGCTGGCCATTGTTGTAGGACTGTTGGTCATTCACCTACTTCATAAGAGCGATGAGTTGAAAGAGAAAAACGACGTCATCGTGCGCGAGGTGCGTCGCAACCAACAGCTGATTGATCGTGCTGTGCAACTGGGCGTCAAACGTGGAGCGATGCTTTCATAACAAATATCAACAGATGAGGTGATAACCTAAAAAATATCGGTTATCCATCATCTATTCCGATTATTCTTAGTACCTTTGCACCGTAAAAACAACATTGCAATGGTCTATAAATACGACTTCTTGATTATAGGAGCAGGTGTGGCTGGCATGAGCTACGCCCTGAAAGTGGCACGCGCAAACAAAGGTAAGGTGTGCCTCATCTGTAAGACCTCACTTGACGAGGCCAACACATCGTTTGCACAAGGCGGTGTGGCATCGGTGACCAACTTGGCCGTCGACGATTTCGACAAACATATTGAAGATACCATGATTGCCGGCGATTATATCAGCGACCGTGCTGCTGTGGAACAGGTGGTGAGAAACGCACCTGAGCAGATTAAGGAACTGGTACAGTGGGGTGTCAACTTCGACAAGAAGGAGGATGGCACCTTCGACCTGCATCGCGAGGGCGGACACTCTGAGTTCCGCATCCTGCACCATGCCGATGATACGGGTGCCGAGATTCAGCGCGGCCTGATGGAGGCTGTACGCAGCAACCCCAACATCGACATCAAGGAGAATCACTTTGCCGTGGAGATTATCACCCAGCACCATCTGGGTGCCAAGGTGACACGCCGAACACCTTATATTAATTGCTATGGCGCCTATGTGCTGAACCCTGAGACCGAGAAGGTGGACACCTATCTGTCGAAGGTCACACTGATGTGTACGGGTGGCTGCGGCGCTGTCTACCAGACCACCACCAACCCCGTGATTGCCACTGGCGATGGCGAGGCCATGGTATATCGTGCCAAGGGAACCGTGGCCGACATGGAGTTTGTGCAGTTCCACCCCACAGCCCTCTACGCACCTGGCGAGACGCATCCTGCCTTCCTGATTACTGAGGCCATGCGTGGCTATGGTGGCATTCTGCGCCTGCCCAATGGCGAGAGTTTCATGGAGAAATACGACGAGCGCCTGTCGTTGGCACCACGTGACATCGTGGCGCGTGCTATCGACAAGGAGATGAAGATTCACGGTCTGGACCATGTTTGTCTGGACGTGACGCATAAGAACCCCGCTGAGACGCGCAAGCACTTCCCCAACATCTATCAGAAGTGCCTGTCTATGGGCATCGACATCACCACCGACTATATCCCCGTTCGCCCTGCAGCCCACTATATGTGTGGTGGCATCAAGGTCGACCTGAACGGCTGCTCAAGCATTGAGCGACTCTACGCCATCGGCGAATGCTCGTGCACTGGTCTGCATGGTGGCAACCGTCTGGCTTCCAATTCACTGATTGAGGCTGTGGTCTATGCTGATGCGGCTGCCAAGCACTCACTGGAGCATGTTGACCTGTACGACTTCAACGAGAAGGTGCCCGAATGGAATGACGAGGGCACGCTGACCAACGAGGAGAAGATTCTCATCACCCAGAGTGTGAAGGAGGTGGGCGAGATTATGTCGAACTATGTGGGCATCGTCCGTTCCGACCTGCGTCTGCATCGTGCCTGGGTGCGTTTGGACACACTGTATGAGGAAACCGAGAATCTCTTCAAGCGCGTAAAAGCCACCAAGGACATCTGCGAGTTGCGCAACATGATTAACGTGGGCTATCTGATTACGCGCTTCGCTTTGGAGCGTAAGGAGAGTCGCGGACTGCACTACACCATCGACTATCCGGCTCACGCCTACGATAAGGAATAAGTAAATACCATTATAACACATTTTTCTGAGGCTCGACGCGCTTTGCGTTGGGCCTTTTCTTTTTTATCAAAAATAACGCACTTCCCGTGGTACCATGGGGTTGGTACGCACAGTACCAACCCCTCTGGTATTTTCAGTACCAACCCCCTTGGTACTCTCAGTACCAAAGCTTGGTAGCGTCAGTACCAAGCCTTGGTAGCCACACTACCAAGCGTTGGTAGGCAGGCTACCAAGCCGTGGTAGCGTGGCTACCAAAGGGTGGTAGTATGAATACCAAGCAGCGGTATCGTGCATACCAAAGATTGGTAGTCACGATACCGCTGCATGGTATCTTAGAAAAATATGTTTTCGGAAGATCCGAACTGGATTATAACTTAGCCAGTTCGAGCACTTTATCGACAGCAGCGCTAAGGCCGTCGACACTCTTACCGCCAGCCTGTGCGAAGTGAGGCTGACCGCCACCACCACCCTGGATGAGCTTAGCGGCCTCGCGAACCATCTGACCGGCATTCAGTCCGTGGTCGCTCACCATGTCGTCGCTCATCATGATAGAGAGCTGGGGCTTGTTGTCGGCATGTGTACCCAGCACGCAAACCAGCGAACCTTCGACAGCAGCGCGAATCTTGAAGGCCAAATCCTTGGCAGCAGCAGGCGCCATAGGCAGAACAGCCGTGATCACCTTTACGCCATTAACCTCGCGAGCCTTCTCGACCAACTGCTTGGCAGCACGCTCTACGGCCTGAGCCTGGAAGCCCTCAATCTCCTTCTTCATAGAGTCGTGCTCCTCGATGTACTTCTTGATGACGCCCTGCAGATCCTTGGCGTTGTTGAAGAACGCCTTCACGGCACGCAGCATATCCTCGGTCTGATACAGCAGTTCCTCGCACTCCTTACCAGTCTTGGCCTCGATACGACGGATGCCGGCAGCCACGCTGCTCTCAGAGATAATCTTGAAGAAACCGATGCGACCAGTGCTGCTGGCGTGAACACCACCACAGAACTCGCATGAGGGTCCGAAGCGAACCACACGCACCTTGTCGCCATACTTCTCGCCGAAGAGGGCGATGGCGCCCAGTTTCTTAGCCTCGTCGAAAGGCATATCGCGATGCTCGTCGATGTGGATATCCTGACGGATCATATCGTTGACCATGCGCTCCACCTCACGAATCTGCTCGTCGGTCACTTTCTCGAAGTGAGAGAAGTCGAAACGCAGGGTGTCAGGGCTAACATAAGAACCCTTCTGCTCCACGTGGTCGCCCAGCACCTGCTTCAAGGCATAGTCGAGCAAGTGGGTAGCAGTATGGTTGGCAGCGCTGGCGTCGCGCTTGTCTGTATCAACGCAAGCCATGAACTGAGCGGCAGTATCCTTTGGCAACTGCTTCACGATGTGTACGCTCTGGCCGTTCTCACGCTTGGTATCGATAATCTCGATGGTCTCGTTCTCAGAAACCAGAACACCCTGGTCGCCTACCTGACCACCCATCTCGCCATAGAAAGGTGTGTTGTCGAGAACCAGCTCATAGAACTCGTTCTTCTTCTGAGTCACCTTACGATAGCGCAGGATGCGGCACTCATACTCAGTATAGTCGTAACCTACGAACTGCTGTTCGCCTGCTGCCAGCTCTACCCAGTCTGAGTTCTCGACTGCAGCGGCATTGCGAGCACGATCCTTCTGCTTCTGCATCTCGGCATTGAACTGCTCCTCGTTGACAGTGAAGCCGTTCTCACGGCAGATCAACTCAGTCAGGTCGAGAGGGAAGCCATAGGTATCGAACAGACGGAAAGCCTGAACGCCGTCGAGTTCTGTCTTGTTATTGGCCTTCAACTGCTCCATAGCATCGTTCAGCATGCCGATACCCTTCTCCAGAGTGCGCAGGAAAGAGTCCTCCTCTTCCTTCATCACCTTGGCAATGAGGGTCTGCTGAGCCTTCAACTCTGGGAAGGCGTCGCCCATCTCCTCAACGAGTGTGGGCAGGAGCTTATAGAGGAATGCCTCTTTCTGTCCCAGGAAAGTGTAGGCATAACGAACGGCACGACGCAGAATACGACGAATCACGTAACCAGCCTTGGCGTTAGAGGGCAGCTGACCATCAGCAATTGAGAAGGCAACGGCACGCAGGTGGTCGGCGCAAACACGCATGGCCACGTTGATGTCGTCCTGTTCCTTGGTGATGGGCTTCTCAGTCTCCTCCTCGAAGGTGAAGTACTTCAGGCCAGTAATCTGCTGCTCGGCCTTGATGATGGGCTGGAACACATCAGTGTCGTAGTTAGAGTGCTTGCCCTGCATCATGCGGACCAAGCGCTCGAAGCCCATACCTGTATCGATCACGTTCATTGACAGGGGCTCGAGTGAGCCATCAGCCTTGCGGTTGAACTGCATGAACACGATGTTCCAAATCTCGATAACCTGAGGGTCGTCCTGGTTCACCAGCTCACGACCACTCTTGCCGCTGGCCTTGCGCTGCTCTGGTGTACGAGAGTCAACGTGGATCTCTGAGCAGGGACCACAAGGACCTGTATCGCCCATCTCCCAGAAGTTATCGTGCTTATTGCCGTTGATGATATGGTCGGCAGGCACGTGCTTAGCCCAGTACTTGGCAGCCTCATCGTCGCGAGGGATGTTTTCCTCAGGTGAGCCCTCGAATACTGTTACGTAGAGATCCTCTGGATTCAGTTTCAGCACGTTAACCAAGTACTCCCATGCCATATCGATGGCACCCTCTTTGAAGTAGTCGCCAAAGCTCCAGTTGCCAAGCATCTCGAACATGGTGTGGTGATAGGTGTCGTGACCTACCTCCTCCAAGTCGTTGTGCTTACCAGAAACGCGCAGACACTTCTGTGTATCGGCACGGCGACGGGGCTCTGGGTCGCGTGTACCCAGGATAATATCTTTCCACTGGTTCATACCCGCGTTGGTGAACATCAGCGTGGGGTCATCCTTGATTACCATCGGTGCAGAAGGCACGATGGCATGCTGTTTCGACTCAAAAAACGTCTTGAACGAGTCGCGAATCTCTTTAGCGGTCATCATTGTTTCTTTACTTTTTTACAATTTGGGTGCAAAATTACAAAAAAATGGTGAATAAACGATGACGAATTAAGAATAATTTCG
>Ga0310786_10004200_pt1 | contig 20174 bp, 14 predicted proteins | sample AusTroGonzalo_MG_FD_203881 | JGI IMG/M metagenome (GOLD analysis project Ga0310786, IMG submission 203881) | Bovine rumen microbial communities from tropical cattle in Woodstock, Queensland, Australia - Gonzalo_03 (v2) (version 2) | ecosystem: Host-associated > Mammals > Digestive system >... | reverse complement strand
CATGCTTCGCAATCGAGAAATCATAATCCAGCACGACGTTCATCAGCGGACGTTCTTTCGACTTCGCTGTAGTATCATCCGTACCCAACGAGACAACCGCATTTCTTGCAGATACACGGACCATTCCCGCCAAAGAATCGGCCATAATAAGATTATTTACTTCACTAGGACTATTCTCTGAATGAGAGCATCCCAAGAATGCCATCATCAAAAGGACCTTAGCTAAAGCAAATAGATTTTTCATGATTTACCAGAAAGTCTTTAAGAGTGAATCTATACGAGACGTTATTTTTTCAGCACCCAAATAGCTCAAATGATCTTTATTCTTCGCCATGTTATCGGAATAATCATGATTGCCCATTTTATTTTCATCCAAGAAAATAAAATGCCGATATTCATTTTGCAAGCTCTGGAGTTCTTCCAACAGTTTAGGAGCTTCGCTTCTGCGAATGCCATATTTTCCAAACGAGCCCGTATTCTTGAAATTGGGGCTCTGCGGGAAAACGACTCCAACAACATAAACACCATAATTTTCGGCATTTTGCAAGATATTCTTTAAATGCGCTAAACTTGCATAATAATTTGCAGACGAGTTATCCATCCAAGTACTATCATATTCCACGGTTGGATTTTCTTCCCACGAATTCGGATCTTCTTTGCAATAACCACGAGAATCCACCAAGATTTGCTGGTACTCATGCACACCCATCGATTCCTGTGTCAAGCTAGCCATTTTTTCAGGAACGCCATCTTTCCAGAAATTATGATTTCTATCATAAATGTAGCCCAGATAATTTTCATATTCCTTATCAAAGAAATTATAAGTTTCAGTTTCACCATGATACCATAAATCAATATCAAGAGAAATGACAACGAATTTCAATTTTTTGAAATGAGGGAATACGTAATTTGTCAAAAGGTACTCGGATGTAACAACCATGTTAGGGATATTAGAAAGATTGACGGCAAAAAACTTTTTATCGAACAAGGCTGGGTCCAAACCATTCATCGGACGCGACGAGCCCACTATCACAACATTAGCCGAATCCATGTATTTCCATAGAAGTTCCATCTTATAGCGAAGAATTATGGCTGCTTCGCCGCCCAAATCACTGAAGTAAACGCCAGCACTATCGGCATCAAGTTCGAGACCTAGATTAACAGAATCATTCGATTTTACCCACATGCTCGGATGCCAAAGTTCTTCGCCTTCGGCAAGTTCGATAATTTCGTCTTTGGACAAATCCAAAAGGATAATTTTCGTATGCGCGCCGTTGGGGTTCGTGAGAGTTGCAACAGCGAGGTTTTCGCCGCCCGAAGTCCATTCGCTATGATCGAACGTATAACCAGAACGGAGCGGTGCAGAATAGGAGTTCACAAGCTTTCCCGTGGAATCCGCCATGAACAAGAATCCATGCGACGGATACTTCATGCCTACAAACTTCTGGCCTGTCTCTCCTGCAAAATCAAGAAACAGGGTGCGCTTGGATCCATCCTTTGCAAGAGACACATTGCAAGCCTGTTCGCCATTGAACCATACGGTATCGCGGGCCTTGCCCGTAACGGTCGAGCCAGAATTGGCAACGCGAGCGCGTAACAGACGGGCGCCCGTAACGGCAAGCGTATTGTCTTCGCTAATGCCACCGTGGTAAGCGCCATTGAAAAGCTTTTCAGGCTTGCCGAACTTGCCCTTTGCGAATTTCACCTGCCATGTGCTCGCGGCAGCAAATGCAGCATCTTCCTTATTGTTACCCGCATCCGTCACGTAAACAATCACGGTATCGCCATTGTCGAGCACACGCCAGCGCGGGATTGCCGCATTTTCGACATCCAGCTTGACCAAGTTTGTACCTTCGGCATTCAAGTCGCGCACGTAAACGCTCGATGCGCCAGACACGCCTTCAATGCGGGTACAGAACGCCACTCGCTTTCCGTCCGGAGAAATTTCTGGATGGTAAACTTCGAGCGAATCTGCAATTTCTTTTACAGACAAGATTCCACTTGAATAATCGATGAACGCCAAATTGCCCGTCACGCCATTGCGGAACGCCAACTTCGCCTTATACGTTCCCGTCTTGGAACGAATCTTTGCGGAATTGGCAAGCGGAATAACGCGACTCGTCGAAGCCTTGCCGTCCGAACCCATCCAAGTGGCATTGGGGATGGCGCCGAATGCAAGACGGAAACCCACGTATTCGGCACGAGTCGAAGACGTTACCGTGTACACGTCCCCGCGACTATATAGATTGATGGCTTCGACCGAATTGCGGTAGCTACCGCCCTTGACGACACGCTCACCCATCGAGCCTCCGTCCGGGGCGCCGACAAAGTTCGTCAATGTCGTATCGCGGAAATTTCCGAGCCAGTCATTCACCCATTCCATCGCATTTCCGACCAAGTCGCAAACACTGACGTTAGAATCCGCCTTGCTGCAGACTTTGTGGAGTTGGTAATCCGAGTTCTCGGCGGTCCAGCCTTCATCGGGGTTCCAGTAATTCTTAGCGACAAGCGCCCATTCCGCTTCCGTAGGCAAGCGATACGCTTCTACTTCTGGATGGAACGCAAAGCCTTCCATATTCGTGCAATGCTTGTTATTGTCGAAATAAGCCTTGCTGTAAGTGTAGGCGGGTTCGAGATTTTCCTTTCGGCTACGGGCATTAGCAAAGAGCACGGCATCGTAATACGTGAGGCCTGTTGCCGGCAAATCAGCCTGTCGGCAATCAAGCGTGGGCCCCCAATCGCTGCCCATCAACTCCTTGAACTCCAAGCAAGTCACCTCATGCTTCGCAATCGAGAAATCATAATCCAGCACGACGTTCATCAGCGGACGTTCTTTCGACTTCGCTGTAGTATCATCCGTACCCAACGAGACAACCGCATTTCTTGCAGATACACGGACCATTCCAGAGTGCAAATCCTCGGTAATACTCATCGGAGCGTTCGTTGACGAACTACCAGATTCAGAGCAGGCGTTCAAAAGAAAGATCAAAAGAAGAAGTAAAAATTTCATCATTTCAGACCTATAGGACTTCTATAGTAATCTACAAAAAAGGTTTAATTATTCCAACGTCATAAGCAACGAATCTAAACGATGCGTAAACTGCTTTGCACCAGCTCGACCCAAATGATCAAGATTATACGCCATACTATCGGGATAATCGTGATTTCCAAATTTATTTTCGTCAAAGAACACGACATCCAATTTCTGTACTGAATCAATAAGATCCTTGGCGGTACTTCTACGCGGTCCATAAATGCCATACGAACCCGTACTTCTGTACGCCGGATTTTGCGGGAAAACGGTTACCACCACCTTAATCCCCTTTGCACGTGCCCTTTCGATAATTGAATGGAAAGTTTCAAAATTTTCCATATATACAGGAGAATCCAAAGTTCTCGAAGTCGTATCCCACTGGACATAAGGATCGCCCCACGTGAAGCACGGCAACAAGAAATCTTCCAAATCATACGGATGCAACAAAGCTGTTTCAGTACGAGGTGTAACTTTTACAGCATCAACAAAATGTTCCGGTAAACCATCAACCCAGAAATTGTGATTTTCATCATACTTGTATCCAGGAACTTTATCGTAGATAATAGCAGTCCAAGTAGAATTTCCATCGTACCATAAAAAGTCCGGAGAAAATTCAAGCACCAAAACTTTCAATTTTTTCAGATGATTCATCACATAATTCGTAAACACATAATTAATACCCGTCATCTGCGCGTTGGAAAAGCCCATATTCAAAAGATTATGCGACTTAATCTCTTTATCATTCAACCCAAACATCGTTCTCGAAGATCCTAGCGAAACAGCCGTCACACTATCGCGTCTTTCCCAGAAACGTTGCATTTTCACACGAAGTTCCAAAGCGCTGTAATAAGCACTCGAATGATAATAGACACCTGCGCTATCCGTATCCAGTTCTTCGCTGCTGTAGTTATTTTTTGAATGCCACAAGCAAGGGTGCCAAAGTTCATCGCCTTCAGCAAGGATTTTCACAGTGCTATCAGAGAAATTCACCAAAACAATTTTTTCGTGAGCGCCGTCTGCATTTGTCAGCGTTGCAATCGCATAATTGGATCCGCCTAAAGCCCATTCCGTATGATCAAACAAATAACCATTCGGAGCGGCTACACTCTGAACCAGATTGCCTTTCGAATCCATCACTAAGAGACGTTCATGCGTGCGATACGTTTTGCCGACAAATTCACGACCAGTCTTACCGCCAAAATCAAGGAACAAAGTTCGATTGCTTCCATCATTAGCAAGAGAAACATTGCAAGCTTGTTCGCCGTTATACCAAACAGAATCAATTCCTTGAGATATCGCTTTATCGCTAGTAGCCATTTTAGTACGCAAAAGTCGAGCTCCGGTTACGGCCAAAGAATTGTCGGAACTAATCCCGCCATGGAAAGCTCCGTCCAAGATTTTTTGGGGAGTTCCAAATTGTCCATTGCTGAACGGCACCTGCCACGTGCTCTTTGAAGCAAATGCAGCGTCATCCTTGTTATTGTCAGCATCAGACACGTAAACAATCACGGTATCGCCATTGTCGAGCACACGCCAGCGCGGGATTGCCGCATTTTCAACATCCAGCTTGACCAAGCCCGATCCCGTTACGTCCAAATTACGTACATAAACGCTCGACTGCCCAGGAACGCCTTCCATTCCCGTGCAGAATGCCACACGTTTTCCATCAGGCGATACATCCGGATGGAATGCGTGCAATGTATCCTTGATTTCAAAAACAGAATTTAGGCCTGTTCCAAAATCGACAAAGGACAAATTACCCGTCACTTTATTGAGGAACACAATTTTAGAATCAAATGTTCCCGTCAAATGTTTCATATCATAGGTTTCTATCAAAATTTTTGCAACAGACTCCTTGGCTTCACCATTTTGATCTAACCATGTTGCATTCGGAATCGAGCCCAAAGCCAAACGGAAACCAAGATATGCCCCTTTTGTCGAAGACGTAACCGTGTAAATATCACCGCGACTATACACATTAATCTGCAATGGATCATTTTTATAACTACCGCCTTTGAGAACGCGTTCGCCAAGGCTCCCTCCATCAGCACCACCGACAAAATTATCGACAGGATCTTTTTTGAAATACGTAAGCCAATCATTGACCCATTCAAGAACATTCCCCGCCATGTCATACACGCCTAAATCATTCGGTTCCGAGGTAGCCACATCGTGATATGCATAACCAGAATTTTCGTTATTCCAACCCTTGTCCGAATTCCAGCCTTGTTCCGCCACATAGACCCATTCAGCCTCCGTCGGCAAACGGAATCCTTGTACATTTTCATGGAACACAAGACCAGACAAATTAACACAATTTCCAGAAGCATCAAAAGAAGCATTCGTGTACGTATAAACTGTATCAAACTTTTGCGACTTGCTCAAAGCATTGGCATACAACACAGCATCGTAATAGGTCACATTAGTTACAGGACTATTATCATTGCAATCGCTTTCACATTCGGCACCAGCATTGGGGCGCAACGACTGATATTCACCCAAAGAAACTTCATGTTTGCCAATGTAATAATCGTACGAAAATGAAACTTGCATTTGTGGAGTTTCACTATTAGGCACGCCTTGCTTATTCGATCCCACAAGCGTTGATTTTCCAGAAGCCGCAACCTTGACAAAGCCAAGTTTTTCCAAAACTGAAGAAACATCTTGGTTTGGCGGAACTTCATTAACAGGGAACGAAGCATTTTCTTCGGAACAAGCGTTCAAAAGAAGCAACGATAACGCAAAAAAAGAAAATCCAATAACTTTCATCATTGATTTATATTTCATTTTTTATTCTCCCAAGACAGTAAAAATTTATTCAAACGCGCCGTCAAGGCGAGACTTCCGGCATAGCACAAATGGTCTTCGTCAATCGCCATCGCATCTGTATAACTATGGTGTCCCATGTTGTTTTCATCCATCAACATAAAATTCGGATACTTTTTCTTCAACGCATCCAATTCTGCAATCAGCTTTTTAGCAGAAGTTCGACGCAAGCCATAACGCCCAAAAGATCCCGTTTCTATATACGCAGGACTCTGTGGGAAAATAAGACCAACGACACGAATATCACGTTTTGCAGCCTCTTTAATAATTTCAACGAGAGCTTCCTTGCTATCATCAACAAGATTCCAGTGTTCATCAAGAAGCATACTGTCTTGTTCAATTTCAGGTTCATCGTGCCAGGAATTACAAACACCACTCAAATAGTGTCCCCTATCCTGCATGTAATAGCTTTCATTCGAAGATCCCACGGAGTTTTCTGTAAACTCCAACAGGCCCTCTGGATATCCATCTTTCCAATAATCGTGATTTGCATCGTACACGTATCCAGCATAATTCCCAAATGTCGTATAGAACATATTATCTCCATCAGGGCCATCAATCTTATGCCAAAAATCAATATCAAGAGACACAACGATATACTTCAATTTTTTCATGTGGTTGAACACATAATGATTCAAGAAATCTCGAGTCATGAAAATGGAATTTGGCGTTTGTCCAAAATTCACGGCAAAAAACTGCTTATCAAAATTCAAGGGGCTTACGCCAAACATGGGCCTTGAAGAACCCAATATGGCCACATTTGCAGAATCACGATACCTCCAAAGGAGCTCCATCTTAAAGCGCATAATGACAGACTCCCACTTATCGGACGGATGCAAATAGACACCAGCACTATCAGGATCCAACTTCGATGTTTCTGGTATATAAATCTTTTTACGCCAAATACTCGGATGCCAAAGTTCATCGCCCTGAACCAGATCTACAACAGAACCATCAGCGATATTGACAAGAACAATTTTCGAATGAGCGCCATTGGCGTTTGTAAGGGTGGTCACAATAAATCCGCCATCCGCTTCAGAGCTCTTATAATTCAAAGCCCATTCCGCATGGTCAAAACTATATCCTTCTGGCGAAGGAATCGCCTTGATTAAACGTCCCGTGCTATCCGCAATCAGCAATCGTTCGTGCGTCCCATAGCTTTTACCCACAAATTTTGCACCGGTCTTACCGCCAAAATCGAGGAACGCCACTCGCTTAGAACCATCATTAGCAAGCGACACATTGCAAGCCTGTTCGCCATTATACCACACCGTATCGCGTCCGTTAGCAAGTGTTCCTCCCGGTTTTGCAATACGAGCGCGCAACAAGCGTGCCCCAGATACCGCAAGCGTATTATCATCAGAAATGCCGCCATGATAAGCACCGTTAAAGAGCTTTACCGGAGCCCCAAAGCGTCCTTTTGCATAAGTCACTTGCCAAGTACTCTTCGCATTAAACGAAGATGCGCTCTTATTATTCCCGGCATCCGAAACATAGACTATCGCCGTGTCGCCATTTTCCAACAAACGCCAGCGCGGGATGACCGCATTTCCTTTAGTCTTGACTTTCAACGGCTTCGTATTGGACCCCGTAATGGGACGAATATAGATTTCAGATTTTCCCGTGACACCTTCCATACCTGTGCAGAAAGCCACAAAACGCCCATCAGGAGAAATATCAGGATGGTACGCATCAATCGTATCCGCAAGTTCCGTCACAAACAAAGTTCCATTCACATAATCAATATACGCAATGTTTCCTGTGACATCGTTTCGGAAAGCAAGTTTTGTACGATAGGACTCTAGATTATTTTTGACTGTTGTCGCACTCGCCATCGGAATAACGCGGCTTTCACGAGCCATTCCATCGCGCCCCATCCATACCGAATTTGGAATTTTGCCAAACGCAAGGCGGAACCCAAGATAATCTGATTTTGTTGCGGACGTAACGATATAGACATCGCCGCGATTATACAGTTTAATCGCTGAAGGTTCGTTGCGGAAACTACCACCCTTAATAACACGTTCACCAACACTTCCACCATCAGGCGCACCAACGTAATTGGTAATCAGGGAATCCTTAAAGTAACCCAGCCAATCAGAAACCCACTCTTTGACATTGCCAGCCATATCGCAAAAATCACCGTGCATGCGCGCATAGGAACAGACTTTTTTTGGTTCAAAGCCAGAATTCAATGCATTCCACTCTACAAAAGGATTCCAATGACGGTCGGCCACCAAGCTCCATTCCGCTTCCGTCGGCATTCGATAACCTTCAATTTCGGGATTGAAGGAAAGCCCTTCCATGCCAACGCAATTCCCTACAGCATCAAAAATGGCCGAAGTATAGGAGTAAACCGTATCGTACCCTTCGCGTTTGCTACGTTCGTTAGCATAAAGCAAGACATCGTAATAGGTCACCATAGTCACCGGCAACAAATCAGAATCTTCTTTTTTGCAACGGGCATCAAACGTTGTTCCCATAATGCTTTTAAATTCAGCGCAAGTCACCTCGTGCATGCCTATGGAAAAATCGTAATTCAAAACGACACGCATCTGCGGACGTTCATTCGGTTTTGCAGACAGAGCATATGTTCCCACATAAGAAAACGCACCGCCGTTTGAATTTTTAATTTTCGAAGCTTTAACCGTAATTAAGCCATCATGTATTTTGTCCGTTTCTACAGGAGCATTCAACCAAGTGTGCTCTCCCGAAAACGTTTCACAGCCAGAAAATGCAAAAAAACAAGATACTAAAAAAAGTACCTTCACCATAAAAAGTGTTTGATTTGGGCGAATCGACATGTCGCCTAAAAAATAGCTTTTTAAGTACGCAAAAGCCAATAAATCGGCAGTCCGCACCGCGTTAATTACGTATTAGAGCGCCTTCAAGATAAGAAATTACAATGAATCCGGCAACCGACTTTTAGCAATAGCCTGATTTGCGCCGATTCCAGGATATTTCGGAAAAAACTCCTCGGCCATGCGGTACCATGCAAGCGCTCTCGAAACATCATTTTCAAGGTACAAGTTACCTATATCAAATGCGGCAAGCCCTACAAATTCTTTAGTTTCAAGCGGTCGAAATTCAAGGCCAGTCCATCGCCCCTCTTTATACTTTTCGCGATATTCATCATCGGTGTATGAGAATCCGCGACGATTGGGTTCTAGATTAAACGACGCATTCGATGATTCATAGCGCAAAAAAACATGCCCCGGCAAAAGAATAGCGTTCAAACGCAAATTTCGAGACTCCGCAACCATAAGCGCAAGCCACGAAAGCCCCATGCAACCGGACTTTTTATTTTCGAGAACGCGCAAAGGAAGCACAGATTCTTTTGCGATTGCAGCCTCACCCGCCCCGGCAAATTCAATATTCCAAAAGTTCCATAGCAGGTTTTTGAGCGATTCGAGCGTGTCGCGAGATGCAGCAACACTGCTATCAAAAAAGGCAAGGCCCTCGTTCCATGCAGGAATGGAATCCACGCAAAAAGGCGCACGTTCTTCGAACACGCACGCCATTTCGCGATAGCTCATATTCTCGGAACGCCCGCTCCAGAGCAACAGCAAAGTAAGCGCAATCACAAGCGCCGCAAGGAATAGTGGCCAGAAGATTTTAGACGAAAGACGAGACAGCATAATTCTTAGTTGGCAGAACTTAGACCGCTTCGCTCTTAGAACTTAGTTGGCAGATTTTAGTTGGCAGAACTTAGTTTTTCTTTTAGAGAGAAGGGAATATTCTAAGTTCTAAGTTCTAAATTCTAAGTTCTAAGTTCTAAGTTTTAAATACCGTCCCATTCCATAGGGCTCTGCCAGAAGTCGCGAGCGGTCATCATGTAAATCACGAGGCGCTTGCTCTGCATGTCCTTTTTCATTTTCTTCAAGCGGCTGCGAACGCCAGGGCCACCGCCCCAACTCGTAAGCACCTGCACGTCAAGACCAGTCGCATAAGCGAGGAGAGAACCCGGACCACCGCTCTTCTGATCGACAGATTCAAACACGCCCGTGAAAGAATCTCCCATCAAGAGAATCGGAGCATTTTTGCCGCCCTTGTAAGCCTTATCGCCCTTGTAGATTTTCATACCGGCAAGAGTATCGGCAGGATATTTAGACTTTTCCTTATCAGCCAAGTGAGCGACCAAATCGCCTTCGCGGAGCACGACCGTATCCTTCATCACAAGGCTACCCGGTTGCGGGTTCGCATCGGCATACCAACTATACTGCGTCACGCGAGTTGCAAGCTGTTCCATCGCGGCAAGCATACCCGGCAAAGCCCAGTGCGTATCGTAGCGCTGGTAGCTGTAATGCGGAGCTTCATCGCCTGTGCGAGCTGCCATCAAAGACGGGTAAAGGTCTAGAACGTCAATTCCGGCAGCAAGCATTTCGCGAATAAATTCACGACCATTGACGTTCACGCACAAATTCGCATCGGTTCCCTTAACAATTTTATCCGCATAGATTTCTTCTTTCACCGGAACAGGCACAACCAACAATTGAATATTCTGTGAATCCAAATATTGCTTGAGTTCAATCATTCGCGGGAGCGGGTTGTGGAGGCTATCCTGACCGCTAATTTTATCGGCAACAAGGTAGTTTGCATTACGGCGGAACCAAAGCATGCCGTTATCGGACCAGGCATTCTGTTCCTTCGGAAGTTTTGCAAGCTTTTTCTTGAGAGCCTCACGGAACTTCTTGGTCGCAGGAGTTGCAGGGCAGCTATTTTCAAGCGAAGCAAGAGTTTCCAAGCGTGCATACGAACTCGTATCGAGAGTACGATTCACAGGCACAACTTCACCTGCCGCAGCAAGTGAATCGGCAACGGCAGCCGCACGCAACTGTTCATCCGTCAAGCGGAACGCCGGAGCTTCAAAAGCCACCCACATCGGCTTGCCCATCGGGTTTCCACGCATCACCGCAAAAGGACGGTTCATGTTGGAATTTTCCCATATCGCGCCCGGAGTATGCTGTTCCAAGTCGGTATTCAAAGTTGGATACCAGTAAGATGAAAGCGTACGAGCCCAGTTCATCGCTTCTTCGGAATTCATTTCGGCAGTCATGTAATAATTCAAGACTTCAGCGGATTCACCCCCCGAAACAATCTTCAGTTTGCCATAGAACGGAGCGCGTCCAGTCCAAACAGCAGGCATGACTTCCACCCACCATTCCACCTTACCTTGATTTTCACCCGTTCCCGGGACACCCCACAAACGGCTCACGGTCTGGAACGCACGGAACACATCCGGTTCATCCCACTTGACCGCTTCGACTTCATTCATAGTTTTTGCAAGAGCATCATCACCAGTCTGCGCATAGAGAATCTTCGCAAAAGGTTCCCAAGCAATTGGAGCAATTCCCGCAACAGCATCAGGCTCATAATCCATAATAGAATCAAGCATCGGGAACGGAAATTCAGAAAGTTTAGCATTCGCCTTCTTTCCCGTGTAATTTTCAGGCTTTTCATCCATTCCGGCCATACGGATCGGATTCGAGAAATACGCTGCAAAATCAAGAGCAGCAAGCGTAGGCTTTTCAACTACTCGGACTTGCTTATCGAAATCGAGTACACGCATTTCAAACACGGCAACAGGAGCAGCCGGCATCGAAGGAATGTAGGCCGGAGCTTTATCAACACCAGCATTCGATGCTTCCGTAGAAGGATTAACAGATGGAGCAGCACAAGATGCTGCAAGAACGGCACTGAGCGAAAGGCCCGCAAGCGCCAAAATAGAAGTCGATATTTTTTTCATTTTCACAAAAATAATTATAATAAAAGTTTAGTTATTAGTTGTAAGTCATTGATCATTAGTCATTGGTTATCGGTAGTTAGTCAATAGTCTTTGGTCAATGGTTATTGGCCATTAGTTATTCAATTTTCTAAATTATGTATCAGAACTTAAATTGAGGAGTCTTTATGCCTGCTACTGGTGAACACAACAAATGGATTGCCCTCGCCCTCTGTATTCTTGTCGGGTACCTTGGGATTCACCGTTTTTACGAAGGAAAAATGTGGACTGGAGTTCTGTGGCTTTGCACAGCCGGACTATTTGGAGTCGGAGTTGTTGTCGACGCCATCCTCATCATCCTTAAACCAGAACATTACTAATTAGAGGTAACAGGTTATAGGGGACAGGTTTTAGGATTAATAACGAGCTACGCTCATACTAAAAAATGACGAATCCTTTTCCTAAATTCTACCTATCTCCTGCTTCTATCACCTAAGCCCTAACACCTAATACCTAAAACCTAACTAATGAAACGTTTATTTGTCATCGCGACCGGAAGTGCCGGGAAAATTAGAGATTTTGCGCACATTCTTGGCACTGATCATTACGAATTCAAAACCTTGAAAGACATTGGTTTTGACGAAGACATCATCGAAGACGGCAACACGTTTGCCGAAAACGCCATCATCAAGTCAAATACGACCGCACAATGGCTCGCCAAACGAAATATAGAAGCCACCGTCCTTGCCGACGATTCCGGACTCGAAGTCTTTGCATTGAACGGCGAACCCGGCATTTATAGCGCCCGCTACTGCGGAAAGCATGGCGACGACGAAGCCAACAACGTCAAACTGATGCAAAAACTCGGCGACAATAAAGATCGCAAAGCCCGCTACTTCTGTGCACTTTCTTACCAGACCGTAACCAAGAACGAAAATGGTGAATTTGTCATCAGCAAGCCCGTCATTTTTGAAGGCGAATGCCGTGGCGAAATCAATCACGCTCCTGTAGGCAACATGGGCTTTGGTTACGATCCGTTGTTCGTACCCGATGGCGAAACGCGAACATTCGCGCAAATGGAACTCGAAGAGAAAAAAGTTATCAGCCATCGCGGAAACGCAATTCGAGCCCTTAAGAAAGCGCTTGGGAAATAAACGCTTTAGGACCTTTGCAAAAAACGTGCCGCAAGTTCAGAAAAATCAGTAAACGCTCGCAAAAATAGTGCCATGCTGAAAGTTCTATTCGCTCCGCTACAAGGTTACACAACCGGCATCTACCGCAAGGCTCATGCCGAAATCTTTAGCGGAGTCGATGCGTATTATGCGCCGTTTTTGCGAATAGAAAATGGACATCCGCGCGAAAAGGACTTGCGCGATTTAGATGATTCCTGCCAAGAGTGCGGCGCAAAAGTCATACCGCAAATTATCGCCAACGGAATCGAAGAATTCCGCATTCTCGCTGACGCCTTATTGCAAAAAGGATTCACCGAGATTGACTTCAACATGGGATGCCCATTCCCGATGCAAGTCAATCGCCATCGCGGTGCAGGATTGCTTAGCGACTGCAATACAGTCCAAGAAATCATGGACGAAATCAAAAAATTATCAGGTTCCGCGACGATTGCGAACGGAACTGCGCCGGCAAATGCAAAAGGAACCGCGTCGGTAAAATTTTCCGTCAAGATGCGTCTCGGGCAAAATTCGGCGGACGAAGCCTTCGCGCTCCTCCCAATTTTAAACGATACGCCCCTCGCCCACATTACAATCCACCCACGATTGGGGAAACAGCAATACAAAGGCGTAATAGATTTCAATTCATTCGAAAGATTCTATAACGAAAGCAAGCTGCCAATCGTTTACAACGGCGACATTACAACTGTTTCGCAAATTTGCAAATTGGAGCACAAATATCCAAAGCTTATGGGCGTTATGATTGGGCGTGGATTGCTTGCAAACCCGGAACTTGCGGCAGAATACAAATCAAATAACGCGGCACATTCACAAACATCACTAAGCAAAGTTCTCAAAATGCACCAAGTAATATTCGAGAACGCCTGTAGCACCTATCAAGGCGACAGTCAAATTATCTCGCACATTCAAAGCTTTTGGGAATATCTAGAGCCGTACATTCCAAAGAAAATTTTTAAGAAAATCAAGAAAGCCAGTAAACTCATCGAATACAACGAAGCCATTTCCGCACTTTATACGGAACACAAGGTACTCCTCTAAACTAGCAGAAGCAGGGCAAACCAAGATGAACAGCGTCTATATCGAAATCACAAATATTTGCAATCTACATTGCAGTTTTTGCCCCTGCGGTAAGACGCCCTCGAGCACAACCGAGAAAGCACACGAAAACGCAACAGCACAATGCGCCGGCACCCGAAGCTTTATGCCAAGCGCTCTTTTCGAGAAAAGCATTGCAGGCGCACAAGAAATCGGCGCAACAAACGTCTATTTTCATGTTCTTGGCGAGCCTACACTCCACCCCGGCTTTATCCATTACGTCAAAAAATTAGAACAAACTCCACTAAAACTGACACTCACGACAAACGGTACCACCATTGAGCGCACAGGCCCACAAATTCTCGCCTCGTCTGCCGTTCGACAAATCAATTTTTCAACACACGCTTACGCTGAGCTTCCACACGAAATTGCAGAAACCTACTTGCAAAACGTCCTTGATTTTTGCAGACTTGCCATCATTGAACGCCCCGACATGTACATCAATTTGCGTTTATGGAACGTCGGCGCCGAAGAAGCCTCGCCGTGGAACAGTTTCATGCTAAACCGAATCCGCGACACATTCGGCGTTGAAATTTCGCCTGGGCATTTTTGCAGCCGCCACAAAAGTTTCAACATCACCGAGCGAATTTATCTGCACGAAGACACAAGATTCGAATGGCCGGGATTAGACGAAAGACGAGAGAAGAAAGACGAGAGAGGCGAGAGTCGCACAGGTAAGCACGCTTATCTGTATGACCGAGCCGAGCAATCTTGCACGGAGTGCAAAGACGAGAGAGGAGAAACCGTTCCTGGAACATGCCGCGCCCTCGACACCCACGTAGCCATACTCCACGACGGGCGTGTAGTCGCTTGCTGTCTCGACCACAGCGGACAAATTACTCTCGGAAACATTAACGAACAAAGACTTGCAGAAATCCTCGGTTCGCCCACCGCACAAAACATCCGCGAAGGATTCGCACAGCATGAGCTACGCCACCCATTTTGCCAGACCTGCACTTTCTGCAAACGATTTAAATAAGCCATAAAAATCTATTATTGAATCATGAAAATTACGGTTCAAGATTTCACTGGCGTTTACGATTACCAGCCATTCATGCAAGAATTGCGCAAAAAAGCCGCAAATTCAACCGATATACGCTGGCTCGATTGCAAAAAAATCATAGGAACCGATTGCTATTGCGATGATGATGCCATCAAAGAAATCAATACGTTAATCGACAACGCCGAAAACAACACGAAAAGCGGCATCAAAAGCAACACAGCGCCTGAGATTCACTTTTTTGATAACGGCAATTACCACTACATGAGTAAACTCTGGACAGACAGAGTTCAAGAACCTTTTTCTCTCATCGTATTCGACCATCATCCCGACATGCAGCCGCCCCGTTTTGGAGGAATTTTAAGTTGCGGTGGCTGGGTCAAAGAAGTTCTCGATAACAATAAATTTATACAAAATATTGTAATCATCGGAGTTAAAGACGATCTCGTTGAAACGGTCTGCGGAGAACTATCGCAAACGGGAGAAGCAAGTATTTTAGATAAAGTCACATTTATCAAAGAAAGTGAATTATCGGCTGTCACCCTGGATGGAGCCTTCAGGCGACCGATAGGGTCCATGGATTCCCACCTAAAGGTGGCCATGCGCACTAAGGCAACAAGTTGCCAAGTGCTGTCCGCTATCGCCGCGCTGCAGTTCCAGAATGACATGCCACTCTACATTTCCATCGACAAAGATGCTCTCGCACCTGCCTATGCGTCCACAAACTGGGACCAGGGTTCCCTCAGTACTGAAATGTTGAAAAGCTTTATCGCAAGTTTCGCCGCGAGCCACAAGATTCTCGGCATCGACATTTGCGGAGAGCGATCCCGCGACTTCGAAGACTCTCGCGCCGACTCGCTGAACAGCGAACTCAACCGCGAACTAGCCGAGTTTTTGGCTCCCTTCGCGGCATCCTAATTCTTACTTTACTTCCAGCCTTGTGAAAGTCTCGTAGTGGTCTGCAGTATAGTAGATTACGCAATCCGGCTGATAGACCAACCGCTTAGTTCCACGGTTCTTTGCAGAATAATCCACATCAGCTTCGTGGTAGGAACCTTCGGGTAAAAGCCCCTCGTTGTTACTGAATTTGTCACCGCCAATCATCACGTTAATAGTTGTCCACGGGTTAAAATTCCATTTCGAGAAAGCATTTCCAGTTTTCGATTCGTAAAGAGCAATGCCCTTGTCCTTTCCGACATAATTTGCGGGCAACTTATCGAATTTGCACAAGTACGCCGCCACAGAATCCTTTGTCGTATAGAGGCCGGATTCCTCCACCGCGTCATAGATGTTTTTTTTCGAAACCTCTTTGGCACTGGACGAGGACTCCAATTCGTCATCGCCGCCAACAGGCTCCCCCGTCACCGTACAGGCAACGAAGAAAAGAGCGGTGAGACCTGTGAGTAAAAGCTTGAAAACGGGTTTGTTCATGCAAGAAATATATATTCTTTTCCACGCTTTTGCTATTTTTGCGGCATAAATAACCTCGGGACTAGATCCTTCGACTCCGAGCCTTCGGCTCTCCGCTCAGGATGACACATCCCGAAACCAGCAATTCTAATAACTAGTAACTAATAACTAAGAACTAAAATCATGGACATTAACGAACTCGCTCAACAGCATATTTTGAAGCAGCCGCTCTACGTGACCGGCAAGCCTATCGCCTACACCGCCCGTGAATTCGGCCTCGACCCGAAAGACATCGACAAGCTCGCCAGCAACGAAAACCCGTTTGGCCCGAGCCCGAAGGGCATGGCCGAAGCTCGCAAGGCTTTGGAAGAAGTCAACCTTTACCCGGATGGCGGCTCTTACGACCTCATCGGTAAGATTGCAGAATTCCGCGGTGTGAAGCGCGAACAGATTGCTGTTGGTAACGGCAGTAACGAACTTTTGGACATGATTGCCCAGGTGTTCCTCGGCCCCGGCACGGAAGCCATTATGGGTAACCACAGCTTTGCCGTTTACAAGCTCGCCACCATGGCCATGAACGCCAAGATTGTCGAAGTCGATATGCCTGCTCCGGGATACAACTACGACCTCAAAGCCATGCGCGCCGCCGTGAATGAAAAGACCCGCATCGTGTTCCTAGCCAACCCGAACAACCCGACCGGTTCTGACCTCACCGCCAAGGAAATCTTGGAATTCGCCGACAGCCTCCCGGAAACTTGCGTTCTCGTGATGGACGAAGCTTACACGGAATTTATCGAAGATACGCCGGAACTCGTCCCGGATTTCAACAGCCGCATCGCCGAAGGCAAGAACATCATCTGCTGCCGTACGTTCAGCAAGATTTACGGCCTCGCAGGCCTCCGCGTGGGCTACTGCATTACTCGCCCGGAAATCGTGAACCTCATCAACCGCGTTCGTGAACCGTTCAACGTCAACAGCATCGCTCAGGCTGCTGCTATCGGCGCAATCGACGATCAGGAATACGTGAACAAGGTCCGCGAACTCAACAAGGCAGGCCTCGCACAGCTCAAGGCTGGATTCAAGGAACTTGGCCTCCCCTACGTTGATAGCCACGCAAACTTCATCGCTGTCAGCGGTTTCAAGGATCCGATGGATGCATTCAAGTTCTTGCAGTCCAAGGGTACCATCATCCGCCCGCAGCCGGCTATGGGTGACGTGCTCCGCATTACCGTGGGCACCGAAGCTCAGAACAAGAAATGCCTCGAAAACATCAAGGCATATCTCGGCAAGTAAATAGCTGAAATAAATCAGCCCAAACGTCATGTTGAGCGAAGCGAGACATCCAGTAAATTCTTGACAAATTGAAACTGGGACCATCGCAATTTTCGCTCAAGATGACGTTATTTTTATAAATGAACAATTTCCGCAATAACAAATGGAATAACAAGCCGCAAGCCACGAAGGAAAAGCCCCATGGCGTTGCTCGTGTTATTTCTAAACGCGGATTTTGTAGCAGAAGCCAAGCAGAAAACTTGGTCCGCGAAGGCCGGGTTTCTTTGCGTGGTAAAATTGTGCGCGACCCGGATACTCCCGCCTACGAAAACGACGAAATCAAAGTCGACGGCAAGGCCGTTACCGCAAACACGTTCGTTTACTTTATGATGAACAAGCCGCGTGGTTACGTGACCACGGCAAGCGACGAGAAAGGGCGTGCGACTGTTCTCGACCTTTTCCGCGAGCGGTTCTGCAAGATGTTTCCCGGCAAGCCGATACCGCATATTTCGCCCGTCGGCCGCCTCGATGCCGCTAGCGAAGGACTACTGCTGTTTACGAATGACACGAAGTGGGCAGACGTCATCCTGAGCAAAGCGAAGGATCCAGTTAAGGAGCCAACCCACACTAAAATTTATCGTGTGCAAGTCGCAGGCCACCCCACCGCCGAAGATTTCCGCAAAATGGAAGAAGGCTTCAATGTACCGCCCCGCGTCTTTGGCGAAAAAGAAGAATTCATGCACGCCGTGCGCGCCGTTTTCCACCGCGAAAGCGATAAAACGAGTTGGCTCGAAATTACTTTGGACGAAGGCAAGAATCGCGAAATCCGCCGCATGCTCGCCCACCTCGGTTATGAAGTTTTACGACTCGTCCGCATCAAGTTCTGCAATTTCGAACTCGGCGATTTAAAGCAGGGCGAAATTAAAGAAATTCACCCAAACTCAGAACAAACTACGGTCTAAAAGTTTTCAGCGCAGCAATTGTGCGAGAAATCAGGTCGTTCAGTTCCCAGCCCAAAAGATTTGCACCACGCTCAATGACTTCGCGGGAGCAGCCGGCAGCAAATTTCGGCGACTTGTACTTTTTCAAAACCGATTTCAATTCCAAATCTTGCACGCTTTTTGACGGACGCATTAACACGACTGCGCCAATCAGGCCCGTCAATTCGTCAACAGCGTAAAGGACTTTTTCCATTTCGTGTTCGGGTTTCACATCGACGGTTATAGCCCAGCCGTGGCTTGTCGTGGCATGGATGAGCTCTTCGGAAAGACCCGCATCTTGCATGAGTTCACGTTCCTTGATGCAATGCTGATCCGGCCACTGTTCAAAATCGAGATCGTGCAAAAGTCCAACGATTCCCCAGAAATCCTCATCTTCGGCGTAACCGAGTTCACGTGCGAAATAGCGCATGGTGTTTTCGACGATTTCGCCATGTTCAAGGTGGAAAGGATCCGAGTTGTATTTTTTGAGGAGTTCCAAGGCTCCTTCGCGTGTAATTCCTGCTGATAATGCCATGTGCCGAAATATAACATTTTAAAATCGGCGACGAAAGCGGTTTCCTAATACAATTTTTTTATCAATAGCGATATGAATTAAGTATTGGACGTTTGAAAAGGCGCGTTCTATATTTGCGACACACATAAATTAATTCTATACATCGCCATACTTATTCGGTATTGAATGCTCCAAAAATGCAGTTCATACCTACCGCACTTATAACTTTTCCCTATAAATCGCCATATAAATTTAGTATTGGACAATTACTAATTCGCGTTCTATATTTGCCTACGAAAATTATAGGAATATGTACGGAGAACTTTGAATGGATTTTAATACCACGTTGTTGCATCATGGCTTTGGAAGTGAAAAAAACTCAGGATCTACGCTGACACCCATTTATCAGGTGAGCGCTTTTTCGCAGGAATCGGCCGAAAAGCTTGAAGCCGTTTTTAACAACAGAGCCCACGGTTTTGCATACACTCGTATTGGAAATCCAACAACAGACTCCTTTGAACGCCGCATTTCTTCGCTCGAAAAGGGTATTGGTGCAGTCGCCTGTTCTTCGGGCATGGCCGCGGTAACGCTTTCGCTCTTGAACATTTTGCAAGCTGGCGACGAAGTTATCGCAAGCGCCGGGCTTTTTGGCGGCACGATTGATTTGTTCCACGACTTGGAAGCATTTGGCATCAAGACGCGCTTTGTCACGGAAGTCACGGCAGAAAGCGTCAAGCAGCAGCTGAACGAAAAGACGAAGGCCGTATTCACGGAACTTATCGGAAACCCGAAACTGAATGTTGTCGATTTGCAGAGCGTTGCTGACGTTGCCCACGAAAACGGCGTTCCGTTCATTGTCGATAGCACAACCGCAACGCCTTACCTTGTCCGTCCTTTTGATTTTGGAGCCGACATCGTTGTGCATTCATCTTCGAAGTACATCAACGGAAACGGCAGCGCCATCAGCGGCATTATCGTTGATAGCGGCAAGTTCAAGTGGGATCCGGCTCGCTACAAGGGATTCGAAGAATACAAGCGTTTTGGAAAGTTTGCATACATCGCGAAACTTCGCAATGGAATTTGGCGTAACGTGGGCTGTTGTATCGCCCCGGCGACCGCATTCTTGAACGC
>Ga0310786_10004199_pt1 | contig 20177 bp, 25 predicted proteins | sample AusTroGonzalo_MG_FD_203881 | JGI IMG/M metagenome (GOLD analysis project Ga0310786, IMG submission 203881) | Bovine rumen microbial communities from tropical cattle in Woodstock, Queensland, Australia - Gonzalo_03 (v2) (version 2) | ecosystem: Host-associated > Mammals > Digestive system >... | reverse complement strand
ATATCATGCAAATCTTTGCAGCACAGATGGACAATGCAAAAACAGAAGACAATGCAGTAGTGAGATCAAAGATGATTGACAACACTGTTGGCATGAACATCAACTACATGAAGCATGTCCTCACAGACGAGCAGTACAAGAAGTACTTGACTGTCCTCAACACTACACTGAAGAACAGAGGCCTCAGATAAGATGAATCTCAGAATTTTCATCAAAGGGCTCAAGAAAATCCTCACGAAGTTCTATGAGAACCTCAAAGATGCATATCTAGAATACTATGAGAGAACATCTAGAGGCTACATGATATAAGCATGACTTGAAAAGTGGACTAGACAAGAGCCTAGTCCACTTTCTTTTTTTAAATAATTCATAAATATCTAGATTATGGAAAACAAGAAACTTAAACAAGTGTTTGCAGACGAAGGATATTGCTTTGCTAACAAGTATGAAGATGAGATATACTATGTCTGTATATGGGGTACAGATGATGAACTGAAGAAATTCCATCAGATACCTATAGAAAGAGCTAAAGAGATAGTGGATGATTATAACAAAAGATTCAAGATTCGCTAAGAGTTTCATAATGATATAAATAGTGCATGACTAGGAAACCATTTGACTTTGACAAGAGGAAATCTTCTTTAGGGTTAGCAGGTAAAGTCAAGAAGAACTGGAAAGAGCAAGAACACAAAGTTGAAGAACTTGGTGAGCTTGGCTTTGTCAAGAGAATAGCTGAGAAGATCTCTGAAACAGTCAAACAAGAGGTGACAGTAGAAGAGAAGAAGAATAAGAGAGACAACTCTATTTACTACACTCTTGAATGGAAAGCAAGTCCATACTTGAAGAATCATGTAGATGTCAGAGTCAAAGACCCTATTATGAAAGCTCATGTTGAGATTTTCTATCAGACAGACAGTCTTAGGAGACAAGGCAACTATTATCAAGCAAAATTCAATGTAGCTTATCATGGAAGTTCTGATCTTCCTGTAAACAGTGAAGGCATAAGTGCTATTCTCCATCAGATAGAAGAGCTATACAAGAAATACAAGATTTCTTCTGTAGATGAGAGCTATAATCTAGGGCTGGCAAACAAAACCAGATCTAAGTTTAATCAATCCGCAGAAGATGCAGCAGAAGACATAGGCAATATTGAAATCCACTTTGAAGACCCTCATGTAGAGAATGCATTTAACTTAAGAGGACTGTATACTCTCAAAGATATAAGAAAAGTGTCTGATATTGATGTGTGGCTTGCTTATACACCAGTCAAGACATTCAATGAGCTCAAGCTGCTCTCAGGAATTAAAGGACTTCACAAGACCTTTCTATTTTGTGATTCTCTTGAGTCTGTGGAATTACCGCCTTCAACAAAATATCTTTTCAAGACTTTCAAGTGTTGCAAGAAACTAAAGCGTGTCATCCTTAATGATGGGCTTAAAGAAATTGGCTTGAGGACATTTGAAGGATGTGAGAGCTTAGAGAAGATAGTCATCCCAGACACAGTCACTACAATTGGACCACTAGCATTCAACAATTGTGTCAATCTAAGAGAGATAAACATTCCTCATAGTTTGAAAGTCTTCAGTGAAGACGATAATCCATTCTCTGGATGCAAGAACCTCCAGATAATACGATTCTATCCTGATATTAACAGAAGTCTTTTGAATTTGATTAAGAGATCCCTGTTAGATGATGATATAGATAATGTCTTATTTGTAGAGAATAGTGAATACCAAGAGATAAAAGAGTCATCTCCAATAGAAAAGCAGAGTGGCTTAGTTGCCAATAAATTCAAGAATCATTCAAATCTAGGTCTCAACAACAAGATCAAGAAGAAGTTTGACAAAGCAGATGCAATTGATAATATATCAAATTTTGTAGACTTAGGGCTTCCATCAGGCAAATTATGGTGCAAGTATAACTATGGTGCAAATGAAGAGAGTGATCCTGGAGAATACCTAAATCAAGAAGAAGCATTGGACTTATTAAGATTTAAAGAAGAGAAGATACCTTCAAAAGAAGACTTTGAAGAATTGTGTGGCCATTGTGATTATAAATTCATAAAAGTGAATAATGTCAATGGAATGGAGTTCTACAGCCTCTCCAATGGAAACTCTATTTTCTTCCCAGCGGCAGGAGGATATTTCTTTGGATCTTTACTCTACAAAAATGATCAAGGAATATATTGGTCTTCTACTTCACATGGAAATTATAATGGTTATGAGCTTTACTTTAATTCTTACGAGGAAGTAGATTTCAGTGCTTATAATTACAAAGAACATAGGTTACCAATAAAGACTGTCATAAACAAATACTAGAACATCAAATTAAAATAAATAATAAAATTCTAAAGATATAATCATGGCTAAGAAGAACGACACTAAAGGAATGACATATGGAGCTGCTCAGAAAGCTACACAAGAAGAAGTAAATGCAGCTATACAAGTTGAGAATGGACTTGGATTCAAGACATCTATGCATGTCAGCACAGATCCAGCTGTGAATCCATATATCTCTAAAGCTGCTATGGAAGATGGGACTGTAGCATTCGCAGATGATCCAGAGTCAGTGAAGACAGCTTATGATGCACAAGATGAGCGTACTCTCTCAGGAAACAACTGGGACAATGCTCCTACACCATTTGCATAAGGATTTTTCTTTATTTTTCCACATATTTACAGATATCATTTCAATTATTTTCCCACTTGCAGTGAATGCCCGTGGGTTTTTTATTTCCAAGTATATAAAGTTAAACTTTACTCATGTTCACTTATAAGAATTTCATATTGAGAATTTTTAATTTTTTGTATAACCTTCTAAAATTATGACAAAGTAGTGGAGAACATTACCTTTCAAAATTCTGGTCCAATTGACAAGCTTGTCGAATGGCTAGAGCGATTCAAAGGAGAAATCTCAAAAGACTCACTTATCATTGAAGTAGATCCAAAAGCTCAGCTTTTCATCTCTAAGACCTACTCAGATGACAAGTCACTTGTGAGATATTCTCAGATTTCATTTGCAGAAGCAAATCTTGAGATCAAGAAGCAGAGTGAGGAATCAGGACAGAGAATCCTCATTGGAATTTACATGATTCTGCCAAAGTTCATTGATGCAATCAAGACATTTGCTACATCTGACTCATTCACTTTCTCTGTAGACTATGACATCCAGACAGTTGCTGGGGCAGAGAAATGGTGTGCAATCACAATCAATCTCAAGAGCAAGTCTCTCAAGATGAAGATTCCCGGAAGCTCAATTGGAGCTGTAGAGATGAATCCTCTGTCTGATGAGACATTCATGAAAAGAGTATGGGTAGCACCAGATCCGGTATCAGCTACTGTATCAGCAGAGCTTCTGAAGAATCTTGTGGCAATCAGTAAGATCTTTGCATCTTCTGAGAAAAAGAAGAACCTGATGGAGTTCTACACAAAACAGCTTGATGATGGAACTTATATGTTCGTGAAAGATCCAGATCAAGAGACCTATGACTATCAGCTCTGCAAGATTGATGATGGCTCTTCTGAAAGTCCTGTAGCATTGCCAATCTATCGTGAGAAGCTCCTTCTCAGTGTAGACAATGCCTTTGATGAGACTAAGTTCATCATCAGTACATCAACACCAAACAGGTTACTGATTGAGCTCAAAGGTGGAAACACCAAGACTATCATAGCAAGGGTCAATCGATAATAATGACTTTTGCTATCTGCAAATGAAAAATCACACAGAATTATAAAACATGTCTAAGATTAGTGCAACACGTGCTGACAGAGAGAGCACAAGAAACAATAACTCAAGCTTCAAGAAGAAGAGAAGGAAGAGAGAAGAAGAGCCAAAAGAAGAGAAGAAGATCATTGTCTCTAGTCCTATTGTGAGGACAAATCTTCTCATTCCAGGCGCTAGACGTCCTAAATTTGGAGATCCTGACAAGTTTGATTGGAGTCTCTATGAAGATGGATGGAATGGGGCTGGCTTGAAAGTCAACCACAGAGTCAAGACTTCTGGAGAGAAGCTCAAGATATACTGTCATGAGCCTTATGCTCAGGAAGTGTATGACAAGTACTTTGGCCCTAAGAAAGTAGAAACTTCTTTTGAAGATGGAGTCAAAGATCTCATTGAAGGCAATGTAGTCAAGATCAAAGACTTCAAGCTTGTTGAGAGCAATGGTGTCATCACAGATGAGATGGTCATCTCTACATCTACAGGTGGCTCTGCAATCATCAACTTAGCTAAAGAGAACAAGTTCTTTGAGATTTTTGGAATGACCAAAGAAGAAGCTAAGCAGACGATGTTTGCTCCTGGATCTAAAGCTAAAGAGAACTTCTTGCAGAGTGGATATCTTGCAAAGATTGAGCGTCATGGAAGAGCTAGCTTGTATGATGGATTCCTTCTCAAGACACAAGAAGAGTTCATGGAGCAAGTAGAGCTTGGAATGAAGTCAAACAAGGCTTATATTGCCCATATCACTGGATTCAACAAAGGAGGATTCATCTGCAATGTGCAAGGACTTCGATGCTTCTTGCCTGCTTCTCAAGCAACTGCTAACAAAGTCATCAACTTTGAAGACTTAGTAGGCACATCAACAGAGGTCATGATGATGAGATTCATTGAAGGAACTGGATTCATTGTCAGTCGTAAGATGTATCTTGCAAAGGTGACACCTAACAAAATCAAAGAGCTCAAAGATGAGTGGAAGACTCGTCCAGAGAGAATCTATCGTGCTACTGTCACAGGCACACAAGACTTTGGTGTGTTCCTCGAGATAAATGAGTACTATACAGGTCTTCTCCACAAGATGTATGTCACTGAAGAGACTGCTAAGAGGATAGAGCTCACATACTCATGGAACAAGAGCTTGCAGCCAGATCCAGAGCTTCCTCCAATTGTTCCAGATCCAGACACAATTCCAGAAGGAGTTATCAAGCCTGGTGACTGGTTTGATGTCATCATCTACAACATCACAGATGACAACCGTATTGTATTCACCAACATTCTCGACAAGAATGAACGTAAGGCGGTTGTAGAGGTCAGAGAGAAAGAGAAAGCAGAGTATGATGCAAAGCGTGCAGCTGAAGAGCGTGCTGAGAAAGCAGCAGCATTTGCTCAGAAGCTTCGTGAGTCAAAAGCTAGCACAAAAGAGACATTCAAAGGTGAGAGCGTGAGCTTTGAAGACCTCAAGAAGAAACTTAACATGAAGAAGTGATATGGCAGAACTTATAATTCCAGGAAACAAGTCAGCAGCAGGAGCTATGGGCTCCTCTGCTGATGAGATCAAAGGAGCTATTGGTGCGGCAGCTAACAATCTGAAGTCTTTCCATATAGGGAAGTATGATAACTACAAGTGTGAGTGTGGATGTCAACTGTTCACTACAGCAGTAGTCATCAAGAAAGTCCCAGCTGTTGACTTGGGAGAAATCTTGAATGAAGATGTGCCTGTGCCTGTAGAGCAAATCCCAGTATGGGTATGCACTAAGTGCGGAGAGCTTGCTCCATTCATCAAGAATGATGAAGGATCTATGAAGGTCATCAAGAAGCTCTTGAACGAGAACAAAACTGAAGAGACTACTAAATAACATGACAACTTTAGAAGCAATCGTGTATTCTGCTCTCATTATCATAGCAACAGCCATTGTTGCATGGATCATGAAGCCAATCATAGACAAACAGAAAGAGTTAAGAGAGAAGGACACTCTAGATTTCACACTTCCAGAGGTCCAAAGCTCACACCATATTGTCATTGATGCTCCAGAGGCAGAAGAATCAGAAGAAGATTCTCAGAAACAAGAGGAGAACAGTGTGATAGACAAAGCAGATGCAATTCAAGAGAGATTGATTAGAGATGGTCAGAATAGCTCAAAGAAGAGGGCCTATCACAAGAAATCTCCAAAAAAAGATCAAGCATCTGATACTCAGAACAAGCCTAAGAGAGGCCGTCCAAGGAAAACAAACAAGAACACAAATTGAATAGAACATGAACAATCCAAACTGGTATGACGTTCAGGTTGTCATTGAGACAATGAACGCGAAGGGAAAAATCAAGAAGAATCGAGAGCACCATCTTGTCTGGGGAACGAACTACAATGATGTAGAGCAGAAAGTGAAAGCCGAGATGGATGGAAGTACAGATCCTTGGTCTATCAAGTCAGTCAAAGAGTCTGACATTGTAGACATTTACGGAAAGGATTAAGCAACTAAAATGTTAAAAGTTGTAAAATCCTAAACATTTGGAAATATGCCATATAGTAGTTTTAGAAATTTCCATAAAATTAAAGATCGATTAAAAGAACGCATTAGAGAACGAACGCTGAGGAACTCCATTCATGGACATTTCCTCTGAAAAGTTCAAGGAAGCCTAAGCCGCTGAGAAGCTCCTAGCTTTCTTTCTGAATTAATTTTTTCATAATCATTTTTCCTCCTAGTGTACTGTTGCGATAATAGGGCTCTAAGAGGTTTTTGAAAACACAGAAATCCGATATATGGCTGCCGCTTCCAAAGGCAAAAAGCAAGTTCAATCAATAAAAATGATTGAACTTGCTTTGTCTTAGATATTATCTTCAATATATTTAAACTTCATTAACAGTCTTAGATATATTCTTTAAACAATTGTTAAAGAACTAGATGAAGAAAGGAATCAACTTATACGATTACATTGATCCAAAGGTAGACATTGCTATCATCAGGAGTGTGAAAGCTCCTTCTAGAGCAAACACTAATGATGCAGGTGCTGACTGGTATGTTCCAGATGGAAATGATGAGTTCAGAGATGCTCTTATAGAAGCAAATGAAGGAAGAGACATCATCATGACTCCAGCAGAAGATGGACAGTTCACTATCATTATTCCACCACATGAGAGAATCAAGATTCCTAGTGGTCTGAGGGTGAACATTCATGACAAAGATACTTATCTTGGTATTGACAACAAGTCAGGGGTGTCAAATGGCAAAGGTCTTATATACACAGCTGATATCATTGATGCAGACTACAGAGGTGAGTGTAACTTGTGTGTGGTCAACACATCCAATGACAATGTCAGGATTCAAACCGGGCAGAAGCTTGTCCAAGTCATACAGAGGATTAAGATCAACACAGAGTACAAGCCTATTTCTCTTGAAGAGTTTGAAGCTCTTGAAGCTACAGACAGAGGAACTGGTGGGTTTGGAAGCTCTGGTCTCAAGTGATGTCATTTGATTGATTTAAATAGATTTGTGGAATTGTAGAGTCTGCTAGGAACAATCTAAGCAGACTCTCTTTTAGTTTATACTCCTCTGTCTTTAGTACGTCCCTGGGGAAGAATCTGCAATAAATATGGAAACATTACACAAACTATATCCAATAATATGAAGAAGTTTCTACTGACTCTTGTAATAGTCATTGTCTCTATGTTGATTTCTTGCAATCCAAGAGGAACAATAGAGAACTATTCAGCTCCTCTTCACACAGAGAACATTGGTCAGCAAGTCATAAAAGCTCGCAGGATTGTGATAGACCGCCAAGGGTTCAATGTCATATGCAAAGATGAGAATATATCAAGTGAGCTTGACAGATGGTCTAAGGTGGCATTCAAGTCATATGAAGAGCAAAAAGCAATCATTGAGTACTACTATGTGAAGCCTCAAGACTCCACATCTGTGTACAGACTTGACTTGAACATCATGAAGAATGACACTACATTTGTGTTAGAGATTAGGAAAATGCACAACAAGTAATTTGAAGACATGAAGAGAATATATGGAACTGGATGTATAGAGTCTGTCCTTGATGGTACTGAGTACAAGTATCAAGAACGCTCTATGGATATTCCATCTGAGTATACATACATTGGAACTATGCCTCCTGTATTAGACCAAGGAAGCACATACAAGTGTGTCTGCTATTCACTTACTAGCTATCTTGACTGGAGGAAGAACACTTTTGAAGAAGACAATGATGGAGGACAGTACAGCATTGATGAGTTGTTCTCAATAAGATCCGACAAGAATGCCCCTGGAATGCAGATAAAAGAAGCTTTGAGATATCTGAAGCATACAGGACTTAATGGAACTAAGATAAGAGAGTATGCAATGGTTGGCTCAATAGTGCAGCTTAAGCAAGCTATTGTCACTAATGGCCCACTTGTTGGTGGTCTTCCTGTATATGCTTTTAACCAGAGAGACAAGTTCTGGAGAGAAGGAGGAGCTTTCTTAGGAGGACACTGCATCACTATAGTAGGGTACAACACTGATGGAATCATCATCAGGAACAGCTGGGGAAAGAGATGGTGCAATGAAGGACATGTCTTGATGCCTTATAAAGACTTTGAGAACTTCTTTGAGATTTGGACTATGATCTAATTTGTCAGGACTAACATGGAGGAAAAGAATTTAGAGAACTTAGATCCTAAGCCTACTGGACTCATGGCTGAGCTTGCAGCAACAGCTGCTACAATAGAAGGTGACATTGCTGGAAAGACATCAGATGTAGCAAGCTTGTGGAGCTTCATAGAGAAGACAAAGAAAGCCCTAGACTTCTGTGACCCAAAGAAGCTTGCAGAAGATAAGAAGATTCCTACTTCTATAAGGACATCAGATGGGAAATTTGACAAGCTTGGCAATGGAGAGATATATGGTCACTGCTCTGAATGTGGAAAACCATTACAGAAGCCTTCTAAAGATGGATTCTGCAGCAGAGTGTGTGCTTTGAAACACTGTGCAGCGAACATTACTGGAGAGATTTCAAGTCTTAAAGAGAAAGAAGAGAATCTCAAAGAGAAGCTTGGATCTGTTGTAGAGATGGTCAATGCATTCACAAGTCAGGTTACAGAGACAGCTAATGAGCTTGCATCATTAAAAGACAAAGTCCTTGATCCAAGATGGGAGACTTACTTCAAAGTGAGACTGAACAGCTTGAAGATATACTTGACAAAGACTGTGAATGACTTGCTGATAGAGAAGAACTATTGGATGATGCATCAAGTAGAGAGAGGCAAAGCCCTCCTTGGAGACAAGATTGACTCAAGCTTAGAGAGCTTGTCAAAGATCAAGAAAGCTACAGATGCTGCACAGAAGCTGTGTGACCAGATGAATGAGACTTATGATAAAGCATATGACACTGTTGTGAATAGTCTTGCTCCTTGGAAGCTAGAGCCAGAGTCAATGAACTTCAACATGACAGCAAGATCTATGACTTACTATCCTGGGAAATTTGCAGTAAAGCTCAAGAACAACAACTCTGGCGACAGTGTATGCAATGTTGTAGACTTAGACAAGATAACAAGTATAGTAGACAATGCATTTCCACACATAAGAGAAGAAGAGTACTTGATGGAACCAGAAGCATTCAATGTCCGTAAGCTCACTAGTGAATACAATGTAAAAGGCAGAAAAGCTCTCATCAACACTCTAATGCCTCTGATGAAGCTTGGCTCTGAGCCTCTTCCAAAATATGAAGACTTGAAGATCACTAATCCTTGGTGGATGGTGTTCTTGCTCACGTCATTCTTGCCACAAGTGAAAGACCACTATGCTCTTCCATTCTGCCCATGATACAAAAACAAGAAGAGATAGCTTTGTCATGCTATCTCTTTTTTCTCATAATGATTAATTCCTTTGAATTTTGTACCACCATATTCAATCTCTGAAGTCTCTAAGACATCAGCACTCCAGTACCAATGCTTGATATTGATTCCATTTCCGAGGAAATAGTCATATAGGCCATCAAGGAAATTAGCCTCTTCATAGACTCTTGGATTTACGCCTTCTGGTTTTTTCAGGAATGTACATACAGAAGAAGGAGGAAGAGAAGAGACTATCATAGAAGGCTTTGATGACTTTATCCATATGTTGAAAGGATTGGTGTCTACTACTGAGTCATCATCTGCGTCTTCACTAGCTTTCTCAAAAGCCGGAATGAGATTCACTCTAGAGATCTCTTGTCCTTTGAACCATAGACCACTGTTAGGAGCGCCTTCTGCAACAGTAAAAGATGGATCTGTAAAGCTTCTGCCTTCAGGCAAATATGGATCACACCCTCCACCAATACATAGGATATTTCCTTTAGATGTTGCTATCACATCGTAGTCATCAACAAAGAATATGTTCTTGAGATAGTCATCGAGTCCTTTGAGGTATTTCTTCCTTGAGTCTTCTTTGAAATACAATGGATTATCAAAGCTTCCTCGGATGATGCAGACTACATTGTCATTCTGCTGGCAAATCCGCTCTAGATAGTCTATCTCCATGTCTTGTATTGATCTATGTCCTCTACCAAGGCCTGCGTTTCCTAGACAAATCAGGATGGTATTATGACACTTTGAGACTATGTCATCAGCAAAATCTGCAATACGACATCTCAGTGATCCAACTACAACTACATTGTTCTTGTTAGTGAATGATAGGGTCTTCATTATTGATTCTCAATTTTATTGTTCTTTATCTTAGTGTCTCGTATTTCTCTTGCACCTTCATGAATCTTCTTGTATTTTCTCTTCTTAGAGAACACCAAGGTGACAAGAAGGAGATGGATAGAGACCACTCTAGAGCTATCATTCCAACGTTTCCTTATTCCAAAGAACAAAGGCATATTGGCTTTAGTCAGCTCAACTGAATATGAATGTGATTTAGTCTCAAATTTCATATAATAGCATTATTTCATGATTACTCATTCTCTTATTCTTTGTATCTTCTTGTTTCCAAAAATATTATAAAAAGAAATCGTAGAGTTTGAATCTCTACGATTTTAAACATTATTTAACAAAATTTCACAAATCTCAAATGCTTGCCTTCTTCTGCGCTTCTTTTAGCATTGCAAGAGTCCCATTGTCATCATCTGCTGGTTTAGAGAATGGGGCTAATGTCTTACATTCAAGAATCTTGATTCTCTTCACACTTGGAAAGAAGAACACCTCATCTACTATCTTGTACAAGCTCTTGAGCTTTGGAAATGAGTCATCATCAAGGATAACTACATTCTCTATCTTTGGAATTTTCTTTACAAGCTTATATATGTGGCTCACAAGTCCCTCATTGAGATTCTTGTTGACATAGATGATACCTTCTATTCTCTTTGACTTTGTCTGGTTGACTATAATCTTCTCTATCTCTTGACTGAGCAAGAACCTATTGTGTGGCTTGGACATATCAAGTCCATACTCACAAATAACTTGCTCAATGTCTAAGATGTAGAACAAGTTAAGGTTTATGAACGTATTCTTTATTCGCTCTTGTGTCTCAACTGTCAAGTAGAATTTCATTTCGCTCTTTATTCAGCTTCTTTCTCTTTTCCTCTTTCATAAGATGCTCTAAGAGCTTCTTTGAGGGACTCTTTGATTTGCTCTGTTGAGATTCCTGATATGATGATGTCAAAGAAGTCATCTAATGCTTCATCTTCATACTCTTCTTTAATCAGGTTATAGATAGATTTTCCAGGAAGAGACAGATTGAGGATAAGTGGAGCCTGGCATTCTTTCTTCTTGCATTTAGAGACTATGCTCCAGATTGGACTTTTCTTTAGTTTGTCTTCTAGAGGTGTCTCTTCAACCACCTTAGCAGGAACCTGTTCAACAGGTGCGGTATTTATTGTCTGCTGAGGCACTGGTTGAGGATTTGTAGCAGCTTCAATCACTGCTTGTGCTTGTGCATTAGCATCTTCATAGCTTATTGGTGACTCAAGGCTCTCATTGAGATCTTCTGGAATGTATATCTCATTTGCTCTCTGGTATTTTGCCATGTCTTTTGGCGTCGGAGGCATGACTACATCACTGTCTAAGTTGATAGTGGTTCCTTCTTCAATACCAATTGGTCTCAAGCCTTTGACTCCTCCTTCATATCCTACTCCATGGACACCTGCACTCTGGTGAAGAGCCCCAAGCTGCTGCTGGTCTTCAATGATGATTCCTTTGCTCTGTTCGAACCCTGGGGTGTTCTCATCAAATCCAAGCTCACGAAGCTTCTCTTTAGAAGACTTTATCTCATCTTCAGATATGACTCTTCTTGGCGGCGTTGCTTCTATGATGGTCCTGGTCTTGTTGTCTTTGTGGTAAGGATCTGCTCCAGTGAACCATCTTCCAGCATCTTCACTGAAAAGCTGTCTGTTGTCAGAGCCTTCAGTCTTCTGCTCAAAAGTCCATATGTTCTTTGTGTCATAGACCTCTGAGACATACATTCCAGCATCATAGGCTTTTGCATCATTGAGCTTTCCTACAAAAGCTATGTTGCATTTAGTCCCATCAGTGAATCTCAGATAAGTCACTCCATCCTCAGATACTAAGTCTCTCAAAGTCTTGAGCTGACCCTGTTCTGGGCCATCTGCTATGACTTGGTAAAGTTTTTCTCTTCTCTTCTCTTTCATTCTAGTTTGGTATATCTAATGTCTTGATTTCTATGCTATGTATCTCACATTTCTTAGTGCTCTCAGGTTTATCATCTCTTGAGCTTGAAGTTGTCAATGATTTGCTGTTGGTGCTTGAAATGCTCTTGTTCTGACTCAAACATTCTTCGCTCTTCGTCTGAGAAGTCATAGAAACGATCTTTGAACATCTCATAATAGTCTCTAACCCATTGCTGTTGCCAGTAATCAGGAATATGAATCCATAATAGCAAATTAATACGAAATTCTTCAAGTTCTTTCTTAAAGTAGCTAGCATAGTCACCTCTTGAGATCTGGTAAAGCTGACGCTCAAAGATTGTCCAAGTGTGCTTGATTCCGTGCACTCTGAAACAGACTGTCTTGCATGGATCATTCGGATTCAGCATAGTCAATCCATATTCTATTACAATAGGGTTGTCAATCCATCCAAATGGACTTACCCTCATTGTGTAAATCTTGTCACACTTGCTTGGTAAGTCTACAATATAAGGCACAATCTCTTTGTGAAAACTCTTATGTTTTAGATTTTATCTACAAACTGATGATATGTTTAGCCATTGTTCTCTTCAGCTTCTTGAGAATCACTCTGTCCTATGCTGAACTTTGACTTTCCAAACACAGCAGAAGCCTTTCTCAATCCAAGGAGACCTGCACCTATCACTATCAGAGGATACAACTTGTCTAAGATGTCGTAGACTTCTGTAAAGTGGGTCATGTTGAAGAAATACCAAGCTATCAGGATACAATACAGAAAAAGTGGCACTACAATAAGCAAGATTCCACAGAATCCTGTTGCACTAGTTTCTCCTGTCTTGTGGTTTGTCACAAGCTCTAGCCAGCTGAACTTGTACTTAGTCACTTGTTCTTCCTTTGGGATTGCTACCATCTTGTCATTATTCTTTCTGTAAATTCTCATCTTCACTTGTCTTCTTCATGTTTTCATATGCTTCATCAAGCCATGACTGTAATGCTTCTAGCTTCATCAATCCTGTATGTCTTGCTATCGGTCCATGTCCATTTGGATCATACAAGACAATAGTTGGTAGATTCTTGACATTGAGAGCGGTGATAAGACCCTCATTCTCTTCTTCATCTGCATTTATCTCTTTGAACACAAATCTGTCTTTGTTCTCTTCTTGCTCAGCTAACTTTGTAAATATAGGAGCTAACATCTTGCAAGGACTACACCATGGAGCCCAGAATTTGAATACAACAAGTTTTTTCTTCTCTTCCATCATTTAAGTTTATTTGTGTTTTTGTATATATCTACACAAAAAATCCTGCTAAAATTAGCAGGATTGAAAACGAAAAATAATGAAAAATAGAGAAAATATTATTCCTCTGTCTCTGTCTTCTCAGTGGCAGGTTTCTTCGGTCCAGCCTTCTGGAACATCTGGAATGGATTTGGCATCTGACCTCCAAACATGCCGCCCATGTTTCCGAACATGTTGTTCATGCCATTCATGTTGCCTCCACTAAACATCTGGGACATCATCATGACTTCGAGCATCTTTGACATGCTACCGTCTCCTCCTTTGTCACCAGCCAGCAACATGAGCATCATTGGGTTCATGCCTCCACCGTTCATGCCGCCAGACATCATCATGAGCATCATCATCTCCTTAGAAGACATGTTACCATCATTGTTCATGAGTGCAAGCATCATTGGGTTGATACCAGCATTCTGGATGTTCATGATGTTCACAACAACATCTGCATATGAAGCTCCAAGCATGAAGTCAGTGATGCCTTTCTTAGTAGTCGTATAGCCGGTAAAGCTCAGGCACTTGAGAGTTCCATCAGCATTCTTGCCGATCACCTTAGCATAGCTGTTGCCTTTCTTGACAATCTCACCGAGCTGGATAGATGCAAATGGCTTCTTCATGACATAGATAGGCACAGAGATGGTGAAGTCTGCTGGATAGTTCACAAGCTCATTGTCAGCATTGATGCTGATGTACTCGCCTTCTCCATTGCGGACCGCCACATTGCCATCCATTGTAATCTTGAGATTTGGATCAGTCACAGGTACAATCATTGACTTGAACTTCTCCATCATGTTTCCAAACATTCCGTCTTTCATCTTCTTTCTTTTTAAATTGTGATTATTACTTGTTTCATTACTTATATTAGTCTCTTGACCTTCCTGTTTATCATTATAAGATAAAAAAGTGTTAAAATACATCAAGAGTCTTGTTTTTCTTGTAGAGAGTCTAACCTCAAATGGATTAGAGACTCCATTGATTACTTCCAAAGATTCCATTATTGAAGCTACATATTCATCTTCAAGGTCTTTCATCTCGACATTGAAGGAATTCTCATATGTCCATTTAATAGCACCTTTCCTATAGATGTTGAACATGATGTCTCTTATGTCTTCCAGACTCTCTGGAAAAAATGAAGCATATTTAGTATGTTCTTGATCTTTGACTTTTGTAATCCACACAGACTTGACGCAATAACGGTCAATGACATCACCAATACAGAATGAATATACTTTAGGATATAAACTTTCTAGGAGCTTAGATTTTGTAATACTCAAGTATTTCCATCCTTGCATATGGGACTCACCACATTTCTTATTTCTGTTCCATTCTATGCAATCTATCTCTTTCTTATTGTCATTATTGTCATCTATGAAGTACTTTGACAGAAGATAATCAGCATTTTTTCCTTCGGACCAGTTGTCGCCAATGTACTTGATGAAATTTGCAGAGTCTTTTGTGACATGAATCTCTGCCTCATGAAAGTCATTAAGCTTGAAAGCTATAGGTGGAAGCAGTTTCTTGACTACTGGTACAACAGACTGATCAGAAATGCTAGTGCTCCATCTAAGTTTCTCGTCTTCTTTTGTATAGCAATTAGATACGAACAAGTATAGTTCTCTATGACTATGAAGCAATGCTATTCCTTCTTCATATAATTTCTTGAACTTTTTCTTATCTAACTTTTCAGACTTCTCTGGGTGTAATGATCCCTTTTCTGTAAATTCAATAGCATCAAGAAGAAGCATTCCAGACAATATTGACTGATACAAAAGAGTATGGTCGGATTGGAATTCTTCTCTTAATTTGCTAGACTTGACAGTCAAGAACAATGATATATTCATACTAATATTCTATATCAAGATTTTTCTATCTATTAATTTGAAAGATGAAATATGCTCTATAGATTACCACTTGATTCTTTCTCTACAACCAGTGTGTATACCAAGAACACATCTTTGTCTGCATTAATCTCTGTTCCATGTTGCTCTAGAGTAGTGATGTCAAATCTCTTTATGTCAGAGAATGTCACATTGTTCTCTCTTAAGTATTCATTGACAGTCTTGTCAAGTTCCCGTGCTTTAGATTGAGAACTAGAGCCAGCATTGATTCTCATGCTGAAAGTATGAATAGAAACCATATTGTATTATCAGTGTTTATCTATGTCAAAATAGTGCTTCTTGTGTCTGAACTTCTTTATCTGAGATCTCATTAAGAATCTCGACAATCTCATCAGGCTTGCTAGTAGGAATGTTGAACTTCTTGATGAAGTCTTCCTCTGAGATGATCTCTACACCTATCTCTTTAGCTTTAGCAACTTTTGATCCTCCAGGCTTGTCTCCTGTGATGAGGTATGAAGTCTTCTTGCTCACACCATGGCCGCATTTTGCTCCATATGATGATAATACAGCTTCTACTTCATCTCCTTCCCAGTGGGCGGATTTTCCTGTGAACACTAAGTTCATACCTTCAAGGATCTGCTCATTCTGGGCCTCACTAATACCAGACTTGTATTCAGTAGCCATGCCAAGCTCTTTGAGGTCAGTCAGCCATTCATCACCACACTCTTCCATCCAATTCTTGATGTTGTTAGCTAACACAGGACCAATGCCTTCAATAGATGTGAGCTGCTCAACACTTGCATGCATGATGTTCTCAAGAGAACCAAGCTCTCTAGCAATAGCTTTAGCATTCTCTTTTCCTACACCTGGAATACCCATACCGTACAAGATAGTCTCAAATGGCTTAGTCATAGAAGCTTGGATATTCTTGAACATAGTCTTCACACTCTTCAGTCCATATCCTTCTCCTAAATTGTAGACTACCATCTCAGGAGTCATGACTTTGATCATCATATAGAGCTCAAGAGGATGACCAGCTATCATATGGCTTGCTAAGTCATCAATGACACTTGGACCAATACCTTCAATATCCATACATTGCTTAGACACCCATTGGAGCATAAGTCCTCCTCTCTGTGCTGGACATCCAAGATGGTTAGGGCACTTCCAAATTTCTCCAACTTTCTCAAGCTTGCATCTACAAGCAGGACAAGTTTCTGGGAATTTCACATCTCTATGAATGTGTGCCACCATCGGCCAAGGCTTGCCTTTTCCATAAGTGAACTCACAGTACTCCTCCTCTGTAGCAGTGCCAATTGCTTTAGGGATGACAGAACCAGAACGTACAATGCGTATTGGCTTTCCAATCTGTATACCTAAGTCTTTGATATACTGCTCATTATTGAGGATTACATTGCTGATTGTCACTCCATCACAAGCAACAGGCTCTAGTACACCAACTGGAGTGATGTTTCCTGTTCTACCTACCTGGAATGACACTGACTCCAAGCGGGTGATGACTTCTTTGTCTTCATTCCACTTACGAGCAATACCCCACTCAATTGAGCGATTGTCTTTAGTCCCAATCTCTTCCTGAAGGTCTACAGAGTCTACCTTGATGACTATTCCATCCCAGTCGTAGTCTAAGTTCATGAGCTTGAGCTTCTCATAGAAGATATCAATCATCTTAGAAGCATCTGCTGGCATGACATTGCCAGTGTTCCAAGACTCTGTACCTGGTTCGTATGTGAATCCTAGGGCTTTCAGGACTTTAGATTTGTCTGACTGTGAAGAAATATAGCTTTCCTCTGAATAATAGTCCCAGGGACGAAATATGAGGTTTCTAGATGCTGTGACTTTAGGATCAAGCTGCTTGACCGAGCCAGCGCAAGCATTACGACAGTTAGCAAAAGTCTTCTTTCCTTCTCGCTCAAGCTTCTCATTGAGCTTGACAAGTGAAGACTTAGGCATGAGGATCTCACCACGTACATACACATCTCCAGCAGCATAGAGATTCTCTACAAGCTTCAGAGGAACAGACTTGATAGTCTTGACATTAGCCGTGATGTCATCTCCTACGTTCTTGTCACCACGTGTAGCACCAGAGACTAATACGCCATCTTTGTAGTGAAGCTCACAAGAGATGCCATCATACTTGACCGAGACATCATAGCTGAGCTTGTGGTTGTTGTGTTTCTCATACATCTTGTACAACCACTCTTCAAGCTCTTCACTATTGTATGTGTTCTCAATAGTGAGCATAGGGAATGGATGCTGTATTTTCTTGAACTCTTTCTGTATGTCGGAGCCAACTCTCTGTGTAGGAGAGTTAGGCAACACAGTACCAAGCTCTTTCTCTAGTGATTGTAGCTCTTTGAGCTTCAAGTCAAACTCTGTGTCTGACATTCCACTGTCTTTCCCTTGATAGTACAAGTTAGATGCTCTGTCTAACAGTTCTGTAAGATCATAAAGTCTCTGATTCATCATATTATCTCTTTTTGTTCTTCTTGTTCTTGATGTTTGTCCTCTTGTGGCTGTTCCTTGAATCATATATAGGCCCACTAAAGCACATGCTAGAAGCAATACGATATGCATCTATTGCTGGATCCATGTAGATTTGATAACTTCCAATTGCAGTCTCTAACGTTTTTATACTCATTACATTTTATATTTTTATGATGCTGCAAATATAACAAAAATACCAGATATTTCAATAAAAAACTGACAAGATTTTCAATCAATTAACATATTCTCTATATTTTTAACATATATTAAACTTATGAATATATACTCCATAAAAATTACTGAAAACTTATAGTCAATAGTCAGAAATGGATGTAAACAAAGTATATCGTAACATCTACATCAAAGAAGGCATCACGCCTAGATTCACTGGAAACACTATAGTCTACTACACAGACAAGACAGTGTACAATGCTCCAGAGTCTATAGTCAAGGCAGAGTTTGACAGAAGCAAAGATGCCTACATAACTTGTGGATGTGACTTCAAGTCAATAAAGGCTATTTGTAAAAAAAACTAGTGAGAGCTAGGAGAACACAGAAAACAAACAACACACCATATCAATATGGCAGAAAAGAAGGAAACTGCAACTGCAGAAAATAAGAAGAAGGAAATGAAGACCTCTAAGCAGACAGCTCAAGAGATTCTTGATGATGTCACTAAGCACAACAAAGACATGAGAGAGCTTGATGACGATCAGAGAATGGTCATCATCAATGACTTCAACTCAAAGAACAAAGGAATTGCTGAGATTGTAGAAGAGAAGCCAGATGAGGCTTTCATAGAACAAGCTAAGAAAGACTTTGAGGAATATCAGAATGAGTATGTCAAGCTTGAGTATGACATCTGTGGCAAGGACAAAGCCATTGAGTATGCTAAGTGGCTCAAAGACTGGAATGCTAACCATGCATTTGCTCCACAGAACTACTGGATTGGAATCTTGAAATTTGATGAAGTCATCACGGAGATCATCAAGAAACTTGAAGAGAAAGTAGAAGACTTCAAGGTAGACTATGGAGGCTTGACTTATCTCTATCAGATGATGATGGGTCCTGTTTCAGTTGGCCTTGAAGGAGCTAGGTGGATGGCAGAGAACCAAGAGACCTACAATGCTATCTTGAACAAGCTCGCAGAGCATGTTGAGATGATTGAACTCATCAAGAAGAAGATTGGGGTTCTCCAGATCAGGTGGTCAATGGCTTGCCAAGGATTCAAGATGAACATCACTGCCAAGACTCTTGAAGACTTCAAAGGTCAGCAGTCGGCCCAGAAGACAGATGATGGAACTGAAGAAAAAGCTCGTCAGGATTCAAAGAAATAAAGCTAGTGTAGAAATACACAGTCATTAGACAACAAAGCTCCAGGAATAGTCCTGGAGCTTTATTTTTGATATTTTTTGATATTATCGTCTGATTCGTCTGATTTTTGTCCATTGTCTGATTATTGTCCTGAGGCTGCTATGTATATCACGTACCATTCTAGAGACTTCTACTAGTTCAGAATAGTCAAATGCAAAGCATTTCCCTTTGGTGTGGCCATCATCATTGCAGGTCCAATAGTATCCAGCTTCATCAATATCCACCGTTATATCATTTTGTGGTGGCTTAAATCCAGAAGCTTTGAAGAATATCTCATTGCCATTTGTCTTAGATGTCACTATGATACCCTGGTGTACATCATCCCATTTTATACTGCATTTATCAAGGAGTTCAGTATAGTCAGATGCTGATGGAATCTCTTCTTCTGGCTTGATAGCCCCTGCAATTCTCTTCAAATCTGAAATATATGGAAAGTATTTTCCAGGTTCATATTGAGACGTAGCTCCAACATTGTGTTTAGCCCACAGATTGCCAGATGGCAGTCCTAAGTCTACAAACTCAATGTCTATGTTCTTGATTGGATCAACCTTTCCAAACTTAGCTTTAACTTTTTGATTAAGTCCTAGCCCTAAGTTCTCATTGACCTTCTTCTTGGATATGGTTCTTATAGTAGTCTTTGTATATTTTGTTATGGAAGTGGTATTTCTTAGAGGGTCAATATTAGTAAAGAAAGCACAACCTCTATCTCTATATGCATAATTATATTCTGTACTCGTCCAATAGTATGCCCACCTTTTTTTACCAAATTCAAATCCATCACCATCACAATGTCCAGAAAGAGGTAAAAGGATACTTTTTCCATTAATTATAGAAGTAAAAATTACCCCTTTC
>Ga0310786_10004198_pt1 | contig 20183 bp, 14 predicted proteins | sample AusTroGonzalo_MG_FD_203881 | JGI IMG/M metagenome (GOLD analysis project Ga0310786, IMG submission 203881) | Bovine rumen microbial communities from tropical cattle in Woodstock, Queensland, Australia - Gonzalo_03 (v2) (version 2) | ecosystem: Host-associated > Mammals > Digestive system >... | reverse complement strand
ACCAGATGCGAATGATGACTCCACCACTGGACGGTTCCATTTTCATTATAAGTCACTTGCATATCTTCGAATGTGGCCATCCTGTCGAATACCACTTTGCGATCATTGGCATTGTCTTTGTTAATCTGATCAAGATATGTTCTGAACCCACGCTTGCCGACATATATCCCCAGACCCTTGTGAATACCAGAGTTTCCCATTACACAGCAATAGGCAATTCTCCCATCCTCCAACTCCACACCAAACACATCAGAGTCGGTCAGCTCTTCCCACAATTCAGCCCGCAAATATTCGCTGGCCAGTTTCTTGAATTCTTCCTTAGTCATTTGAATCAGTTTTTGCAGTTAAAACATGTTCTTGCTTGGGACAACTTGGGACATACTTGGGACAACCTTATTTGACAATGATAACCCATTTGCCTTCCTTGCGGCCACCCTCACGAGTTAGGATGCCCTTCTCCTGGAGAGTCGCTAGCTCGCGTTTAATAGTCTTTTCAGAGACTTTTGTCTTTTGGGTCATTTGTTGGATGGTTATTAGGTCATTGTTCTTAATGAGACCTATTATAAGTTCTTGACGTTCAGACAGTTCTTTTGGGTCATCTTTTGGGTCATCTTTACCGACATTAGCAGTGTCATCGTCCTTGGGTTCACGAACTATAACACTAAAAGCTGTGACAAGATTGACATTGAACTCGGCTATTGGGCTTTGATTCTCTTTCAGCAAGTCCTGTACTTCACTCACACCATGATTGAACATGTTAACATAGTTCAGGTTCTTCATCATTTCTGCCACTACGCTATTGCGGTAGTCGTTCACATGAGGGAAGTTCTCTGGACGGGCCTGTCCATAGAGGCCACCTGGGTTCATGATTTCTATATGATGGTCATACTGATATAGTCGAGTTGGCATGTTCGCCTGATAATCACGATGCATAACCGCATTCATCATTAATTCACGAAGCACCTTGTAAGGATAGTTTCGCACATCCTTTTCTCTCAGGATGCTGATAGGAACAGGGCGTTTTGTTACGATGCCATCACGGATGAAGTTCTCCAACTGTGGCAACACCTTATATAAACAGCCCTCGAAACGACGCTCATTCAGAATCTCTCCTCCATTGTCATTACCACGAAAACGCACAAACTGGATGTAATCGCCCTGCATGAAGTAACGTGGATTATTGCCAAACATGATCAGAGCCGCATAAGTCGGGCAATCCCATTGCATGTTAAACAGTCGAAGGGATGCTAACTGCTCCTTTAGTGATCGGCTATCAGTAGCCAATGCTTCTGCATCGATGGCCTTTGGCAGATACTCTTTGACTATCGTTCCTGTATCAATATCGTCTATTGTTGCTTCACGGCATGGCCTTGTGTCGAATGTTGGCAGACTTGCGGCACAACGTTCTGCAAGGATTCTCTCTTCTTCTGCACTGGCAATGTCACGACGTGGGCCAATACGGATAAACGTTCTGCCTCGATAGCGAACAGGTGTGTCAAAAGATGGAGTTACCTCCACAACCAACACATCACCTTCGTCCGTCTGCACCTTCTCTGTAGTCATGACGGGGAGAGGCAGTATATTGCCATCAGAACGAATGCCGCTAATGCGTTTCATCAGCGCATCATCAACTTTCATTCCGCTTATTTGGCCATCGTCATATACGCCAATTAGCAGATAGCCCTTCTTTCCAGAACCGGGCATATCGTTTGCAAAAGCACAGATAGCCTCTTGGAATTTATCCATGTTACCAGTAGACGTGGTTAGCTCTATCCGGAAACCTTCGTCTATTGCTATGATTTTCTGTAATTCTTCTTTCGTCATATTTCGTTTGCAAAGATACAAATTTTATTTCACATCTGCCATCAGGCCTCATACATCAGTCGTCAGTATGTCATTGACCTGTCCCTGTGGCATCCTCTATATTGGACCTTGCTATAATACGAGAACGTATTAACGGTTTCTTTATATTGTGAAGTCTGAGTTCTTTCTCCAAAATATCTTCAAACCATCCTTTGGCTTTTGGTGCAACCCATATTTCTGTAATAAGAGTGTTTAGTGAAACTTTAAATGACACGCCTTCTATGCCTTCTCGTTTATCAATATCATAATCATTATAAATCAATCTCAATTCTTTCTCTTGTTCAAAATACTTTCCTTTACAAAAGAATGGGGCTAACAAATTGGCGAACCCCCCAGTCTTATCAAAAGTGTATTGAGTGTTATAATCAATATAATTGACATCAGAAATGTATATGGAACGCTTGTCGTTGCAATCAAGTGAATCTATCAAATTTCCTATAGTAGTTTTTATGGCAACACCTTCACCAATAGATGAATATGCAGACCACATTAAATATTGTTCTGTGTCAGACATTATCCAACAATTAACAAAAGTACATCCTAAATTCTCACACTTCATTCGTGATGATATCCCAGGTACTTTGCTGTCAAAGAAATTTTTGTCAGGATCAGACAAAACACCCTCTTGAGCATCAAAGAATTTATCATGTCTTACAAAATACAATTCCTCATTGTTTATCAATGAAAGAAACTTTGGCAAAGACATGTAACGCCAAATTATAGTCTTTCTATCTGGAGTCGTGAAATCTTTATGAGTTTTATACATAGAAAAACGAACTTTATATGTTTATGGTAGGGTGTCATGAGACTAGAACCTTGTCACACATTGAAGGCAACGCCATCCCATTTGCTTCCCCATCATGTAAACTAAAAGCAATACTTGCACCAGCGCCTAATAAAACCACATGACTGCCGGCTGACACAAGAACTTCCCTAATATTCATAAGATTTTATTCTTCGTCCAAAACAAGTCTAAATCCATATGAGTTGATACTGAATGTTGGTTCAAATCCCACTCTGAAAGTAACCTTACAATGCATTGATGGGCTTCTGAAATATCCTCCCTTTACGACTTTCGTTTTACTTGAAGAAATTCCCTTGGGGTCATATTGATGTCCAGGAGTGTAATCAGCATACCCATCTTCACACCATTCGTCGACATTACCAGACATATCATATAGGCCTAGCTCATTGGGTTTTTTCTTTTTGACTTCATGTATTCTACAATTATTATTATCTCCCAATAGAAAAACCTTATCTTTAAGGACTTCATCTCCACTATTTACAACATACCATGCAACTTCATCAGGATTGTTACTTCCACTAAATAAATAGCCTTTAGACTTAACACCTCCCTTTGCGGCATATTCCCATTCTGCTTCAGTTGGAAGTCGGAATTTTTTGCCCGTTATTGAGTTTAATATGGCAATGAATGCTTGGCAATCATTCCAATTAACGTTATCTATAGGTTTGTTCTTGCCAATGTTTTCAGAAGGATTGTTCCCCATAACCTCTTCCCATAAAGCTTGTGTTACTTCAGTCTCTGCAATATAGTAGCCCTTAGTTAATGTAACATTATGTGAAGGGTGTTGTCTTTCATCGTAGTCATCGTCAGTTGTTGCCCCCATAGTGAATGTACCTGGTTCTACATAAATCATGTTGAATTTGATACCATTTACATTCATTTGTAACTTACCCTTCGGTTGCTCTGCTTTTGCATAATTAATAGGCAATAAAACTAATGCTATAAAAATGTATTTAATCATAATATTGTAAATTAAAATTCGTTTTCAAGTTCAACTGCAGCATTTTCATCTCCATATTCTGCTGCTCTCTCAAGATAATACTTTAAAGAATCGCGATTCGCTTTAACATATTGGCCATTTCTAAACATAATGGATAACTGATAGTAAGAAATGCAATCTTCTTTCTCAAGACTTATAGCTTTCTTATATGACTCATAAGCTTTCTTGTAATTCTGTTTAACACCATATCCATTATGATAAAGCAACCCGAGATTTGTGAAACATTGATAGCTTTTATATCCCCCCAACTTAGCACCTTTATCCCACCAATAGAAGGCTTTGGAGTTATCCTCTATTACTCCGTCACCTCCATCATAATAGAGATCTCCAAGCATGGCACAACACCAACTATCTTTATTTGCAATTTTTAAAGCGTAATACTCTGCCTTTTTGTAATTTTTGTGAGGATTTGGGGTTCCTCCAAATTCGTCAGCATAATAAAGATATGCCAAACCCCGATAGCCTTTCCATAATCCCATATCTATACCCTTTTTGAATATTTCTTCTGATTTTTCCCAATCGCCCTTTTCAATGTAAATATCTGACAAGCTACTGCATGCATTAGTGTCATTGGCTTCGTATGCTTCCCAAAGAAGTTTTAATCCTCTTTCCATATCTCGCTTGACACTATCATTTAATGTGTACAAATCTCCCAAAAGAGCTTTTGCTGGTATGTAATGGTCTTGAATCTTTTCAAGTTCCTCCAATCCCTTTTCATACTTCTGTTCTTCAATATATTTTTTCCCGTCTTTGAAAATCTCTTCATCGCTCCGCCAATCATGCATAGTAAAAAATACTACCCCTGCGACTATAACAAATAATGAAACGACAGCTGAAATATAAATATACTTGTTAGAGTTCTTCTTCGCATCAGCGACTTGTTGCTTAGACATTTCTTGGTTTTCGGTGGAATCTTGTTCCAAACCAATTATAGAACTAACAAATTGATCAGTTTGTTCTTTTGGCACCTCTACATTTTGGGGGATTATTTCTACATCCGAATCGTTTAACGATTCTACCTCTGAAAGGGTGCTCACATCATTAGTCGTTTCTTCCTCTTTATAATCCTCACTTTCTATAGGAACTTCAAAATATCTATCTTTCTCTTGATTGGAAAAGAGTTCAAGTGTCTGGTATCCGTTTTTCTTCGTATTCTTATTCTTTATTCCCATTAATATCAAAAAGAGGCACATTCCAATGATTGTTTTTATGGTTGTACTTTTGTCTATTATATCAGGACAAGCGAATCCCCAAATAACAGAAAATAGGTATGCAGAAATGAAAATAAAGAATCCACTTTTCTTAAACTGTAAAAGCAATATTATCCCTATTAGGGCAACGACATTAATTCCAATTAATAATATTGGTATTATTGGGTTGTCTGTGTAAAAGCCAGATAGTGTGAAATTTATAATCATTGACAATACCTGACCAATTATCCATAAAGGTAATAATATACTTAAACAGCCACCATATTCTTTTTTTGTCTTTTCCATATTGATAATATTATTGCTTTTTTACTAATTTATCATCTTCCCAATATCCCTTTTTACTAGTACCATCTGTATAATAAAAAGTTCCATAACCATTTCTTTTCCCTTGTTTCCAAGATCCTATGTATTTTGTACCACTATGCCAGTAATATGTACCTTCTCCATCGCTGAATCCATCTATTAGTTCACCAACATATTTATCACCATTTGGCCAGGTAAAAGTTCCTTTGCCTGTAATCTTGTTGTCTTTCCATTCTCCTGCATATTGTGTTCCGTCAGCAATATACATTACGCCCCGGCCGTCTTTCTTATCATTTTTCCAGTTGCCTATGTATTTGTCTCCATTCTTATAATATAAAGTACCATAACCATGTCTCTTGTCTTGAAACCATTGCCCTTCATATTTATTTCCATTTCTCCAAATATATCTACCTTTCCCATGTTTTAATCCATTCAAAGTTTCTCCTTCATATTCTTCTCCGTTACGAACATAGAAAGAATCAGCTAATTTGTCTTGTTGAGCACTGACTACTTTGCGTGATTGATTAAGACCGCTATTATTGTTATCTTGCAGGATAAGGAAATTATTATCAATTGTGAATTTGCCTATTTTCTTAATTGCTGATTGCCCTAATAATAAAGCAGCATCTAATTTGCTTGATATACATGCTCTAACGTTGTTTATTACAATATTTCCAATCTTAATTTCTTTCAAATTTACAATAGCATTTTCTGAAATGGAACCATCTGCCATGAAATATGAGTCTTTGCCAATAAAATCTTCTTTTTTAATATATCCATTTTTTATCATAAATGCTGCGTCTAAAAGCGAGAGATGAACGTCTGAGGCACCTGTATCAAAAATAAAACGTAATTTTAACCCATTCACCTCACAAGGAATGGTGTATATTCCTGATGGCTCTAATTGCATTGGGATCCGCTGCTGAGCGAAAATTGTATTTAAAAGTACCGAAAAAAACAATACTAATAAAAAACGTTTTGCCATAACTAAATCCTTTTTTTGTTATTCAAAATGAAACAGATTCCATGAACTTCTTATTATACAACTCTTCAACTCCAATGCTTAGAAGTTTAGAGATTCTAGCGAGAGTTTCGATGTCTGGTTGCGATGAATTGGTATACCATTTGAAAACAGATGAAGGCCTCACCCCAAGTTCTTCTGATAACCATTTGCAGGGACACCCCTTCACAATATTATCAACATTGTGCATACTTCCCTTCAGCTGTCCATCAAACACCAAATATCGGCGATTCACGTCTTGCATAGTCCTAAGACTTTTAGTTCGGCTGTAAAGTTAATGAAACTTTTTCAAATGACAATCTGTTTTGGCTTATAAACTGGATTGTTTTATGTTTATTTTACAGATGAAACCACCTCTAACCCAGCCTCTTTCCAAGCTATGATACCACCCTTCAGGTTCACACACTTATAGCCGACAGCAGCCAGTCTTCCTGCAGCATTGGCAGAACGGCGACCGCTACGACAATACAGGGCTATCGTCTTGTCGGTAGGTAACGCAGCCTGCGCCTTCTCTACGAAATCACTCTGCCCTTGGTCTATCAGGACAGCCCTCTGAATGTGCCCTTCTGCGAACTCTGTGGCAGTGCGCACATCAAGCACTACGACATTGGTATCTGCAATTAACTCCGAGAAACCCTTGACGTCGAGGTTCTCATAATTCTGTTGGCCACAAGCTGTTGTCAGTCCTAACACAGCCAGCAAGCATGTCAATATCTTCTTCATATCCTTCTATCGTTTTTCATTTCGTTTTAAGTTTTCCGTTGCAAATATACAAATTATATTGCATATCTGCAGGCTTTTCTTCCTTTTTTTGTCGGAAAGACGATAAAAGGTGACAAATAATGCGCTGAAATCACAAAAATTTTAGTCCGAATTTACACTTTTTCCTCCATACATACACTAAATATGGGTTAAACGATTGTGTATTAGTGTGTTGGCTGATTTTCATACATACACTATACCTCCACTAAACATACACTAAACCTACACTAACTGATAGGGGGCGAGTTTCGCTGAAGAGGGGCCGAGTTTTTACAAAAACTCATGGAGAAATTTTCAAAAGTCATTGAGTTTTGGAAATTTGGTGTAGGTTTAGTGGAGGTATAGTGTATGTTTAGTGTATGTTGTGATATGAAATAACTTTTTGAAAATAAATGCGTTAAGCTATATTTAGTGGAGGTTGAAACGGAGTTGGTCGATTTTTGACTGTTTTTTCTTGCAAATTTCGGGGATTTTTTGTATTTTTGCAGAATAATATGAAAATACATAGAGTCAAGAAAGAATCATAAAACTGGTAAATATGAAAGCTACTTACATTAATCCTTTTCGAAACACAGAGACGCTGACGCGTGTGGAGTTGCAGGATCTGGCAGAAATCATCAAAAACGGCCCTCAGAAGAAGGAGGTGTTCCAACTGCGTGAGGTGTACCACCTGATGAACACCCAGAGACTGGAGGACGGACAGGTGACCACCGACTACAAAGGGGGCATCAGGCTGCCCAGGATTTGCCTTGCAGCCGAGTACTCGAAGCGCGACTCTGAATGGAAATTGCAACGGTACAACGGACTGATTGTGCTGGAATTCAATGGGTTGAGAACCTACGAGGAGGCTGTGGCCATTCGCAACAAGATGCGCCGTATGCCCCAGACGGTGCTCTGCTTCCTAGGTGCCTCGGGCAAGAGTGTGAAGATTGTGTGCAGAGGTGAGCTGTGGCCCAAGGCGGGGGAGAAGGCTGGTGGGCTGCCGACGGACGAGCAGGACATCCGCCAGTTCCACCTTAATTTATATAACACGGCCCGTCAGGCCTATCAGGCACAGTTCGGCCTCGACATCGAGTACATGGAGCCTCGCCTTGACCGCACGGTCTATCTGAGCAGCGATCCCGAGGTGTGGTACAATGCTGAGGCTGCGCCGTTCTATGCCGATGCCACTAAGCCTGAGGCCGATGACGCTGTGGAGATTTCGGCTGAGAGCGACCGTCTGATGCCTGGACGTACGCTGGAGCGCTCGTATCAGCTCAACTGGCTCTTCATTGTCGAGGACGTGATGGGGCGCTATTTCGAGCTGCCCGACGACGAACGGCTGATGAAGTGGCTCATGGAGATAGCCTCGCGCTGTCTGGCTGAGGGTATCCCCATGATGCAGGCGCAGGCTTACACGATGGCTCATCCCGTGTTGCGAACGGACGAACTGCTGGTGAAGAAGACGTTTTCCTCGGTCTATGCCGTCGCCCAGCGTGAGGACTATATGACACGTCACAAGATGAAACCGCTGAAGAGCGTGCCCGACGACACCATCAACCAGATGAAGACGGAAATCTTCCTGAACGAGAACTTCGAGATGCGCAAGAACCTGCTGACGGGTGTGGCCGAGTATCGCGAGAAGTTCTCTGAAAACCAGTCGTTTAAGCCGCTGACGGAGGAGGTGCGCAACGATATGGCGATACGCGCCACGGAGCTGGGACTGAAGTCGTGGGACAGGGACGTGAACCGCTTCATCGACTCGACACGCATTGAGCAGTACGACCCTGTGAACACGTGGCTCGACAAGCTGCCCAAGTGGGACGGACACGACTACATCCGTGACCTTGCCAGTCGCGTGCCGACAGACCAGCCTCATTGGGAGATGTATCTCCGCATGTGGCTCGTTGGAATGGTGGCACAGTGGCGCGAGAGCGACCGCCAGCTGACGGGTAACGCCCTGACTCCCTTGTTGATAGGTCGCCAGGGCTGTGGCAAGACGCGCTTCTGCAAAATCGTCTTGCCGCCAGAGTTGCGCGACTACTACAACGACAAGATCAACTTCAAGAATGAGTTCGACCTGAACATCGCGCTCACGTCGTTTGCACTTATCAACATCGACGAGTTCGACAAGACCACCTCGTCGCAGCAGATTGTGCTGAAGTACCTGCTGTCGTCGGCCGATGTGAAGTTCCGTCCGCCCTACGGCAAGACCATCAAACTCTATCGCCGCTACACCTCGTTCATTGGCACCACCAACCAGCAGAAGCCACTGACGGATCCCACGGGAAGCCGTCGCTTCGTCTGTGTGAACATCCCCAACGGTCGCAACATCGACTTCGAGGACAACCTGAACCATCGCCAGCTCTTCGCACAGGCGCTATACCTATTGAATAACGGTGAGCGCTACTGGCTGAACGATGCCGAGATCAGCACCCTGATTCGCGAAAACGAGCCCTTCCAGCGTATGAGCGACCTCGTGGAGATGGTTGGCGACACCTTCCGTAAGCCCAAGGAGGGCGAGGGCGCATGGTGGAGCCTCGCCAACGTCAGCAGCCTCTTTGCCTCGCGCTATGCCAACTACGACCCCGATACATCGTTCGAGAAACTGGGCAACGCCCTCAACGCCAGCCAGTTCGACTTCAAGAGCCGTCGGCTGAGTCACAAGACGGAGTACTGGCTGATAGAGAAATAACAAAAAATCCGCGTAAACACTTGGTTTACGCGGATTTTTTATATGTGTCTATAGTTCTGTTTTACTTGACTTCCGTCGAGTAAAGGCTGTGCCTCGTAATGCTCATGCAAGCATGGCATTGCTCTCGACTTGCACTTTACTTAACCTCCTCGAAAACGACTTTAACTGACTATCAATGCGTTAGCACTGGATGATGCACACATGTCGCAAAATCAAAAATAGGCATTGATAATCAACATGTTACAAAATCACCACAAAGGTATATATTTCTCCCCAAATAACCAAAAGAAAACACAGAAAAAATCACAAACCTGCTAAATTTTCTTGATTTGGGCTGGTTATACATGGAAAAGTGAAGATGTCTATTCTATGATTACATTGTTCTTATTTTCTCCTGTGCGATAATGATAGCATCGTTGCAAAGGTTACGTTCTTGCTCATCCTCAACAGCATCAATGAACTTGTCTGCCAACCATAGGGTAAGCATCTCCTTTTCATCCTGATGCAGATATTCTGCAAGTTTTATGACCTGCTCACGCTTTGCCCTTCTGTCACCACGCTCTATTTTACTGAACATCGGGGTGTCTATCTCCAAGAATGCCGCCAACTGTCGTTGCAGCAGACCTTGTTCTTCTCTGATCTCTTTAATCTTATTTCCGAATAACATATTTATCTATTTTTAATCGTTAGCGAACTGCTGGAAAGTTTCCACCAATAAACTAATCGCAGCATGGTATATATCTCATTATTACTATCATCCATGCCTCATATTATTATATGCATAACAATCGTTCAAAGCAGCAATGTTGGCCGGAGCAAAAATATCCTCACCAATCGTTGTAGACTCGGAGTTATTATGTTGGGATTCAATACATGCAACTCTCTTAGAATGCTTGCAGAGTTCCTTAGATAGAATGTTAATATTGCCTGTCATAGTTGAAAAAGTAACCATTGTTAATTTGTTTCTTCTGCTATCTTAAAGGTCGCCTGTTGCTTTTCTTCATTGATATTTAATAGTTGTACCTTTATTTGCATGCCCCTTTTGTAGTCTTTTATAGATTTTCCAATCTGTTTTAAATATTTAGCGGGAATAAGAGCATCTCCTAAATCCGGTATCTTAATAAAAACGCCAAACGGTATTCTTCCCGTTACTACAGCAAAGTATTTTTTCTCCTCACGTATCTTTTCTATTAAAATTTTATTCTTGTTAGTTTGAGGCTCTATACATGCTTTTTCTTTGTTTATATCGATTATTCTATAATATTTAGGCCTGCTATTCCAAAAAACCGCTTTTGTACTTACCATAAACTCATGAGATGAAACCACGTCTGTATAGACATATTCAAAAGGAACAACGGTTTCACCCTTTTCGTTGATAATTCCATATTTACCATTCTTTTTTGCACTTGAAAATCCATGGTCAAAATACTTGATCTGATCAAACTCAAATGGAATAACAACATTACCAGAAATATCGATTACTCCAACTTTCCCCCTTAGTTTTGCAATAGCTTTTCCTTGATAAATAGGTTCTTCTATATAATCAAAATCGAAAGGAAGTATAATAGATCCTTCCAAAGTTAAAACACCACATTTGTGTTCCAAACCTGCAATTATAAGATTATTTTCAGTTAATAAAAGATAATCATAATCGAATGGAACAATTATATTACCACTTTGGCTAACTACTCCATAATGCTTTTCATGATGCTCATCATAACCATATGCAATTGCTTTCCCATCCACGAATTCTTCCAACTCATCGATATCATAAGGTGTTGAAGATTTCAATACAGTTCCTCTGCCATTAATTAGGCACCATCCTCCATATTCACCAGCATTTTCACTATATGCCCATGCTTTTCCACTGGCGAAATCTCTCATTTCACTAAATCTAAATGGAACCACACACTTTCCGCTTTTGTTAATGGCTCCCCAATAATTATCTTTTTTGGCAATTGCCTTCTCTTCTTGGAATTCTCTGAGTTCATCAAACTTGAAACCTGTCAACTCATTCCCAAATGAATCGACAAGCCCCCATTTGCCCCAACTCCCCCTTTCTTTCACCAATGCAACTCCATCATGAAATTCCTTAATAATCGAAAAGTGAGGAGGCGTTTTGGGGTTATGCTGACTATCCATAATGCCATAAGCATCAAGAAAATCAGACTTATAAATAATCAATCCATTTTCCAAAGGCGTAAATGTATACAACTCTTCATTCTTTTCATTTATTTTACTCCATCTGCCATACTTTTTAGCTTTTGCAACACCATCTTCAAACAGTTCTATTTCATCATAATCGTATGGAATTATAGTATTGCCGTGAACGCCTAGAATTCCCCACTTTTCATATTTCATCGCTTTAGCAATTTCGTTTTTGAAATCCTCGATTTTTTCAAATTCAAGAGGCACAATAACATTATTTTCTTTACCAATAAGCCCCCATTTATTCTTATGGCCTGTTATTGTAGAAAAGAAACCATAAATATTTTCAGTTATAGCAACCTTAAATAATTCACGACTAATTATTTGAATATCTTTATAAATTAAAGGAACTATCTCATTACCATTAACGTCTATTATCCCCCACTTATCTTCCTTTTGTGCTTCAACAACAGAATCTATACAATGCCTGATGTCGTCATATATCAAATCTATTATAATGTCGCCTGACTTTTTCTTTAAACCGCATTTACCTTGTAAAACAGATTCGTATTTGATTATGTCACCATTTAATAAATGCTCTTTAAAAACTTCTTCACCTTTTTCATTGATATACCCCCATGCAGTTCCAGAACCTTTTCCAATTTTAACTTTTGCTTTACCTTCACAAAAATCTTCAATCTGCAGAAATAATTGCTCAGTAATTATTTCTCTTGAAGCATTCATAAGTCCGCATCGATTATTAAAGAGAGACTTATAAACGACAAATCCATTGTTTAAAATAAAGTAATCAGGTATTTCATTCCCTATAGTATCAATTATACTCCATACACCATCCTTTTTAACCTTGGCCTTTCCATCTACAAATGGTTTGAATGCTTCATAAATACAAGGAATTACGGTTTCTCCAATAGTGTTTATTGCTCCCCATTTATAATCTTTATAACCACTCATTATCTGAATATTAATCAAACCATCACCAAAATCCCCCACCTTGCTAAACTTTGGTTCTGTAATTGCTTTTTTTTCATTGTTCATCAAACCATATGCATCCTGGTAATTCGAGTAATATTTATAAAATCCTTCATTGAGAGGGGAAATCTCATATATTTCTTCTCCTTTTTCATTGATTATTCCCCATCTATTATTCTTCTTAGCTTTCGCTTTACCATTTTGGAAATCTTCAATTTCATCATAGACCAATGAACAGATTTCATCATTCGAACTTGTCATTAGGCCTTCACTTTTATGGAAAGCGGAGCGGTATTTTAAAAGTCCATTACTTAAAGGCGTGTATTCATAAACCTCCTGTCCTTTAACGTCAATTACGCCCCATTCTCCATATCTTTTTGCTTTCGCTTTGCCATTTGAAAATTTGGAAATCGATTCAAAGTAACCTCTTATAACCTCACCGTTATAGTTAGTCAGGTCAAAATGACTTCCTTTCTTTACAGAAAACAATCCTGCCCCTAAATCTGAAACATCTTCATATTGAAAGTTACAGATTCTATCACTTTTGTAATTAATAATTCCCCATTTAGCTTTTTTCTTGACCCAAGCATAGCCAAAACAGAAAGGATAAGCATAATAGTATGATGGTGGAATAATCACCAAATCATCTATCCTATAGCCAAATAAACCAGTCCTTTCATCTTCATATAGTATTGGCACAATTTCCCCCGATTCAATCAAAGGATAATAATAGGCTAATCGCTCACGTCTTTCTTTTCTTGCTAATGCCTGTTCATAGAGTATCTTCCTCTTTTCAATACTATCAAAGATTTTTTTCCAACGATCTTTCTTAATACGCATCCATTCATCTATTAATCGCTGTTTTTCTGGAGAATAAGAATGATAAAAATCTTGGTCGCTGTCATGGTAGTATGCTTCATAATTCTCTTTATTAAGAACTATGTCTTCAAATGCGACCAATTCAGGTCCCTTCCATGAAATAGCCACTTTGTCATTTCCATTGACTACTGGAACTTGCCAATAACAATTTAGCATTAATCGTTTTTGGCGAATTGACTCTTCGTAGGCAAAGACATGATCCGGCTCAATGCTTCCAAGATGCTTTTTGTTGTCCACTTTTTTGTAATAATCTATGGAATCGAATACAAAAACATTACGTCTGTTCATGTAAAGTATATCTTTCTCACACATCCTTTGATTTTTTGTTGAGAAGTCTGGGAAAACCCACAGATAAAACATCTTTTGCATCTTGTAGAAAGCATTCCTGCCAACCAAAAGCCCAATTTGCGGGTTGCTTACAAGTGCATCAAAACAGACTTTTGTTTCATCATGATAAATAGTATAGAGAGATGGACGACGATAACCAGTCACCTCTGGGGTGCTAATTACTTTGTCAACCTCAACATCCTTAAATGCTTGGGAAAATTCGAGAACCTCTTTCAACTTTGACACCATATCTTGGTGCAATATTGATTCTTTAAATTGGTTTTCTGAAGATAATACTATCCTGGTGGGGTCTATTTCGTAAGTTGTTTTTAGCGGACACGAATCATCACTATCTTGATAGTGAGAAAAGAAAGGAAAGAAATCTCCTTCGTTCGTCCTTATTTTAAGACCTACAGGTTCTCCACAAAATGGACAAACATATTTTGATTCGCCACTTTTATATGCAGCTGTTAATGTTGATCGCATATTGAAGATTATGTCTTGTGGTTTATCATCCAAAACTTCATCAGCAGTATAATCATTACCTTCTTCCTCATCTCTGACAAGCCATATAGAACGGCGTAAAGAGTGGGGTAAATTGATGTCGTCCAACATAGACATATTGTTGTTCATTATTCCTTCCATCTTCTTTTCATTATTTGTTAAAAGAAAGTCATTTTTAAGTAATTAGTGAAAAATGATGATTACATACATGACTATTATTTGCTAGCTTTTTATCATTCTTCTATTTGTCTCTATATGAAATAACTCTGATATATCTTACGCTATTATTGTCAGAAATAAAAACTCTCGCAATATAGTATGGAGTGTCCTCGTCAATTACGTTGAGAAATAACCATTGACTTTTTCTTAAAAAGAAAGGTATACTATCAGCATTGTCGAGTCCTCTGGATGTTGTCTTGGCATCATAATAGCAAATGGTTTTATTATCCTTCTCTATTTTGAAGTCATATCTTGGCTCTCTCAAATCTCGACTAGCCCAAATAACTTTATAGCCATTTTTCGATGGATATTTCTTTTGTAGTTCTTTCCACACAATTTGTTCCCCATAATCTCCTTCTTCAGAGTCTGCGTACGTTTTATCATCTACCATATCTGTTTTATGGCAAATTGCGGAACGTACCTTCTCTATATTGTCTGCCAAAAATTTAATATCTTCTCCTGACAAATCCGACTCGGCAAGTAATGACAAATATTCCATTTTCCCGCTTCTAACTATTTTCAGAGATTGGTTCCGTTCTTCTTCTGTCATCATGTCAGCAATAAGCGAGGCACGTTTGGGATAGAACCATGGAAAACAAGATAGAAGTGTTTCTTCGTCTAAATTACAATCTTTCGTCCATGTATAAAGAGAATTGACACACGATTCATATTCTGTAGGAATCCGGCTATCATTATCAGAATATATTTCTTTTATGTTATCATCAATTCTATGGGCCAATTGTTTGGTAGTGTATTCTCTTAAAGTAATTATTGAGTTGAAATTCTTGTTTAGAAGCTCTGAAGCAAGTTTGTTATGTCCTTCAGTTTGTTCATTTATCCTTTTAAGTTGGGCTGGCAATTTCTTATCGCAAAACAATGAGCTTTTGCCTTTTAATTCTCTATTTTGATTGGGTAAAATGTTGAAATCCGAACAAATGTTCTTGTCACATTCGATTAAATAACTAAGGCACTTTTTTAACCAATTAAGAGTGTCTTTGTTTGCATAGCCTATATTTGACTCCTGGATACTGTATGCCAAGTCTTCATATGAGTATGACCGTTCTGTAAAGAACTTTAAGTTACGCTGCCATCCAGAATAATTCTTTGGAAGAATATCAGAATCTAGTTCTTTAGCAAATCCATAAAGATCTTTGCTTGTTGGAATACAAACATCATCAACTTTTATAAAATCACCATTGATGTTCTGTACAATTTTATGATTTAGAATAATATCTTTAAGTTTGTCAACATAATGATCCTTGAAGTATACCTTGGATTCATACAACCCATTATATTCGTTACTTAATCCTACAATTTCATATGCATTGAGTATTTCGTTGTCTTCAATATATTCAAGAATTTCATCATATAGTTCAGTGAAAGATGTTAGAATCTTTATGTTTTGTTTGTCGCAACTTGGATCTATTTCTACACCTTCTCGCTCCGTTGTCGGCTCAAAATTCAAGCTATTTGCAATAATAGGCAATCCAATTCTTTCTGTTCCGACCAAAGGCAAACCACAAAAAAGCTTTGCTATATCTTTAGGTAAAGGCATTACTTTGTTGTCCTTAATACAGAAACATGAAGACACATCGCTATTATTAAAGACTTTCATTGTGTATTCTTCTATAGGAGAGTTGTTTATAGACACATTGAACATGATGCTACCTTCTTCATGTTTATTGGATCTTTTGATAATAAACTTATACCCGCCATTCCTATTATCCAATATATGAACAGATAGAATTTTGGGCATAAAACATAATGTATAAGGTAAGACTCGATATATGTAATCCAAATCTACATTTTTAATGTCAATGTTAGGTAAAGGTTCATTCGTATAATATGTAAAAGATGTATTGAACCCATTAGGATTTGTTACAGGTTTAATAGAGTTGGCAAATTGGTTGATACTATCATTGATGTCGTCAATTAAACGTGACTTGGTTAAATAATGACTTCTGTCCAGATCAACTTCAAACTTGTACGTATGAGCCTCATCGTCTTGCACTATTCCTTTGACTTTAACGCGCGAAGAAAGAATATGTGTAGATACAAAGCCAGATCCAAATTTCCCGATATTGTCTTTTCTTCTTATATCATCCTTTTTATTTGAGTCAGGACGAATGAGATTAAAAACATCCGTATCAATAAATGGCAAACCATCATGATTAAATACAACCTTATCGTTATCCACTATAAGTTTGACATTAACGCTATCGTTATAATCACTCGCGTTTTGCAACAACTCCCAAAACCAACGTTTGCGCGAAGAATCTCGCCGATTTCTAAGAAGCGACAACTTCTCGATTAGACGTTGAGCAGAACTGCTTCTTAGTTGTTCAGCCTCACGTTCTTTTATCTTTTTTGAGAATAATTTATCATTCATAGCGCTTTAATATAATTGCTCATTATAAGCTCGAGTTTCCCTAAATGTTATAACTGGTGTAACATTCTTCAAGGTTTCCTTGTTTACAATAGAATCATAAGGGAGATTTTTAGCTAATTCAGAATTCAACCACTCATTATTCCATAATGGCTGAACTTTTTTGCCTGCTACAAGTTGGCAAAGGCGAAGTGAATATGGTGATGTTCCATTCTTCTTGTCTTGTGTATAGGTCATGTTCTGTAGCCAAAGCTGGTTGTAGTCAGAGTTAGGCTGATTGCAGAGCTTGTTGTACACCAAATCTATGATGGCTTGTTTTTCTTTCATGTCCTTAACCGAGTCAATCATGCGACTGATAATTCGGAGGGCATAGTGAGCACAACCAACATTTTCAAGAGCAATCTGAATGCATATGGCAGACATGGCACGGACACTACCACCTGGAATGAAATCCGCTGTCTTGGCTTTCTTGTTACCTGCTTTAACAAGATGGCCATCATCGCTTAGATCAACATCACCCCACACAATACTTTCAGTTTTCTTTTTCTCATCTTGTGGATGAAGCCATTCTTCTATTCGTTTGTCAATGTCAGACAGCATTATCTTTACAGAACCACTATCAGGATATTGACGGGCAAACATTAAAATATAGAGTAAATGTTTCTCGTAACTATCGAAGTCAACACCTTTCTTGTTGAAAATCGGCGTATTGTAGATATAGGCAAGTTTGTCGGACTTAACAGCATCTGTCACGATGCTTTCGCTAATCTTGGTCTTTTGGCTATTCATTCGAAAATTCAGCCGTTCCAAAACTTGCTGAAGGATGTAGGAGATGTCCTCAAGCGCATCTTTATTACTACAGAAGACACGGTAGTCATCACGATAGCGAATTATCTCGTAGTCTGGGAAAGTTTTACCTTCTTCTTTGTATTCTTTTACCTTCACCAATAATGCTTCGTGCAATATAAGGTCAGAATAACCAAGGATGATCTCACCTATAAAGTCAAAAATGGCACTACCTTGTGGAATGCCAATGTTGCGACCTTGTTGGAAAGCACGAAGGAGTTTTTGTATATTTTGAGCGATTGGACTTTGGATGTCTGTCGCGATGGATGTGCCTTTGAGAGAGAAAGCCCAATCGAATGTCTGAGGATTGACAGAACCATAGCAGTTGGTGATATCCGTCACAAACATATAGCGATATTCCAATGACAATTCAATAGAACGTTGCTCCATACTATTCCACCAATTGTTGATGGTCGTAGCCTTATGAAATGCCTCTTTCTCGTTAGGTATGATCGGAATAGCGCAAGACGTGATATGAGGAACATTGAACTTCTTAAACAAATCTTTTATAACCTGCCAGTTGCTTTCACAACAAACCTCTCGTACAAGGAAATAGTAAAGGAAAGGATTAGCGAGGATGATAGGACGAACGGCATAGCGTCCATCCTTGTTTAGCAGGATGTCAAGATTTACATCAGAGAGAGAGTCAGGAAAAATATCTTCCTGAAGACACTCCTCATAAGGAGTAGTTCCAATCATCTCACGAACGTAATTTAGGACATCATCAAAAGTGAAGTATTCTGGCAACTCAAATCCATGATATTGCTCAGATTTCATGAAGAAGTCCATTGCTTCCTCATGATTTAAGGTCAGTATGTTTTTTGCAGTTTTTGCCATTGAGTTAGGTAAGAATATTATATGTTGCAACTATTCTGAATTTGAATTGTCAGATTTTGGACACAAAGTTAATAATAAATAATGTGAAAACCATAAAATAACGTGAAAAATCAATAGAATTTGAGTACAATTAACAAAAATGCCAACTATGTTGGCACTTTTCTAATTCAAGATCAGTTTTAACCACCCATTGATAAGTGTAAGGATGCTCAAATCGACATTTAACCATGTTTTAAGTGCGATTTTTGTAATTTTCTCGCAAAAATCGCACTTAAATCGAAAAATTATATGTTTTTCGCTTGTTCTCTAATTTATGTCCCAAACTTTTTGTGATTATCTCCGAAATTTCGTAGCTTTCACTATGAATGGGGACTGTCACTAAGAAAACCAAATGGTATTTAGAGACACATTATATATAATATATACATGATATTTGTTATATATACATCAAAAAATTGGTCTTTTAATCAAATTTTGGCACATTTATGGAGTTTTTTGAGCATATCAGCATTTGTTCCGATTATTTTTTGTAACTTTGCCGTCAAGCAACAGAAATCTATTATGGCAAAATTAAATCGTATAAGAGTTGTTCTTGCCGAACGCGATTTGAACAATAAATGGCTGTCCGACAAACTCGGCAAAGATCCTGCAACTGTTTCCAAGTGGGTCACCAATACCACCCAGCCAAGCCTTGAAGCCCTCATTGCAATAGCAAATGCGCTTGAAGTGCCTGTGCAGGAGTTGGTGAGACAGGAAGAATTCAATCAAGAGAAATAAATCAAATGATAACAAAAGACGAAATACAAGAACTGCTGCATAGCACGGAAACCTATCGTGTGGAGCGGACCACGTCAACAGGTGACATGGATAAGTTCCAGGAGGCTATCTGTGCCTTTGCTAATGACCTGCCAAACTCACGAAAGAATGGCTACCTGATATTGGGCGCTAACGATAATGGTACGTTGTCCGGCTTGAAGGTCACCGATGACTTGCTGAAGAAGATAGCGGCCATACGCAGCAACGGCAACATCCTGCCTATACCTGTTATGAGCGTTGATCGTTTCCAGTTCCCTGAAGGTGACTTGTTGGTTGCTGAGGTCAGTCCGTCCGACTTACCACCTGTTCGCTATCGTGGACGTACCTTTATACGTATCGGACCACGTCGAGACATAGCTACGGAGGCAGAAGAACGCATCCTTGCAGAACGAAGAATGTCATTCATGGCCACCTTCGACACCATGCCTTGTTTGGCTGCGAAACTCTCTGACATGAACACTGAACTGCTGCGTACAAAATATCTGATACCGCTATTAGGTAAAGAATTAGTGGAGTCAGATGCCCGTCCCATCGAGGAACAGATGGCCGCTGTGGGCATGTATGACACGGAGCACCAATGCCCCACATACGC
>Ga0310786_10004197_pt1 | contig 20184 bp, 17 predicted proteins | sample AusTroGonzalo_MG_FD_203881 | JGI IMG/M metagenome (GOLD analysis project Ga0310786, IMG submission 203881) | Bovine rumen microbial communities from tropical cattle in Woodstock, Queensland, Australia - Gonzalo_03 (v2) (version 2) | ecosystem: Host-associated > Mammals > Digestive system >... | reverse complement strand
CGGGCTCGAAGCCGCGGATCTCGTTGGTGAAGATGTGGTTGATGAAAGCCTCGGCCTCGGGGCCTTCCACGAAGATTTCGCCCATATGGGACACGTCGAACATGCCCACGTGCTCACGGACGGCGAGGTGCTCCTTGACAATGGTACTGTACTGAATGGGCATCATGAAGCCGGCGAAGGGGCTCATCTTAGCCTGAAGGGCCACGTGTGAGCTGTACAGGCAGGTTTTCTGCAGCTGGTCCAGCGGAATTTGAATATCAGACATAATAGGTTTTGATGTTATTAATACAAGCCCGACAGGAATTGGTACAACGCGATGTCGGTCTCTTTGTTAATTCTCAGGTCTTCCGGGGTGCCGCCCTTTTCCGGCGTAATGCCCCCGCAAATGTCTATCGCCGCAAGCTTCATAGGGCCGATGAGGGCCGATATGATACCGCAAACCTGCGCGAGCGTATGGTCCCCCTGACTCCAGTCGGTGCGCGCATACGCGCGGTCGAGGATGTCTTTGTCGAGGGAAACGTATACGCGCTCTCCCCTCCGTGCCGCCGCCCAGCCTTCCGGGAGGGCCGACGGACAACCATCCGGGCCGATGCTGACTACGTCCTTCACCAGCGGATTCTCTTCCTGCAGGGCCTTTACCCAGCTTCCGCAGCTGAGCACCCCGCCGAAGGCCGGCTCCTGGTTGTCCGGGTGATGGTCCAGCAGCACCAGGTGGAAAGGCTCCGTTTCCCGGAGCGCGAGCAGGTGACTCATGTAGTGGTAGTCCCCCGTGTCTATCCACCGCAGCGCCGGCAGGCCGCCGGGCAGCCCGGCCGTTATTGCCGCCTTCGCAGCATCGTCGCAGTAGCAGTTAGTGCCCTCCAAATTCCTCCAGTCCTTGCAGGTGACGGCGGCCCCTTGCGCCTGTATCCAGGACAGGAAACCTTCGGCCTCCAAACTGCCGGAGAAGTCTGTTATGAGGACATCTTTCATCCTTCAAATATAGCTCTTTTTAGGATACTACACAACAGCCGGCGCAAAGCTTTGCAAAAGAGGCTCATTTTGTTAAGTTTCGCGCTAACTATATAATAATTAGCGCGTGTAACACGCTTGTTAAGAGCAGTAACATTTTTGTTAATATCGTTTTACAATAACAAAGTGGCTGCTGTTCGCATGAAGAAAAGGTGGTTTAAAGACTTTTTCTTATCTTTGTATGATTATATAATAGTATGGCCCATTTACCTGTCTCCGAGTTTCCCATCAGCACCCCGTACATGATTGCCTGGGCGCTGATCCTTGCAGCTGTCACCGCCGGCTTTGTTCTGTCCCTGGTTCGCATGAACCGCAAGGGATATCGCGGTCTCATCGTATGCATCTTCGGTCTGCTTCTGGCTGCCGGCACCGCCATCCATGTCGTCCTCCTGTCCCTCTCTACCCACACGGTGACGGACGGCAACTGGATTCAGCTGGTACTGGTGTCCCTGGTTGCCGGCCTGGAAATGTTCATCGGCCATACTGTCGTCTTCGACGATATCATTGCGGCGGTCATCTTCCACGAGCCCGGCCTCATGCTGGCCTACCTCAGCATCTTCGTGCTCATCCTGGCCTTCACCGTGAGCATGGTGCTGCTCATCATGCCCCGCCGCCTCAGGGACCGCACCTGGCTGCATTCCCACGCGGGGAAAGTGCGGCTCGGCCGCAGGAACCATATCTTCCTGGGGGTGGACAACCATTCCAAGCCCTTTGCCCAGTCCATTCTGGAGGAATGGGCCAAGCATCCCAACCCCGCCAAGCAGGGCGACGTAATCCTGGTAGAATTCCCCGGGGACAGCCAGAAGCACCAGGAAGTTTCCATCGGCGACCTCATCTCCAACATCTTCGGCAGCCAGCGGGAGCAGTCCCTGGAGCGTCAGCTGGGCAGCGACCGCTTCGTGCTCCTCAAGGGCAGCATGCCGGAGGGAAAGAGCGATAAGCCCCTGAGCGAGGCCATCGGCCTGTCCCGCCTTGCACCCTGGCTGAACAGCCCCAACAGCACCCTGTACCTCCTCTCCCCCGAAGAGGAAGACAACGTGCGCCTGCTCAAGTACCTGGCCACCGACCCTTCCGTCAAGGCCAAGATCCTGTGCTACAGCCACTGCGTGAACAGCTATACCTCCCTCATCGCCTCCATGGGAGACCGCGTGCGCGTGCTGAATCTGGCCGAAATGAGCTTCAACGAGCTGCGCCAGAACCAGCCCCAGCTGCACCCCATCCACTTTGCCGATATTGCCAAAAACAGCAAGGGAGAGTCCCTGGGCTATGTGAAGAGCAACAGCACCACCATCCTCATCGGCTTCGGAGAGACCGGCCAGGAGGCCCTGCGCTACCTGTACGAGTTCGGTTCCTTCGTCGGCGAGGACATGCAGCCCATCAACAACAACTTCAAGGTGTACGACCCGCTCATCGACTCGCTCAAGGGCGACTTCCTGAACCGTACGCCCGCGCTGCGCTACGACGCCAGCATCGACTGGTCATCGGCCACCATCGGCTCTTCCCAGTTCTGGCTGGACTTCGCCATGGCGCTGCCTACGCTCACCTACGTCATCGTGGCGGTGGACAAGTGCACCCGCAACATCGAAATCGCCGTCCAGCTGCTGCAGGAGGCCTCCCGCTACGGGAAAGACCTCTCCCACCTGTGCGTGCTGGTGCGTGCCACCCGGGCCGACGCCCAGGCCCTCAAGCTCATTGACTTCTACAACAAGAGCTACTGCCCGGAAGGCGTGGAGGTGATTCATCCCTTCGGCCTGCCGGAGCGCATCTGGAACCTCGATATCGCTACCGGTAAGACGCTCAAGCAGCGCGCCCTCGCCTGCATGCCGAACGGCCCCGAGGGCGAGATTCCCAGCGAATACTGGGAGAAACGCAGCAAGGAAATCCGCAACCGCGGCGGCAACGAGCTCCTGAACCGCCAGGAACTGCTGCGCAAGCAGGTCGGCGACATCGGCCGCGGCCTCTTTGCCCCTTCCCTGGTGCAGCTGTGCCCGCCTTCCCTGCGGGAGGCCGCCAAGCTAATCCCCGACGTGCTGGATCCCCAGAAACCGGTACATTTCACCGGCACCAAGGCCCAGTACAAGACTATGGAATATCTGGCTGCAGCCGAACACCTGCACTGGATGACCGCCCTGGAGGCCGCCGGTTACATCAACGGCACCGGCTCCCAGGATGAACTGAACAAGAAGATTAACAACCTGGTGCCCTACCAGCTCCTTCCCGACGAGCAGGCACGGCATCTTTGCTGGCTGGGCCTCAAGCACGCCCTCCTGCAAGAAAACGAAGAATAAGACATGGCAGAAAGCAATTTCATAGATTACGTACGCATCTTTTGCGCCAGCGGTCACGGCGGCGCCGGCAGCGCACACCTGCACCGCGCCAAATACGTGCCCAAGGGCGGTCCCGACGGCGGTGACGGCGGCCGGGGCGGTCACATCATCCTCAAAGTGAACCCGCAGCTGTGGACGCTCATCCACCTGCGCTACCGCAAGGTGGTGCGGGCCGAAAACGGCGGTAACGGCGCCGAGGCCCTCAAACGCGGCAAAAACGGCCAGGACATCATTCTGGAAGTGCCGCAGGGCGTGGTGGTCAAGGACGCCGAGACCGAGGAGATGATCACCGAACTGGTGGAACCCGGTCAGGAGTACATCCTGTGCCCGGGCGGCCGCGGAGGCTGGGGCAACGACCATTTCAAAAGCCCGACCAACCAGACACCGCGCTACGCCCAGCCCGGCGAGGAGGGCGTGGAAGGCTGGTTCATCCTGGAGCTGAAAGTGCTGGCCGATGTTGGCCTGGTGGGCTTCCCGAACGCCGGAAAGAGCACCCTGCTGGCCGCCATCACCTCTGCCAAGCCGAAGATCGCGAACTACGCCTTCACCACCCTGGAGCCCAATCTGGGCATCGTGCGCTACTACGACGACCGTTCCTTCGTGATGGCCGATATCCCCGGTATCATCGAGGGTGCGCACGAGGGAAAGGGTATCGGCATGCGCTTCCTGCGTCACATTGAGCGTAACTCCGTGCTGCTGTTCATGGTGGCGGCCGATGAACCGGATGTCACCAAGGGCTACAAAGTGCTCCTGAACGAGCTGAAGGAGTACAACCCCGAGCTGCTGGTGAAAGACCGCGTGCTGGCCATCACCAAGACCGACCTCATTGACGACAAGCAGAAGGCCAAGATTGAAAAGAAACTGCCCAAGGACCTGCCTTACGTGTTCATTTCCTCTGTGGCACAGACCGGCCTGAACGAGCTGAAGGAAGAACTCTGGAAAGCCCTGAACAAATGAGTTTACTTGAACAGATAGTCGAATTAGACCAGCATATTACTCTGTGGTTTAACGGATTGCATCCTACCTGGAGCGATCCGTTTTGGTGGGCTCTCTCCGACAAAGCCTTCTGGATTCCCTTCTACCTGCTGGTGCTGGCTTTCCTCATTTGGAAGCTGGGCTGGAAGCGGGGTTTAACCGTGGCGCTCACCGTAGTACTCACCGTGATTTGCCTGGACCAGTTCTCCAACCTGATTAAAAACGGTGTGGGCCGCCTGCGTCCCTGCTACGACGACTGGATGGTAACAAACGGCCTGCGGCTCCCCTACGGCATCGTGGGCGGCAAGTTCGGCTTCTTCAGCGCCCATGCCGGCAACACCTTCGGCTTTGCCATGGCTTCCTATCTGGGCCTGAAGCACTATGCAGGCCACGCGAAAGTATACGGCTGGATCATCTTCACCTGGGCTTTCCTGGTGAGTGTCAGCCGCATGGTGATGGGCGCCCATTTCCTGGGCGACATCACGGTAGGAGCTATTGTAGGAGCCGCTTTCGGCGCCGCCTGGGCCTGGATAGGCCGCAAGATTGTCCGCTAAAGGGACGGCAGAACCTTTTCCATCTGCGTTCCCCGGGAACCTTTCACAAGCACCGTGTAGCCCTGGAGCGGGTTTTCCTGCAGCCAGGCGGCTAATTCTACAGACGTGGCAAAGCAGCGGATGCCTGTGCCTGCGGCGGCTTTGGTGAATTCTTCGCCAACGAGGATAGATTCCGCGCCCCCAAGCATATCAACGATCTTCTTGTGCTCGGCGGCAGACTCTGCACCCAGCTCCCGCATATCCCCCAGCAGGGCGATCTTTTTACCGCTGGCCTTGGAGAGGTTCTCCAGCGCAACAGCCATGGAAGAAGGGTTGGCATTGTACGCATCCACTATAACCGTATTCTTTTCGGTTTTAAGCAGTTGCGAACGGTTATTTGAAGGAACGTAAGAAGCTACGGCCTGGAAGGCATTGGCTTCGGGGACCTGGAAGAACCAGCCAATCTTGAGGGCTGCCAGGATGTTGTAAGCGTTGTATGCACCCACCAGCTGCGTCTTCAGCACGGAGCCGTTAGCGAACTGCAGCTGCAGGAAGGGCTGCCCGGCCGAAGTGGGCAGGAGGGTTACGCCCTCCATGCCGTACGGAATGCGGGAGAGTTCCCGCTCCCAGAGCATTTCCTGGAGGGTTTCATCGTCGGCGTTGGCAAAGGCTACGCCATCGTGGGCCTTGAGGTAATCATAGAGCTGGCCCTTGGCGTATTTCACGCCTTCGAAGCTGCCGAAACCCAGCAGATGAGCCTTTCCCACATTGGTAATGAGACCGTGCGTGGGCTGGGCCACAGCCAGCAGGGGTTTCAGATCGTCCGGATGGCTGGCGCCCATCTCGATGATGGCAATCTCCGTCTGATTGTTGATCTTGAGCACGGACATGGGCACGCCAATGTCGTTGTTCAGATTGCCCTCCGTGGCCGTGACGCGGTATTTCGCGCCCAGCACAGTGCGAATCATCTCCTTCGTGGTGGTCTTGCCGTTGGTACCGGTAAGGCCGATGACAGGGATGTCGAACTGCTGCCGATGGTAGGCGGCCAGCTGCTGCAGGGCGGCAAGCGTGTCGGGGACTTTGATGAGTCGGGGGTCATCGGCCTCCACTGTGTCGTTGACGACGGCATAGGCCGCGCCGGCCTCGAGGGCCTGCAGGGCGAAGGCGTTTCCGTCGAAGTTCTCCCCTTTCAGCGCCAGGAAAAGCTGGCCTTTCTGAATGGTACGGGTATCGGTATTCAGACCTGCAGAGCGCAGGTATATCTGGTATAAGTCTTTAATTTCCATTATTTTCCTGTAGAACCAAAACCGCCGGCGCCGCGCTCGGTGGCGTCCAGCTCTTCCACCTGTTCCCATTCCACCTGCTCGTGGCGGGCGACGACCATCTGGGCAATGCGCTCGCCGGGGACCACCTCGAACGGCTGGTCCGAGAGGTTCACCAAAATCACGCAAACCTCTCCGCGATAGTCGGCGTCCACGGTGCCGGGCGTGTTAAGCACGGTGATGCCGTGCTTGATGGCCAGCCCGCTGCGGGGACGGACCTGGGCCTCGTAGCCCGCAGGAAGGGCGATGAAAAGGCCGGTGGGAATGAGGGCGCGCTGGAGGGGGTTGAGCACCACGGGCTGCTCCAGATTGGCTTTCAGATCCAGGCCGGCAGACTGCGGCGTAGCGTAGGCCGGGCAAGGATACGGGGAATGGTTAATAATTTTAACTTTAATCATTTGGGAGCTTTGATATACAGAACAACTGCAATAATCGCGTACAACGCATTGGGCAGCCACACGGCCACCTGGGCCGGCAGGGTGTCCGTAATCACGAACATCTCACTGAACTGCATGAAAAGGATGTACGAGAAGCCCAGCGCCGTACCGGCCGCGAGATTCCATCCCATGCCGCCCCGCTTCTTCTTGGTGCAGAGGGACAGGCCAATGATGGTAAGGATAAAGGCCGATATAGGCAGCGAGAAGCGGTTGTGCTTCTCGATCAGGCTCATGTTCACCGAGGCGTCTCCGCGCATCTGCTGCGTGCGGATGAGCTGGTTCAGCTCCCGCTGGTTCAGCTGCTGGATGGTGTAGCGGTTGCGGAAGAAGTCGTCGCGCGTCATGCTGAACACGGTGTCCAGCTGGCGGCCGGTACGGATCTGGTCCTGCAGACCGGTGTCGAAGTCCCGGATGAAGTAGTTGCGCAGTTTCCACACACCGGTGGTTGTGTCGTACTGGGCGCTTTCCGCCTCCAGCTTGGAATGCATACGGCCGCCGTGGAGGTCTTCCATGGTAAAGTTGTAGGCCGTATTATTGTATGCACTGAAGCTTTCGAAGTACACAAAGACGTCATTTTCCAGCTTGTAGTGCATGTCGTGCCCCATTTTCACCTTTCGGTAGGGGTTGTATTTCTGCTCGAATTCCACACGCGTGGCGTTCGCCCGCGGCAGGATCCACATGCCGGCCACCAGCGAAATGGTGGCGATGACGGCCGCCGCCAGGATGTAAGGCCGCACGATGCGGTGATAACTGATACCGGAAGACAGCATGGCCACCACCTCCGAGTCCTGTGTCATCTTGGACGTGAAGAAAATCACCGTCAGGAACACGAACATCGGGGAATACTGGTTGATGAAGAACGGCACAAAGTTCACGTAGTAGTCGAAGACAATTTCATGAATGGGCACGTCCTTACGCACGAAATCCTCGATCTTCTCACTGATGTCGAAGACCACGATGAGGATGGCAAGGAAGAGCAGCGACATGAAGAATGTCACCAGGAACTTGCGGATGATGTACCAGTCCAGCTTTCTGATCATAAGCGCTGCATGAGTTTAGGCACCACAGCGTTCTTCCAGGCCAGGAAGTCACCGGCGATAATGTGTTCACGGGCCACCCGCACCAGATCCAGGTAGAAAGCCAGGTTGTGTTCCGTAGCCACCATGGCGGCGAACATTTCCTTGGCAATGAACAGGTGATGGATGTAGGCCTTTGTGTAGTAACTGTCTACGAAAGAGGCGCCCAGCGGGTCCAGCGGGGTGAAATCGTCGGTCCACTTGGCGTTTCGCATGTTCATGATACCGTCCCAGGTGAAGAGCATGCCGTTGCGGCCGTTACGGGTGGGCATGACGCAGTCGAACATGTCGATGCCGCGGGCAATGCCTTCCAGGATGTTGGCAGGGGTGCCCACACCCATCAGGTAACGGGGTTTGTCCTGCGGCAGCAGCGGGCAGGTTACCTCCAGCATTTCGTACATCTTTTCCGTGGGCTCCCCTACTGCCAGACCGCCCACAGCGTAGCCGCCGCGGTTGTCGTTGTCCAGCTTGAGGGCGTGTTCCACGGCCTGCTTGCGCAGCTCGGGATATACGCAGCCCTGGATGATGGGGAACATCACCTGCTTGTACCCGTAGAGGGGTTCGGTTTCGTCGAAATGCTTTGCATAACGCTCCAGCCAGCCCTGTGTGAGCTTGAGGGACTTGGCTGCGTAACGGACATCCGCGTCTCCCGGGCAGCATTCGTCCAGGGCCATGACAATATCGGCCCCAATGATGCGCTGCGTGTCCACGTTATTCTCCGGCGTGAAGATGTGCTTGCTGCCGTCGATGTGGGAGGAGAATTTGCAGCCTTCCTCGGTGAGCTTGCGGATGGGCGCGAGCGAGAACACCTGGAAGCCGCCGCTGTCCGTGAGGATGGGCTTGTCCCAGTGTTCGAATTTATGCAGACCGCCGGCCTTGTACAGCGTGTCCAGGCCGGGGCGAAGGTACAGATGGTAGGTGTTGCCCAGGATAATCTGGGCCTTTATATCTTCCTGCAGGTCCCGGTGATATACACCTTTGACGGAGCCCACGGTTCCCACGGGCATGAAGATGGGGGTAAGGATGTCCCCATGGTCCGTGGAAAGGACGCCCGCCCGGGCGGCCGATGCAGGGTCTGTTGCTATGCGTGTAAAACGAGACATCTATATAAATTAACATACAAAAATACGGAAAAATTATTACTTTTGTATGATTGAAACACATAACACAGATCAAATATCATGCAAATCAAGATTAAACCGATCACCTTCAAGCTGGTACTCATGATGTTCCTTGAGTTTGCCGTTTGGGGTGCCTATCTTACTTCCCTTGGCCGCTACCTCGGCAACATCGGCCTGGGTTCCCAGATTAAGTGGTTTTTTGCCATGCAGGGCATCGTCTCCATCTTCATGCCCACCCTCATGGGTATTCTGGCCGACAAAAAGATGGAAGGCCAGAAAGTGCTCTCCATGTGCCACGGCTTCGCAGGCCTGTTCATGGCCGGCGCCGGTGTTTACTGCATGATTTCCGGAGACCAGGTGCAGTTCGCTCCCCTGTTCCTCCTCTACAGCCTCTCCGTGGCTTTCTTCATGCCCACCATCGCCCTCACCAACTCCGTTTCCTATAACGCCATGGCTAAGGAAGGCATGGATCCCGTGAAAGAATTCCCGCCCATCCGCGTGTTCGGCACCGTGGGCTTCATCTGCAGCATGCTGGTAACCAACTTCCTCCACATCAAGGGAGTGGCCATGCAGGACAGCTACACCCAGCTCATCGCATCCGGCATCCTGTCCATCGTCCTCTGCGCCTACGCCCTCACCATGCCCGCCTGCCCGGTAGACAAGAGCAAGAAAGGCAGCAGCTTCGCAGAAGCTTTCGGCCTCAAGGCCTTCACCCTGTTCAAGGATCCCCAGTTCGCCATCTTCTTCATTTTCTCGATGCTCCTGGGTGCTTCCCTGCAGATTACTAACGGCTACGCCAACACCTTCCTGGGCTCCTTTGCCTCGGATCCGGCCCTTGCCAACACCTTCGCCGTAAAGAACTCCAACGCCCTCATTTCCATCTCCCAGGCTTCTGAAACCCTGTGCATCCTGTTCATCCCGTTCGCCATGCGCAAGTTCGGCATCAAGAACGTGATCCTCATCGCCATGTTCGCCTGGGTGGGCCGCTTCGCCTTCTTCGGACTGGGTAACCCCGCCATGCCGGGCGTGCTGCTGTTCGTGCTCAGCTGCATCGTGTACGGCTTCGCCTTCGACTTCTTCAACATCTCCGGTTCCCTGTTCGTCGAGCAGAATGCCCAGGCCGATATCCGTGCCAGCGCACAGGGCCTGTTCATGATGATGACCAACGGCTTCGGCGCCACCATCGGCACCCTCGCCGCCGGCGCTGTGGTAGACGCCACCGTCTACAACGCCGCCAACCCTTCCTGGGCCAACGCCTGGTACATCTTCGCCGGCTACTCCCTGGTTGTGGCTATCCTCTTCTGGATCCTGTTCAAGGACCCCACCAAGAAAGAAAAAGCCGCCTAAACGGCGACTTCCTCCTCCATACTCTTACATCCGGGTTCCTCCACAAGGACCCGGATGTTTTTTATGCGCGAGGGCGTGAGCTCGTACGCAAAATCCAGGCAGGTGTATACCCAGCGGTGCCGTACCTTCGTAAGTGAGGTAAAGTAGGACATACTGAATCCCATATACTGTAAGGTAGTCAGGTCCAGGCTGTGAAAGCCCAGGCGGATAATCCTTTCCAGCACACTCCGGTTCCGGTACAGAATGCGCACGATGCGCTGTACTTCCTTATCCCTGTTGGGACCGCGCTGCTTGTTGTGCCATTTATTCTTGCATTCCACACTGCAGAAGCGACGGTCCATGCGCCCCAGACAATTGGTCAGGGGGCGGCCGCATTCGGGGCAATAACTCTCCGGCAGCAGAAGATTGGTCAGGGAACTGGTGGTTTCTTCGAGGAGCATAGCTGAGATTCGTTTTGCGCAAAAATGAAAGAGAATCAGCGCATTTCCAAGCATCGGCTAAAAAAAATCGCAGATTTTAAAGTTTTAGCCGAATCGGCTGAAAAACACTGTCGGCTAATAAAATGTATGGTCCCCTATTTTTTTAGCCGATTTCCCTATCAAAACACGAAAAAAGCAGTCAAAACATAAAAATCTGCACTGCAGCGGCGTTTTCAAGCACCATCCGCGCAGCTTACGGCTTTACTTTGCATCCGGCCGGGCACGGAAAGCGCGCACCGCTGGCCCGGCGCGTAACTGTTAATTATTTGTACAATGGAATTTTTAAACAAACTGGAGTTGCGCGGGGTCGTCGGCCGCGCCGACATCAACGCCTACAACGGCAGCCGCGTGTGCAACTTTTCCGTCGTCACCGAAGCATCGGCCGTCGACCGCGAAGGAAACTCAATCGTGGAACCCACCTGGTTTAACATCACTGCCTGGAACAGCATTCCCGGCCTCCTGAGCCTGGACGAAATCCAGAAGGGCCTCTGGGTCCATGTCATCGGACGTCTGCGTACGCGTAAGTACACCACGGCCGAAGGCGAGGAGCGCACGTCCTCCGACGTGCTGGCCCGCCGCATCGAGATTATCCCGCGCGAAGACAACTCGGGCATGCAGCCTGAGCGCAACTATTAACCGGCCGTCCCATGCTGAAGCGTTTTCTTCTTCTGATTTGCCTCGTGAGCAGCCTTCCACTCTGTGCCCAGCGATACGCCCTGGGCACCAACGCAGTGGACTGGCTGAGCCTCGGAACCCTCAATGCAGAGGCTTCCGTCGCGGCAGGACGGCGTGTCACTTTCCATGCCGGTGTAGAACTCAATCCCTGGACCTTTCACGCCGGAGACCCCGACCGGCAACTGCAAATGCGTCAGAACTCCTGGTGGGGCGGCGTGCGTTACTGGCCCTGGCATGTGTATTCCGGCTGGTGGGTGGGAACCGACCTGCGCTACTCCGTCTACAACGGCGGCGGCGTGCTCTCGCGGGAGTCGGAAGAAGGAGACGCTTACGGGATGGGCCTCTATGGAGGCTATTCCATCATGCTCAGCAGTCTTTGGAACCTGGATCTGGGCGTAGGCGCCTGGGGCGGGTGGAAAAAGTACACCCGCTACAGCTGTCCGCTGTGCGGCGTCAAGCAGGAACAGGGCGAGAAAGCCTTCTGGATTCCTGACGCCCGCATTGCCGTCCAATTTATCTTTTAAGGTATGAAAAAGACTCTGATACTGTCCGTTTTCCTTCTCCTGGCGCTTTCCTGCGGCACTTCACGCAAGATGCAGCGCATCCGTGAGCAGGGCTTATCTGCCTCCCTGAACCTCTCGCAGGGCGAACAGGAGGAGGAGCGGCGCAGCATCCGCATGGGCACGCGCGACACCCTCACCGTCAAGGACGAGGAAGGAAACGACCTCATCATCATGAAGGCCGTCCGCGACGAGCAGACGGGCGAAATGGTAGCGGCCGATGTCATCGACGCCGCCGTCATCACAGCCCGCTTCCGCAACATCGCCGAAAGGCTGGGGCAGATAGACATCCGCTTCGACATCCGCGTGCCCGCCTCCATGCAGGACAGCAAATGGCAGCTGCGGCTGTCCCCGCACCTCTATGTACTGGCCGACTCCCTGGAGCTCCCCGGCGTCATTGTCACCGGGGCCGACTACCGGAAGGAACAGCTGCGCGGCTACCAGCAGTACGAGCGTTACCTGCGCTCCATCATCACGGACAGCACCCGCTTCGTGGACTGGCGCAACCTCAACATCTGGATCGAGCGCAACCTGGCCCACAAGCCCAGCTTCGGCACCGAGGAGCAGGAAGCCCTCCTGCACTACACCCGCAAAATGCTCAAGCGCTATCACCAGCGCAAATGGAACGAACGCGACAAAGCCTTTGCCCAATACGTGCGCGCTCCCCTGCTGGAAGGCGTCCGTCTGGACACCGTCCTGAAAGACAGCAACGGAGACCTGGTCTACGAATACCTGCAGACCATCCGTACGCGCCCGAAACTCAAAAAGGTGGACGTAGTGCTCTCCGGTGCCATTTACCAGGAGGACCGCCGGCTGTACACCATGCCGCGCACCGCGCCCGTCTCCTTCTACGTCGGTTCCCTTTCGGACCTGAGCGACGGCACCGAACGCTATGTCACCAGGGTCATCGAACGCCGCGCAACCAGCCACACCAGCTGCCGCCTGGCCTTCCGCCCCGGGAAGGCCGATATCGACCTGAAGCTGGAGGACAACCTCCTGCAGATGAATGCGATTCGGGCGCAATTTAAAGAAGTGGAGCAAAGCGGACGCTTCGAGATGGACTCGGTGGTCGTGCGGGCCTGGGCGTCCCCGGAAGGGACGGTAGAAGGCAACCGCAGCCTGTCGCAGCGGCGCGCCGCCGCCGTGGCCGACCATTTCCAGCGCTTCCTTAATCATTACCGGGATTCGGTAACACAATCAACTTTTTCTGTCAAAGTCGGAGAAAACGGAGCCGAGACCGTCGAGGCCCCCTCGGCCCGGAGCGCCCGCTTCCTATGGCGGGGAGAGGGTGAAAACTGGGCTCTGCTCGGCGGTCTCGTCCGTTCCGACACCCTGCTTTCGCCATCGGCGAGGCAGTCCTACGAAGCCCTGGAGCATCTGCCTGTGCTGCAGCGAAAATCGGCCTTAAGAAAAGCGGCGTACTATCCGCACCTGAGGGAAGCGCTGTATCCCCGCCTTCGCGTCGTTTCCTTCGACTTCTTCCTCAGCCGGAAGGGCATGGTGAAGGACACCATCCATACCACCGAGCCCGACACCCTGTACCGCAGGGCCGTACAATGCCTGCGGGAGCGGGACTACCCCGCCGCGCTGGAACTTCTTCGGCCCTACAAAGATTTCAACACGGCCCTCGCCTACCTGGCGATGGACTACAATGCATCGGCCCGCCAGATTCTGGAAGGCCTCGAGCGGTCGCCGCAGGTGAACTACCTCCTGGCGCTGGTCAACGCCCGGGCGCAGGATGAGGCCGCCGCCGTGCAGTGCTTTCTGGACGCTGTCCGTCAGGACCGCTCCCTCCTTTTCCGGGGCAACCTCGACCCCGAAATCCATGTGCTCATCGAGCGCTACGGCCTGAATCAGGAAAATTATTAACCCCTCTAAATTCCCATGAAAAAAGCCTTTCTTTTGGCGGCCCTTACCCTTTTCGCCGCCGCATCCTGTCAGAAAAACGTCATTCCGGAGTGCCCGGAGGAAGCCGTCCTGGACGGTCCTACCGGGCAGATCCTCCTCAAAATCGGCCAGCCGGAAACGAAGGTGGCCGTGTCGGGCATGAGCGAACACAGCATCAACCAGGTGCAGGTCTTCGTCTTCAACACCGCCGGCGCGCTGGAGACCGACCGCGTGGCCACCAACACCGCCTCAACGGCCGGCGTCAGCGTCACGCTCACCTCTAAAATCGGCCTTAAAACCATCTATGCGCTGGTCAATGCCCCGCGCGTGAAGCCCAAGACCCTCACCGAGCTTGAAGGCACGGTGTCCGACCTCAAGGACAACAGCGTGAACAACCTCGTCATGGTTGGGAAGACCGAGATTACGGTGGAGGAATACAGCGGAAAGCCCATGAGCTTCGACATTCCCGTGCGCAAGCTCGCGGCGGCGGTGGTGCTCGCCGGGGTGAACGTGGACTTCCGCAACACAGTCCTCGAAGGGAGCAGTTTCGTGCTCAAGGAGGTCTATGTGAAAAACGTCGTGGGACGCGTTCCTTACGGCAATCCCACCAGCCCGGGCGACGTCCTCTACAACAAGAAGACCCTGGACACGGCGCCCCTCGAGCTCACCTTCGACGCCTGCAACCTCACTTCCTATGCTACACCCAACCGCGTGCTCTACGTCTATCCCAACGCGAAAAAAGGCGAGACCTGTCTCGTGCTGCACGCCAAAGTGGCCGGCACCGACACTTACTATCCCTTCGACCTGCCCGTGCTGGAAGCCAATAAGAAATATTCCGTCACGGTGAGTATCACCATGCTGGGAAAGCCCGACGACAACGACGACTCACGCGTGACGGTGGGGATTATCTCGCCCACCATCACCATCAAAGACTGGGATAACACCTACAGTTTGCCTTATAACATGTGAGAAAGCTAGTTTACATACTGCTTGCGGCCATCACCGCAGCGGGCTGCAGGAGCGCAGTCCTGGAAGACCGCGCATCCTGCCCCAGCCTCCTTTACTTCCAGGTATTCAACGCCGGTGCTTTCATTGATCTGGACCGTGTGCACGTGAGCGCCTTCCGTTATCCGGACGAGGACCGCCTGTGCAGCGACACCACCACAATCAGGGCGCTTGAAGGACGCAACTTCTGCCTGCGAATCAGAAGGGCAGATGCCGTGCGCGGCAGCGGCGTTTTGGGTTATCGTCGCTGCCACCTGGAAGACGGGAGCCGCTGGACGGTGGACCCGGGCACGCCCTACGACTCGCTCTTCCGCTTCTCCTACCTGAGCCCCGTGGAGCCGGAAAGCTTCACCGTGCCGGTGGAGTTCGTGAAGGAGTACAGCCGCGTGACACTGCAGTTCGCTACCAGCGGGCCCTTTCCCTTCGACGTATGGATCCGCGCGAACACCTGCGGGCTGGACGCCGTCACTGGAGCCCCGCTGGAAGGCCCCTTCGCGTGCCAGGCGAATGAGCACGCCCCCGGCGTCTTCACGTTCATTCTTCCCCGGCAGGCCGATGACACCCTGACCCTGGAGCTCTACGGCCGCCCGGGTCTGTATCCCACGGAGGGCCTGGTGCATCGCTTCAATCTGGGCGCCGTCCTCCGGGAATCCGGCGGCATCACCTGGAAGGAGAAGAACCTGCCGGACGTACTTGTCGGCATTGACTTTATGGAATATGACATCCAGGTGCAGGTGGTGCCCTGGGAAAACGAGAACATCGATTATGCGTATTAAACTGTGTTTCCTCCTGCTGCTTTTGCTGCTCGCCTGCTCGCCCCTGCGGGAAGAAGAATCGGCGCCTGAGCAGACGGTGTGCCTGGATTTCTCCCCTCCTCCCGCCGACACGAAGTCCCTCTACACGGAAAGCGATCTCAACATCCTGAAGACGATCATCGTCTACGGCGTGGACGAGACAGGCTTCTGGAAGCGGGCCGCCACCGCCAGAAACGGCAGCGTGCAGATGAGCTTCCCCGCCGGGCGCACCGTCACCTTCTACGTGATGGCCAACATGCCGGGCGAGCTTCCCGTGGACAAGGGCGGCAAGCTGCAGCCGGAGCTCTTCGAATATATGCTCCCCGAAACGTCCGGTTTCGCCCTTACAGGCGTGCCCATGGCAGCAAAGACCAGCGTCACCCTGCCAGCGGGCGGCGGTCGCACCCTGTCCCTTCGCATCCCGCTGGAGCGGCTGGTGGCGAAGGTGGTGGTGCACATTGACAAATCGGCCCTCACGGGCGGCCTCGACGTGCCGGTGCTGGCGTCCGACTACGTGTGCGTGCGGCGCGCGAACCTTCGCATGCGGCCTTTTGCGGCCGATGGCTCCCGCGCGGTGAAGCCACGCGACCTCTACGACGACCGCCGGCGCCTCTTCGACGTGGACCGCTTCCCCGTGGGCGGCACGGAGATGGAGCACTCGGATATCGTGCTGTACGTGCCGGAGAATCGGCAGGGAGTGCATCGCACGCTGACATCGGCCCAGGAAAGCCTGTGCACGTACCTGGAGTACAGCGCCGGGAAGGACGGCACCGACGACGGCGTGAGCGGGCCGCTGTGCTACCGCGCCTACCTGGGCGGGAATGTGGCCGACGACTACTCCGTGCGGCGTAACAGCGTGTACCGGGCGACGCTCTCCCTCACCTGGGATGGCCTCATGTGGAAGGCCGACGGCTGGCGCATCGACACCGACGACCTCACCGACAGCCGCCGCCTAGTCCTCTCGCTGGACAACGAGTCCGCCGAGGCCGTCTCCGGCAACTCGCTGGGCAAGATCCACCGGGACGACTACAAAGAGGTATACGTGAACTTCTCCCGCGACGGCGGCAGCAGCTGGCTGCACGGCCTCAAGGACCTGGACGACTGGCCGTATGGCTGGGACCTCTATATCGACGGCGTCAAGCAGACGGCCGGCGAATACGGGGTCGCCGCGAGCGATATCGAATGGGATTATTATTCCGGTTCAGGCACCTCCACGACGGATTTGATTTCGATCTACCCCGGCACAAACTCCGTCACACGCTCCACGCACACCTTGCAGGTACGATCGGCCGACGGGAAGGTCTCATCGAACATAGTCCGCTTCGATATCGGAGGAAAGCCCCTCGGTCTCTTTTGGTCAGGCAAAGCGCCGCAGTACATCGCCCAGCGCGGCATGTTGTCGCCCGATGACTTAGAGAGCTCGTCCGCCACAGTCGTCTATACCGTCATCAACGGGGCCGACAAGGTGCGCCTCAGCAGTGCCGGATTCAAGAACTCCACGATGGTGAACATCGTCGGCTCCGGCACCGTCACCATCCAGGCCGTCTGCGAAGCCACCGACCAGGACGACGAGATCACCTTCACGGTGCAGGCCCCGCAGCTGAGCCTGGGCGCCTCGGCCTACTACGCCAACCCCGACGGCGGCGAGGCCAAGACCGGCACAACCGGCATCTCTGGGAGCAGCGTCACCGCCAGTTACAGCGGCGCCTCCGGCACCCTCACCCAGCGCAGCACCGCCGCCACGGCGACGGCCGTCGGCACCTACCTCGCGGCCGACCTCTACGACGAGCTCCTCGCCTTCACGCCCACGGTGGACTCTCCCCTGCTGGAGACCTCCTGCGCCTCCGGTTACGGGACGGTCGCCCTCCATACCAAGGCGCTCACCAGCGGCAGCGTCACCTACCCTGCGGCGGCCGGTGCCGCCATCGGTACCGTCACCGTGTCGTCGCGGGATGCCTCCATCGGCGTCACCCCCGCCACGGCCACCGTCCGCAGCGTCAATCCGTTCAGTATGTTCCCTTCCACCGTTACGGTCAACAACAGCAAGGATATCCAGGATTTCTCGGTCATCGGATACAGTGACAGCGGACAGACCTGGGGATACGCGAATTCCACGTACTATGCGACCATCCCGAGGGTGAACGCCACCAGTACGTATGTGGGCTTCGATGCCTACATGAACGACGAGACGACTTCCGAGCCTACCCTGTCGACCCTGTTCAGCAAGGCCTCCGGCGGGAGGGTGACCTGGAAGAGCGTCACCACCGAAAGGGTCGCCATCCATACGGCTGGCGTCTTCTCCCTGAAGGTCTATGTTGCCAACCAGTACTCCGGGGAAAGGCTTTACTCACCCGTGTTCTATAAGGGACGGCTGTTCCGGCACGGGGCGGTCGAAGCATTCATGAGACCGGAGGATTCCAATTACGGGAAACCAAATACGGCAGAAGTATCGGCAAGATACTATGTCATGTTCGATAGGAACTACTCCTTGAACCGTGCCGACTACTATCCTTCCGACGGCCTGGGTTGCGCCTTCCCGGACGTGGGCACCCACCGCACCGACGAGACCATCGAGATCGATTGGAGCGACTACGAGATGAACATGATAAAACATCCCGGGTCGCTGACCATTGTAGTCAACTCGGACCCCAGATCAGTTTGCGAACCGGAAACTGATTGGCTGTATTCGGTTCACGACGATTGCTGTGAGGCCCACCAGTATCTCGAAGTAACAGAATGCCATGAAGGTTGGTCTGGAATAGACCCGAAGATGTATTTCTGTACGGCAGGTGATGATTCCAAATACAAAAACGGAAGTATCAAACGGATCAACGAGAACCTTGTCTATCTCCACCCGGACGGAGCGCCCACAACGACAGTCAGCGGATACACGGTCGGCTATTTTGTTCTTCACACTACAAAATACGTGGCCGACTTGTGGCTGTAATCCTCTTTTCACCGAAAAAAGGACGGGGGCAGATCAACTGCTCCCGTCCTTCATATTATCGTGGTATTCTATAACAAATATCTCAAGTTTACCAATACACGTCAATCCATTCCAAATATTCATCCATCGTAGAGAACGGCAAGTAAACATAGGCGCTGCCATACTTCTGACTGGCCGATTTGTTCCTTGAAAGAACAATACGTATGGGCGCCTCATACTGTTTAGAAACAGACCCAAAACGTCTCAAGCAAGTGTACATGGTATTATGCTCCCAAAGCTCCGTCAGCGGACCTTCGTATTTTTTATTCGCAACGGTATAGAAGGTGAAATACTTCCCATGATCTTTCAACCAGTCCACCCATTCCCGCTCAACTAAAAGTTGTCCAATCTGTGCATAATTACAACTGGTATTTTCCGGCACGACACCGGCACAGACGATCTTATGGATGACGTCGGTGTTCGCATCCTTCTCGCTCTCGGGGATGGTAAGGAGGGTGACGGCGTTCTTGTCACCTTCCTTGTAGTTATCGAAGAGCGGCACCTCGATCCGCTTGCCGTCCACTTCAAACACAAAGGCCGTGGGCTCGATCATCTGTTTGGCGTTCACCTTGAAGGATATCTTCTGCTCGGTGGAGCCGCTGCCGTTCCACACCTCGATGGTAGCCTCGGTGCCGCGCTGGGCAAAGGAGCGCTGGAGCTCGAAGGAGTTTCCGCTGATGTTCTTCACCTCGACAACCTGGGTGTTGCTAGAACGGACGTTGAAGCCCGGGAACTCACCGGGACCATCCGGGTTCACCGTCACTACGATGGAGTTGTACATAGTGACGTACATCTCGTCCAGGTCCTCCTCCACCGAGTCTGTCACGCCCATGCGCGAGATGGTCCAGGGGTAGTCGTGGCCGTTACGGGATTCCACGGCCGTGAGCGTGAACGGTGCAGCCGCCACCTCCACCACCGGAGGGTTCTTGTCCTCAGGTTTGTTCTTGTTACAGGATGCAGAAAGCGATGCCGCAACGGCCACCGCCAGTACGATAGGTGTAAGTTCTTTCGGTTCCATACCCCAAATATAACCACAAATCCCTTAATTATCAATACCTTCACAAAACAATCCGCACACCCTCCCGCGACCGTTTTCGTTAACCACCTAATAATCGATAAAATAACAAATCTCCTCCCATCCGAACCGACTGGAGGAGATTGCATAAAACTCTATTGATTAACGCGTTAGCAAAATTAGAACCCGAGCCCGAACTGGAGCCAGTACTTTTCCTCCAGGGCCTTCCAGCGACGGACGCTTTCCTGGTAGATATATTCGGTATAGGCGTTCAGGGCTGCGGAAGAGGCTTCAGCTTTGGGAGCGCCGTCCAGAGCCAGGGTCTCCAGGGCCATGATTTCCTTGTTGAAGCCTTTCTTGGTGCTCTGCCAGGAGAGGGTGGCCAGTTTGTTGGCGCGGCGGAACTGCCACAGGGCGCAGTCCGGGACGTACTGTTTCTGGCCGCAGGTCTCATAGGCCGCGGGAAGGGCCGTGGTTCCGCAAAAAACCGGGATGCGGGGGCTCTGTCCGGGGTTGTCCAGGGACAGCCAGCAGACGCCGCCCACGCTGTCGGGCAGCCAGTTACGCAGCTGGATCACATGCGAGTAGGCGCACCAGGCCACGGCGACGGTCCTTCTGAACGCGACGGTGCCGG
>Ga0310786_10004196_pt1 | contig 20187 bp, 17 predicted proteins | sample AusTroGonzalo_MG_FD_203881 | JGI IMG/M metagenome (GOLD analysis project Ga0310786, IMG submission 203881) | Bovine rumen microbial communities from tropical cattle in Woodstock, Queensland, Australia - Gonzalo_03 (v2) (version 2) | ecosystem: Host-associated > Mammals > Digestive system >... | reverse complement strand
CAACATCTTCAGCGCCAACGAAAACACCATCCGCTGATACTTCAGCACCACCCAACGAAAAGCTTCCTTCTCGCCTCGTTGGCACCTGGCCACTATGTCCGTTTCTATTTGAATCATTTTGATGTTGCTTTTGACCATTATACGTCCAAGAAATGGAAAAGTCAAAAAAGAAACAAAGATTTTTTTACAAAGGTAAACGTTTTTACACATATTTATAAATATTCTTTGACAAAATGTATGGGAGTTCCGTGAATATTTTGTAACTTTGCACCGTTTTTTACGTAACTAATGGTAAAAAGATATTATTATGAATAAGATTGTTAAGAAAGAGCAGTTCAGCGAGAAGGTGTTCAAGCTTGTAGTTGAAGCACCACTCATCGCTAAATCTCGTAAGGCAGGACACTTCGTGATTGTTCGTGTTGGCGAACAGGGCGAACGTATGCCACTCACCATTGCTGACAGCGACATCGAAGCTGGCACCATCACATTGGTCGTTCAGAAGGTGGGTTATTCTTCCACTAAACTCTGCAACCTGAATGAGGGTGACTACATTACTGACGTGGTGGGTCCACTGGGTCAGGCTACACACATCGAGAACTTCGGTACCGTAGTTTGTGCCGGTGGTGGTGTGGGTGTCGCTCCTATGCTCCCTATCATCAAGGCATTGAAGGCTGCTGGCAACAAGGTTGTGTCTGTGTTGGCTGGTCGCACGAAGGAACTCATTATCCTCGAGGACGAGGTGCGTAAGCACTCTGACGAGGTCATCATCATGACTGACGATGGCTCTTATGGCCAGAAGGGTGTGGTGACTGTCGGCATCGAGCAGGTGATTCAGCGTGAGAAGGTGGACAAGTGCTTCGCTATTGGTCCTGCCATCATGATGAAGTTCTGCTGTCTCTTGACAAAGAAATACAATGTGCCTACAGACGTGTCATTGAACACCATCATGGTGGACGGTACGGGTATGTGTGGTGCTTGCCGTATCACGGTGGGTGGCAAGACTCGTTTCGTTTGCGTGGATGGTCCTGAGTTTGACGGTCATGAGGTGGACTTCGACGAGATGTTCAAGCGTATGGGTGCGTTCAAGCCACAGGAGTTGGAGGAGATGAAGAAGTTGGAAGAACATGTGGAAGGTGTGGCTGCCACTCAGAAGAAGGAAGCTGCTGTGGATGCTTCTGGCATGACCACTGACACTCCCATTTCTGAACTCACAGACCGTAATGCAGCATGGCGCAAGGAGTTGTTTGGCAGCATGAAGGCCAAGGAGAGAGGTGAGATTGAGCGTTGTGTGATGGGTGAGCTTGATCCTGTTTATCGTGCTACGACTCGTACAGAAGAGGTGAACACAGGTCTGACTGTTGAACAGGCTCTGACTGAAGCGAAGCGTTGTCTCGACTGCGCAAAGCCATCTTGTATGGAGGGTTGCCCAGTGAGCATCAATATTCCATCGTTTGTGAAGAACATTGAGCGTGGTCAGTTCCTTGAGGCAGCCAAAGTGCTCAAGGCAACTTCTGCTCTGCCAGCTGTGTGTGGTCGTGTATGTCCACAGGAGAAGCAGTGTGAGAGCAAGTGTATCCACGTGAAAATGGGTCACAAGCCAGTTGCTATCGGTTATCTGGAGCGTTTTGCTGCTGACTTCGAACGTCAGTCAGGCAAGATGGCACTTCCTGAGTGCGCACCAAAGAATGGCAAGAAGGTGGCCATCGTGGGCTCAGGTCCTGCAGGTCTTTCTTGTGCTGGTGATTTGGCAAAGGCTGGTTATGATGTGACTGTATTTGAGGCATTGCACGAGATTGGTGGTGTGCTTAAGTATGGTATTCCTGAGTTCCGTCTGCCAAACGCTATTGTGGACGTTGAAATTGAGAACCTCCGCAAGATTGGTGTGAACTTCGTGAAGGATTGCATCGTAGGTAAGACCATCACTATCCAGCAGCTTGAGGACGAGGGCTACAAGGCCATCTTCGTTGCATCAGGTGCAGGTCTGCCAAACTTTATGAACATCCCTGGTGAAAATAGCGTAGGCATCATGTCTTCTAACGAGTACCTCACTCGCGTGAACCTCATGGACGCTTCTAACCCTGCTTCTGACACACCAATCGTGAAGGCAAAGAGCGTGATGGTTGTGGGTGGTGGTAACACCGCTATGGACTCTTGCCGTACTGCTAAGCGTCTGGGTGCTGAACACGTGTTCATCGCATACCGTCGTTCTGAGGCAGAAATGCCAGCACGTCTGGAGGAAGTGAAGCACGCAAAGGAAGAGGGCATCGAGTTCCTCACACTCCACAATCCTATCGAATACATCGCAGATGAGAAGGGCAATGTGACTCAGGTGAAGCTCCAGGTGATGGAACTTGGCGAGCCTGATGCTTCTGGCCGTCGTTCTCCTATCCCTGTGGAAGGCAAGATTGTGACTCGCGACATCGACATGGCAATTGTTGCTGTAGGTGTAAGTCCTAACCCAATCGTGCCAAAGTCTGTGGAAGGTCTCGAGCTTGGTCGCAAGAACACCATCGCTGTGAACGACCAGATGCAGTCAAACATCCCAACTATCTTCGCAGGTGGTGACATCGTACGTGGTGGTGCAACTGTTATCCTCGCTATGGGTGACGGCCGCAAGGCAGCTGCCAACATCGACGCGATGCTGAAAGAGCAAGCATAAATCATTACTGATTATACAATAAAAAGGGTGAATCATTCGTTTATAAGAATGGTTCACTCCTTTTTTACATATATGAGAAAACAAGCATACATGATGATATTAGGGGCAATGATGACATTGCTTCTCCCGTCCTTGTTCTGTTCATGCAGCGAGGATGATTCGTTCACAGCAGACAAAGGTTCGAAGTTGAACTTTAGCGAGGACACCCTTCGTTTCGACACAGTATTTACTGGCATCACTTCAACAACAGAACGCATACAGGTATATAACAGAAACAGCAAGGGGCTGCACATTACGAATGTGAAACTGGAATCTGGAGGTACGTCTGGTTTCATGATTAATGTGGATGGTCAGAGTGGTACATCCATCAACGATGTGCAGGTGCTGAAAGAAGACAGTGTATTCTTGTTTGTAAAAGTCAATTTGCCAACAAGTTCCTCGATGGAACCGACTAAAGTTAGCGATGCTGTGATCTTCACACTCGAAAGTGGCGTGCAGCAGAAAGTGGTTTTGGAAGCATCTGGACAGAACATGCAGGCCTTGCATGCTGAAGTGCTGAAAAGTGATAAAGTGATGACTGCCAGCGAATTGCCTTACGTCATCTACGATAGCCTTGTGGTGGCAGAAGGTGCGTCGCTCACCATCCAAGAAGGTGTGACCCTCTATTTCCATAATGGCGCCAGCCTGATTGTACATGGTTCATTGAAGGTGGAAGGTACACAGGAAAAGCCTGTTACCATACGAGGTGACCGTTTGGACAAAATGTTCCCATACCTGCCCTACGACCGTCTGGAGAATCAATGGGGAGGTATCTACCTGTCTCCAACTTGTAAGGAATGCACCATCAACTATGCTGACATCCATAGTGGAAATTATGGTATAGTAAGCGATGGAATCGAAGGGAAAGTGAAAATTGAGAACTCTGTCATCCACAACATGGCAGGTTATGGCTTGTATTTGCTAGATGCGGATGCGTTGGTGGCAAACACGCAAATCTCGAACTCCAAATATGACTGCGTGGGCATCTATGGCGGCAAGGCGGATTTCTACCATTGCACGATGGCACAGTTCTATCCTTGGAAGTCAGATCGTGGCAATGCTGTCTACGTGAGCAACGCTGTGGGTGAAGAAAAGCATCTGACAGAATCCATCAATTTCTACAACTGTTTGGTGACAGGTTATGCCGACGATGAAGTGTATGGCAATCCTGCAGGCGAGACACTCAATTTGAACTTCTACAACTGTGTATTGCTGACAGATGTGAGCGATGCTACTTACTTCCATGACTGCATCAGCGAATCGAAAGATTCTGAAACTTATAAACAAAAGAATTTCAAGACGTTTGATACACATGCCTACATCTATGATTTAAGACTTGATTCCGCCAGTGTAGCACGTGGCAAAGCCTCCACAACTTACGCTGCACTCTATCCTATTGACAGATATGGTGTGGAACGTGGCGAGAAGCCAGATGCAGGTTGCTATCAATACCAAGAGAAATAATTCCCCCAGGACATAGTTCCCCGATGAAATCGAGGAAAATTAAAGTGGATACCCCTGCCAGAACTTGGCCAAGGAGTATCCACGCCTTCTAATTGATAAAGTGAGAAAAAATGTTTCATTCATACGTCGATACGTTGCTCACGCAACCAGTTCGCGATGAATGTATGCTCCGACTTCTCGCGAATGAGAGCATAATCATCTGAAAATTAATATTATTTCATTCAATCATTCATAAAGAAGTTTTTGACTTCATTCAATTCTTTACATTTCTTTTTTAATCATTCAATTCTTACATATATCTCGTGTCGAGCATTTTCTATTAGAACGGAGCAGGACCCGCATTATTGCCCGGGAAGGCAGAAATGTCCAATCCGTCAAAGGCATCATCGCCTCCTCCACCCAAGTTGAGTTTCGAAGGAGTCGGCTTGATGGTGCCATCATCTGTTGGCATCGGAGGCATATTGTCATCTATATTCATGAATCGTGCAAACTCACTACGGAAGCGGAGGCGCACATCTCCCACAGCACCATTACGGTGCTTGGCAATGATGATTTCAGCGATACCCTTTGTGTCGTTGCCATGCTGATCCTTATAAATCTTATAATATTCAGGACGATGGATGAAGCACACCATATCGGCATCCTGCTCGATAGCACCTGATTCACGAAGGTCACTCAACTGAGGACGCTTGCTGTCAGGGCTGTCAGGGTTACTGCTGGTACGCTGTTCCACTGAACGATTCAACTGAGAAAGTGCGATGATTGGGATGTTCAGTTCCTTTGCCAAACCCTTCAGAGAACGGGAAATGGTGGAAACCTCTTCCTGACGGGAACCATACGACATACCCGATGCATTCATCAGCTGAAGGTAGTCGATGATGATCATCTGCACTCCGAAGTCACGCACCAATCGACGTGCTTTTGTACGAAGTTCAAAGACTGACAGAGAAGGCGTGTCATCGATATAAAAAGGTGCACCATACAGGTCACGCATTCTGGAATCAAGCTGTGCCCACTCATATTGTGCCAACTGACCGCTCTTGATCTTCTCACCAGGTATCTCGCAAACATTCACTAACAGACGGTTCACCAACTGCACATTCGCCATTTCAAGGGAGAACATCGCAATAGGAATCTTCATGTCAACCGCCATATTACGTGCCATAGAGAGCACAAAGGCCGTTTTACCCATCGCTGGACGTGCTGCAATGATGATAAGGTCTGAGTTCTGCCAACCTGAGGTCATGGCATCCAGACGGTCAAAGCCTGATGAAAGACCAGACAAACCATCGGTACGGGCAGCAGCCTTCTTCAGCAATTCGTAGGCCTCGCCAATGACGGGGTCAATTTGGGTGAAGTCTTTCTTCAGATTCGATTTGGAAAGTTCAAACAGCTTTCCCTCCGCCTCCTGCATCAAAGCCTCGATGTCTTGTGTCTCATCGAAAGCTTGTTTCTGAATATGGCTGGTATAGTTGATCAAATCACGTGCCAAAGCCTTTTGTGCTACGATACGCGCGTGATATTCCAAATGTGCTGCAGAGAGCATAGAGCGGGAAAGTTCCGCCACATACGCTGCTCCACCAGCATTCTCCAATTCGCCAGTCTTCTGCAACTGCTGCGTAACCGTCAGCAAGTCAATGGGTGAATTAGATGCCGCCAATGATTGTATGGCCTGGAAAATGACCTGATGCTTAGACTCGTAGAAAGAATGTGGCTTCAAGAAATCAGAAACCGTGCCAAACGCATCTTGCTCAATGATGCACGCACCCAACACAGCCTTTTCAAACTCTATGGCTTGAGGCTGCAACCTGCCTAACTGCGCCAATTGATTCTGGTCGCTGTTGTAGGCTGTCTTTCTACGAGATGGGGTTCTTTGTTCTGGCATTTTATTGGTTTAGGATAGTGCTCTTGAAAGCACTCAATGGTCTTTCCCACTTTATCGGCTTGCAAATTTAGTAAGAATTTTTAATACAAACAAACACTTTAGCTGAAAGTTATCAACACATTGAGTATGAAAACTGTTGATAACTCTGTTAATAAATCGATTTCATCGGTCAACTTATCCACAAAACACCAAAAGTAAAAAAAAGTTAAAAGTTTTATAAGGATTTGGTGTGCATTGACTCAAGGGGTGATTGGTGGGCTTTTCGTTCGCCAATCCCGATGTGCTCCCAGCCCTGTGGTAAGATTCCCACATGATTGACACCTCTACCCTATACCAATCTTGTTGGTATGTCCTTTTCATTCATTTTTATTAAAATAAATGGTCGGAAATTTCGGCAATCCATTTAAAAGTAGTACCTTTGTGCCGTTTTTAGAGTCAACGGGATTGCCGTTGGTTATTTTGTTAAGCAAGAGAGAAACAAATCATAGTTAATATTAACAAATTATGGCGAATGTAATTAAAATTACTAAAGGCTTGAACATCAACCTCAAAGGTAAGGCTGCTGCTCAGGTTTCTGCCACACCTGCATCTCAAGTCTATGGACTTGTGCCTGATGCATTCTGGGGTATGAAGCCAAAGGTAGTTGTCAAGGAAGGGGATGAAGTGAAGGCTGGCGATGCATTGTTTGTCAACAAACAGCATCCAGAAGTAAAGTTCGTCTCTCCTGTTGCGGGTAAGGTAAAGCTCGTAGAGAGAGGCGACCGTCGTAAAGTTTTAAGCGTTCAGGTAGAAGCCGCTGCGCAGCAAGCGTATGTGGACTTCGGGAAGAAGGACGTGAAGTCGCTGAGTGGTGAGCAAGTGAAAGAGGCTCTCCTCGAAAGCGGACTCTTCGGGTTCTTCATTCAGCGTCCTTACGCCGTCGTTGCTGACCCTAACGATGTGCCTAAGGGCATTTTTGTGTCTGCCATTTCAGACATGCCGCTCGCTGCTGACATCGACGTAGTGATGAAGGGCAATGAAGCAGATTTCCAGACAGGTATCTCTGCACTTGCCAAGCTGGCTAAGGTGTATGTGGGTGTGAAGCCCGACAGCACATTGGCTAACATTAAGGATGCTGAAGTTAACGTGTTCAAGGGCAAGTGCCCTGCTGGTAACGTAGGCGTTCAGATCAACCACATCAACCCAGTCAACAAGGGCGAAGTGGTTTGGACCATCGGAGCAGAGGAAGTCGTATTCATCGGCAGACTCTTCAACGAAGGTAAGGTGAACCTCACTCGCACCATTGCTGTGGCAGGTTCTGAAATCAAGGAGCCTCAGTACAAGCAGGTGCTCGTAGGTGCTAAGATTGGCGACATCGTGGCAGGCAATGTGAAGACTGACACGAAGGTGCGTCTCATCGATGGCAACCCACTCACGGGTATGAAGACCGATGAGAATGCGTTCCTTCTCGCCCATTCCACCGAGGTAACTGCTATTCCTGAAGGTGACGAAGCCAACGAACTCTTCGGTTGGATTGCACCTCGTTTCAAGAACTTCTCCGTCAGCCGTTCTTACTTCTCTTGGCTCTTGCCAAAGAACAGAGAGTATGTGCTTGACGCACGTGTGAAGGGTGGTCATCGCCACATGATCTTCAGTGGTGAGTATGACTCTGTATTCCCTATGGACATCTATCCAGAACAGCTCGTCAAGGCAATTATCGCTGGTGACATCGACCGTATGGAAGCCCTCGGCATCTATGAGGTGGCACCAGAGGACTTTGCTGTGGCAGAGTTTGTGGATAGTTCGAAAGTTGAACTCCAGCGCATTGTTCGGGAAGGTCTCGACATGCTGCGCAAAGAAAACGAATAAGCAATATGGGACTTAAGAAAATTCTTGACAACTTGAAGCCTACCTTCTCAGAAGGAGGTAAGCTCAGCGCTTTCGGCTCTCTCTTTGACGCTGCGGAGACATTCTTCTTTGTGCCAAACGAGACGGCTAAGGTGCGTGGCGCACAGATTCACGACGCCATCGACTCTAAACGCTCTATTTTCTTTGTTGTGATTGCCCTGATTCCTGCTATACTCTTCGGTATGTATAACATTGGTTATCAGCACGCGCTTGTAACAGGTGGTTGCTCTGCTGACGCTTGTCCATGTGCTGACATCTGGGGCAACTTCCTCTATGGTTTGGCTGTGATGCTTCCAAAGATTGTGGTGAGTTACGCTGTAGGTCTCGGCATCGAGATTGCTGTAGCTCAGTGGAAGAAGGAAGAAGTGCACGAAGGTTTCTTCGTGACAGGTATTCTCATTCCGCTCATCGTTCCTGTGAACTGCCCACTTTGGATTCTTGCAATTGCAACAGCCTTTGCAGTCATCTTCGCCAAGGAAGTGTTTGGTGGTACGGGTATGAACATCTTCAACCCAGCCCTCGTCACTCGTGCCTTCCTCTTCTTCGCTTATCCATCTATGATGTCAGGTGATAAGGTGTGGGTGAACGGCAACTACATCGATTGTATCAATGGTACACCCGCTGTGGATGCAGTTTCTGCTGCTACCCCACTCGGTCAGTTGGCTGCTGGCGAGGCTGTCACAGCTACTCCTATGCAGACCATCATTGGTACCATCCCTGGTTCCATCGGTGAAACCTCCGTCATCGCCATCTTGATTGGTGCTGTCATCCTCATTTGGGCGAACATTGCAAGCTGGAAGATCATGCTCTCCACTTTCGTCGGTGGTGCTTTGATGGCATACTTCCTTCGCTACGATGGTGCTCAGAACTTCGAATGGTGGGAACAGCTCACTGTCGGTGGTTTCTGCTTTGGTGCTGTGTTCATGGCAACCGACCCAGTCACCAGCCCTCGCACAGAAGGTGGTAAGTGGATCTTCGGTTTCCTTATTGGTGCCATGGCCATCATCATCCGCGTGCTCAACCCTGGTTATCCAGAAGGTATGATGCTTGCCATTCTGCTGATGAACGTGTTTGCACCTCTGTTCGACTACTTCTTCGTACAGGCTAATATCAACAAGCGCGCTAAGCGTGCCAAAAAGTAAAGGAGGACACAAGATATGGCAAAATTGAATACAAATGGCAATGCATATACTATTATTTATGCATCCGTAATGGTCATCATCGTGGCATTCCTCCTCGCATTCGTTGCTTCAGCACTGAAGCCCACGCAGGATGCCAATGTGGCTCTTGACACTAAGAAGCAGATTCTTTCTGCATTGAACATTCGCGACCTCTCTAATCCAGAGGCTGAAGCTAAATACGCTGAGGTCATCACCAGTGGTGAACTCGACAGCCCTACCCTCACAGCCAATGTGGATGGTGAGGAAAAGCTCATCGTAGCTGTGAAGGGTGCTGGTCTTTGGGGTCCACTTTGGGGTTGGATTTCCATCAACAAAGACGGTGAGACCGTTTATGGCACATTCTTCAACCACGAATCTGAGACAGCAGGTCTGGGTGCCCGCATCAAGGAGCAGTGGTTCCAGGATCTGTTCAAAGGTAAGAAAATTTATCAGGACGGCAAGGTTGCTCTGGGTGTTTACAAACAGGGCAAAGCTCCAGCCACACTCTCTACAGACAGTTATGTAGATGCTGTGACAGGTGCAACCCTCACGTCTAATGGTGTTAACGACATGATTCAGAAGTGCCTGAGCGACAATCAGAGCGCAATTGAAGCATTCAAAAATTAAAGGAGGACAAAGAATATGAGTTTATTTTCAAAAGAGAATGGCGCAGTTTTCATGGGTCCGCTCAACTTGAACAACCCTATCGCAGTTCAAGTCCTCGGTATTTGCTCGGCTCTGGCTGTCACTTCACAGTTGAAGCCCGCTATCGTGATGGGACTCTCTGTGACTGTCATCACAGCCTTCGCAAACGTGATTATTTCCTTGATTCGCAAGACTATTCCTAACCGCATCCGCATCATCGTGCAGCTGGTGGTGGTTGCTGCTCTCGTAACGATTGTGAGCAACATCCTCAAGGCATACGTTTATGATGTGAGCGTGCAGCTGTCTGTCTATGTCGGTCTGATCATTACCAACTGTATCCTCATGGGACGTCTCGAGGCCTTCGCCATGCAGAACGGCCCTTGGGAGAGTTTCCTCGATGGAATCGGCAATGGTCTTGGCTATGCAGTCGTACTCGTCATCGTTGGTTTCGTTCGTGAAATCCTCGGTTTCGGCACCCTGTTCGACTTCCAGATCATCCCTGACAGTGCATACGTTGAGAATGGTGGTCTCTACATCAACAACGGTATGATGACCATGCCAGCAATGGCACTCATCATCGTTGCTTGCGTCATCTGGGCACACCGTGCCTACAATAAGGATTTAGAAGCATAAGTGTAACATACCTAAATAAAAGAAAAGAATTATGGAACATTTCATCAGTTTGTTCGTTCGCTCCATCTTTGTGGACAACATGATTTTCGCTTTCTTCTTGGGTATGTGCTCTTATCTTGCAGTATCCAAGACAGTAAAGACCTCGTTCGGCCTTGGTGTGGCAGTCACCTTCGTGCTCCTCATCACAGTGCCCGTTGACTATTTGCTCCAGACGAAGGTGCTCGCCAATGGTGCTTTGGCAGAAGGCGTGGACTTGACCTTCCTCGCATTCATCCTTTTCATCGCTGTCATCGCTGGTATGGTGCAGTTGGTGGAGATGATTGTGGAACGCTTCTCCCCTTCTCTCTATGCCGCACTGGGTATCTTCCTTCCGCTGATTGCTGTGAACTGCGCCATCATGGGTGCATCACTCTTCATGCAGCAGCGCATCCTCATGGATCCTGAGACAAGCACTCAAGCCATCTCAGGTGTGGGCGACTGCGTGGCATACGCACTCGGTTCAGGTATCGGTTGGACACTCGCCATCGTGGGTCTCGCCGCTATCCGTGAGAAGATGGCTTACTCTGATGTGCCAAAGCCCCTGCAGGGTCTCGGCATCACATTCATCACAGTAGGTCTGATGGCAATGGCGTTCATGTGTTTCTCTGGTCTCAAACTCTAAAAAAGAAAGGACATAGCAATTATGGATATGACATTTATATTATATAGTATAGGAGTGTTTTTGGTGATTGTGCTTGTGCTCGTCATCATCCTCCTCGTTGCTAAGAAGTACCTTTCTCCAAGCGGTAATGTGACCATTACCATCAACGGAAAGGACAAGCTTGAAGTGGAACAAGGTTCAAGCCTGCTCTCCACACTCGCTGCTCACGACGTTTACCTCCCCTCTGCCTGTGGCGGTAAGGGCTCTTGCGGACAGTGCAAGTGCCAGGTGGTCGCTGGTGGTGGCGAAATTCTCGACTCAGAGAAAGGACACTTCACTCGCAAGCAAATCAAAGCCGGCTACCGTCTGGGTTGTCAGTGCAAGGTCAAGGGCAATCTCGACATCAAGGTGGACGACTCTGTGATGGGCGTAAAGGAATGGGAGTGCACCGTTATTGGCAACAAGAACGTGGCTACCTTCATCAAGGAGTACAAAGTGGCATTGCCTCCAGGCGAGCACATGGACTTCGAGCCAGGTTCTTACGCACAGATCAAGATTCCTGCATTCTTCATCGACTACGACAAGGATTTCGACAAGAGCCTCATTGGTGACACCTACCTCCCAGCATGGGAGAAGTTCGGACTCTTCCCTCTCAAGTGTGTCAACGAGACTCCAACCATCCGTGCATACTCCATGGCGAACTATCCAGACGAGGGCGACATCATCACGCTCAACGTCCGCATCGCCACACCTCCATTCAAGCCAAAGGATCAGGGTCCAGGCTTCATGGATGTGAACCCAGGTATCGCATCATCTTACATCTTCTCCCTCAAGCCAGGCGACAAGGTAATCATGTCAGGTCCTTACGGAGAGTTCCGTCCACAGTACGGCACTGGTCGTGAGATGATTTGGGTCGGCGGTGGTGCTGGTATGGCTCCGCTTCGTGCACAGATCATGCACATGCTCAAAGGCAATGGCATCGCACCCGAAGACCGTCAGCGCGAGATGCACTACTTCTATGGTGCACGTGCCCTCGAGGAGATTCCATTCCTCGACGACTTCCTCGCACTTGACAAGGAGTTCGACAACTTCCACTTCCACCTTGCCCTCGACCGTCCAGATCCAAAGGCAGACGAAGCAGGCATCAAGTACACACCAGGATTTGTTGCACCAGTGATGGGTGACACCTATCTCAAGCAGCACGAGAATCCAGAAGACTGTGAGTACTACCTCTGCGGTCCTCCAATGATGGCAAAGACCGTACTCGACCTGCTCCACTCTCTCGGTGTCGAAGACGACATGATCCGCTTCGACAACTTCGGAGGATGACGCAGCCGAAAAGAGTTAATAACACTTTTCTGCTCGTCAGGGGATGGAAGTAGTTTTCTGCGAGGCAAGGACACGAAGCCGAAGCGGAAAGCGAACGGACATCGGTGGAAACGCAGCCGAAAAGAATTGATAATAAGAAAGGAAGGACGCTACGCCCTTCCTTTTTTTATTTTATTAGAATATTACTACTTGTCCCCGTGTCCTTCCGATTTAATATAGTATTCACTGTAGTCCTTGCAATCCACAGGGAGTTGATGATGCTCTATATTTGGAAGCACCTTCTGTAGCTGAAGGAAGAGGCGTTCGCCCGGCTCATCGCGGTCAGGGTACATGTGGAATGGAGTTGCCCTCTAATTCATGGTTCTGCAACCATCATGGATTCTAACTCGTAATCTGGCTGATATGAATAATCTACCGCCTTGATCATTTCTTCCCCCAATTGGTGGATGTGGTTCAAGATCTCCTGTTCACGTTCTTTAGAAGGTTTTTTGAATCCATTGATGTAATTACGAAGCAATGTTGGGTTCATACCCATCGAACGAGCAAACTCCGCCACGTTAATCTCCTTATGTTTCAGAAAGAATCGCTGCAGGGCACTTGGCTCAGCATCCTCATACTCAAAGCTCTCGAAACTGATGTCCTCATCCAATCCGCGCCAATGAATGCCCTCAAAGCCGAAAGTATATTGACTTCGCTCTTCAGGTGATGCAGTTCGCAGCTTTGGATACCAAAGTAGTGACTGTTTATATTCCTTACCTTCTTCGTCTCTGCCCCAAATGTGGTCGGCATCAAACCAAATCTCCTTAATTTTCATAGGCATCCTCCTTTTTAATCTTCAAAATATTCTTTCCATCGCTTCATGATAATATCGGCATTCTCATCTATCACTCTTTTTATCTTCTTGAGGTCATTAGCTTTGACACCTTGCTTTTCATTCAGTTCAAACTCTATTCCGTTCCATGTGAACTTAGCCATTCCCCCATTGCCCTCCACATGTACGTGCACAGGCTCATGCTCTCTGCTAAAGAAGAAAAATGAAAATCCGAAAAATCTAAACACCTCAGGCATGTTACTTTTATTTTGATTATTATTATGCCGCAAAGTTAGGTATTATTTTCGATACCTCCAAATGATTCTCTCTATTTTTTTATTTTACTGCCGAACAGGAATGCGGTGGGATTGGCTCCAATATGAAAATCCCAATTTTTCTTGCATTTGGCCGCTTTTTGTTGTATCTTTGCATTGTCTTTTCAAGCTATGCCATCAGAAGGCAAGAGAAGTTCACTCCAACAAAAGAAAAATATATCCGGGATTGCGGCGGTCGCCGCACAACTTTATGGCGGGTGTCACAAGTATCTGTGGCGCCCGCCACAATTGTTTATGACGCTCGTTATAAACCCGACATAGTTAACATCTTCTCCCTTTTCTGTTGATACACTTTCCTTTTTCTGTTGACACATTCGCCCTTCCTTTTTATTTTACCCCTCAGAAAAATTGAGATTTTGTTTGGTAGTATACTCAGAATGTCATACCTTTGCAAGTACAAAAAAACCTATGGTATGACAATCGGCAATAACGTAATAACGAAACCACGTAATAACGCCATATCGTCATCTCATCATAACGAATGAAAGAAAAACAACAATGGAAATAAACAGGTTTGGATATTACTGGTTGGACACGTGGGTGCTTGCCAATGTGATACAGCTTGCGACACAGGATTTTTGTACCCGATTCTTGAATCACACTAACGACCCATGCGGACGGCAGTATGACCAGATGACCCAAGCAGCACGCTCTGCACCAGCAAACATAGCTGAGGGTAACTCACGCCATTCCACCTCGAAAGAGACAGAGATGAAACTTACGGATGTGGCTCGGGCAACGCTTTCAGAGTTAGCCAATGACTACCTAAATTGGCTTTTGCGTCAGGAGAGCATACCATGGTCGATCAATTCTCCCGAACACAAGGCTGTCAGCGGCATTCGCTTTGACCGTCCTGACTATACCGATGATGTGCAACACAAGAGTAGCATTCATATCCTTACCCAAAAGCATAAGTTCGACCAATGGCTCAATAGTGAAGATTCTCTCATTGTTGCCAACTGCCTGCTTGTACTATGCAACCGCCTTGTCCTCATGCTGAACCGTCAGATAGAACGCCAGCTCGAAGTGTTCAAGGTCGAAGGAGGATTTACCGAGGGCCTGACAGCAGAACGCCTTGCCTATCGCAAACAGCAAAGCGTCCAAAGCGATGCTCCCGCTTGCCCACTATGCGGGAAGCCCATGATTAAACGAGTGGCAAAGAAAGGCGTCAACTCTGGTAAGGAATTTTGGAGCTGTAGCGATTATCCCAAGTGCAATGGAACGATGAAGATGGTGTGACGTTACATGGTCATGTCAGATTTATCAATAGAGCCCCCTAAATCCTTGGCTCGAGCCAAACGATGCATTGGCCCGAGCCAATCGATGATTTGGCTCGAGTGGGTGTTTCTGAGAGAATATTTGGAGTGACTCAAATCCCATGCATGATGACATGAATGGGATGAAAGGTGGAAGAATCGTTTATTGGGGGATTCTTAATTTATCAGAATATCCTCTACTTCATTCTTCTGCAACCAACATTGGTTCGAACTCATAGTCGGGATAGGTGTGAGAATGGCACACCTGAACGATGGGGGCTTCAAGTGCGTCCTCAATAGACACAAGCGTGTCAATCGTGAAATTGTGGGTGCCACGCATCCACTTGCTGATTTCAGCCTCACTCTTTCCCAGCTTGAGAGCAAGATCCTTCTGCTTCAGACCCCTCTCCTCCAGAATATCATGTATTCTGTCAACGATACGGAAAGACAATGCAACTGATTTGCGGATTTCCGGATTCACTCGCTTCCGTCTCTCCTCCAAAACTTTACTCCTCTTCATATCTTGTGAAATTTAAGTTACCTACTATTTCCTTATCGACCAACACAATAGTTCCATCCTTTATTCTTGATGAGATGAAACGGCTTGTGTCTATGAGCAGTTTCACGTATGGTGCCAACGTTTCGCTTTCTTCCCATCTGGCAGCATCTTTCACGCCTCCATTCCCAAATACGAGAATCTTATCCGATAGCCTCAGGCAATACAGTCGTATCTTATTCCCCACGTCTATGGGAATCACACCCACGCCATCACCATATTTCCCCTCAGGGCGAAAATAACGCTCCAACGCGCCTTTCTCTGCAATCTTATCCAGCCAAGAAATGACCACATCAATCTCTTCATCATACTCACACCCTTCAGGAAACTTCACAAAGAAATTCTCCAGCTCTGTCAGTTCCTCATCATGCAGGTGGATGCTATAGAAATTGACGTTCTCATATTCCTCCACTAATTCTATGCTGTAGTCTTGTTTCATCAGATAAATATTTACCTTAACTTTTAAGTTATTTTTTGCAAAGGTAAGTCCTTTTTTCTAATGCTCCAAAGAAATTAACTTAAAAATTAAGTCGAGATCGATTTTTTCTTCCATTTTCCTCATTATTAACTCTATCTTGGGAATGCAAAAACAAAAAATTAACCAATTAACTTTGGGCACCTTCTTCCGCAAACGCCCGTCTTCGTATAATACTCGACGGCAATGTCGCCATAACGATAAAGACGGGTGTGCCCTGTTTTGATGATGTCGGTGTGGAAATGCTTTTCCTTCTCCATGCGTAGGATGTCGTCCCAAGAGGCTGTATAGGAACGGTTGTAGGCTGTGGCGAGATAGCGCACTTGCTCTGCTTTCGGCAGTTTGAGAAGGCGCGGATGGCGCAATTGCTGTAAGCGAATGAAGATGGCGAGATAGCGCACCTGTCCCTCGATGGTGCTCAACCGTTTGATGCGATTCTTGCGGGCATTGCTCGTGTCGTGGGTGTCGAACACGAAGTCGAACTCCTGTGCCAAGGGTGAATGGTTCCATTCATTGTCCACATCCTCTGCAAATGAGGGTTTCATCTGAAAGCGTCCGATGGAGAAGTTTGCGTGTTGTTTGCCTCCTGCGATGTAGAGGTTGTTCACCACAGCGGTCTCAATCTCATCCTGCCACATGCTGTAACGCACCAGCTCTGGAAAGACGATGGCCTCAGCCACAGAGGCATCCACGCCGAAGAAGTCAAATGTCTCTTTCCATTTCTGTTGGTGCTCACTCACATATTGCTCCGCCTTTATCCAATCGTCACCAAAAACTTTCTTATGGTTCATGGAAAATGCTGTGGTGCTGCTCGTGACGAGCAACAACCACAGCACAATGTCACAGATACGAATAAGAAACATTCACTTAGAGTTTGTAGGTGCAGAGCACAATCTGATTGCCGTCAATCTCCACCCACTCCAATTTGTCTGGCTTGGCTGAGAAGGACACGGGGTCGAAGTAACTCATGCCCTCAATCACCAGGTAGCCGTCCTCTGCATACTCCACGGTACGCTTGCCACTACGGCTCTTGTACTTTCCGTAGGCTGGTTTCTCCTTCTTTCTCTGATCCATCATGTTCTTGTACGAGGCTTTCTTGTTGAATTGCTCCAGTTCGGCCTCTGAGATGTCCTTCACGCCGTCGCAATTCAACACACCGTATGTGCCCGACTCTTTTTCCACCAGCATAGGCCATTTGCCTAACAGCCAGCAGACAGCGCCACCGCCTCTTCCCGCGTTGCCTGCGCTGACACCATCGGATGGGAAGCCCACATAGCAACGGTTCTCAGAATAGGCAAATCCATAGCCCTTTGGCAAAGTGTAGAGCACCTGCTTCTCCACAGGCGAGGCATCCAGCTCAGGGATGTCCTTGTAGGCATCTTCCAGGATGTTGGCAATGCTAATCACCATATTGAAGTCGGCACGCTCCATTGCACACGGAGGAATGGTTCCATCCTTCACGGCATCGCTCATGATGCTGTTGTACTCAGCCAGATATTTCTTTTCCTGGTCTATCTGACGCTGTAACGATGCGCGATATTCCTTGGCGGCCTCCAGACGATAGTTATAAAGCAATTCGTCGGCCTGTGCATAAAGGGCATCCACCTGGGCTTCATCGTCTGTCGCAAAGATTTGCTTGTAGATTTTCTCCAACTTGCTGTTGTACTTCGCGCCTATTGAAGAATAGTTGTAGTTCGTTTCCTTTTCAGTAAATTCCAGCATGTCCTGCGCGAGTTTCGCCATTCTGGTTTCCAAGGTCACGGCGCCAGATGTCATTTCCTGCATCTTCTTGCCGAAATCCATCGCGCTGGCCGCCGACTTCTTCATCTTCTCTACAAACTCGGGATGCGCCTTGATGTAGGCCTCTTGCTCCTTCTCGCTCATGTTGGCAAACCGTTCTATTTCCCCGTCACTCGTGTCGATACCCAGCATCTTTGCTGACATCTTCTGACGGATAGGTTCTTTCTGCGACTCTGGGATGTTGTCGTCGTTCAAAATCTCCAACTCCTTCTGCGTGATGCCAAACATGTCACAGATTTTGTTCTCCCACTTCTTGCGTTCGGCCTCCGTCTCAGCGTCTGAGCAGCCTGTGGCATTCTCTTCCAGTTGGGTGGCACGTTCGGTCACAGCCAAAATCTTCATGTAGTAGGCATCACGTTCCTCCTGCGTGCTCTTGGCCATCTTCTCAGCCGATGGCAGTGGTGGAAGCTCTGCCAGCAATGCCTGCGATGTGGAAGCTGTGCTGGGCTTCACGGTGCCTTCCCACAACAGCGTGGTTTGCTTACGCTTCTGGATGATGTCAGAACCCTTTGGCACAGCAATCGCGCCGTCGTCGTCATCATCGTTGTCCTGTTTCTCTTTCGAGTCAACGCCAGCCACCTTCGTGATGGCATTTTCAGCCTTCTGCTTCAGTTTTCCCAGAATGCCTTGTGCATTCACATCTGCCGTACTCATCATCAGCAGTACAGCCAGCATCGTCAGTTTTGTCTCTGTCTTCATTGTGTTATTGTTTTAAGTTGGTTAATAATAAATCACTTCATGCGTGTTGTCGCCCATCCTCAATTCGCCAATCTCGCGTCCGTCCTTCGAGAGGATGTAGTTCTTTCCATTCCGAACGCCATAAATGATGGTGCTCTCGTTGTCAAGCAGATTGGAAAGATTGTCCTTGATTTCCTCATACTTCTGGGTGGTCAGAATCTTTCCCGTGTTCTCGTCCATCAGTCCGCAAGTGTTTTTGGTGAACCTGACCACCAGCGTGCGAAGAGGCAGGATTTCCCCTCCCCAGAACTTCTGCGGGGTGAGCAACGAACCGTCAGTGCGATACACAGACATACCCAAATCAGGATTGAAGCCAAGAATGACGTTCATGTGGTCGTCTTCACCAAAAAGAGGTGAGTAGATTTCGCTGTGAGTGAAAGGAATCACCGTCTTTCCTTGTGCATTGATGACACCCCATCCCTTCTGAGGGTCATATTCAGAACTGACTCTCGCCATATCCTCAAACAACGGCTCTGCCCGCCAGAAGAACTTGTGGCACACGGCATGACTGAGGATTTCGTCTCGCAGAGCCTTCTTGTCCACGGGTTGGAGATTCTTCTTCATCTCGCGCAATTCCTCAAGTTTCTCATATATATCGCTCAGGTCTTCCCCGCTCGCCTTGTTCATCTCGATGATGCCCTCATGCATTTTGATGGCTTCGTCATAGAACTCAGGCGAATTCCCGATGGCATGATACAAACGCTCCTGCAAGTTGATGAACGCCTCACTTTCCAAGTACGAAACAGGGAGAACCGCAATGGTTGGTCCAGCATCTTCCACCGTGTAGTCACAATGCGTCAGGAACTCGCTGAAATCGAAGGTTCCCAGACGGTTGTCCTTTTGTGACAAACCAGCTTGCGACTTCAGATCGCCCAACCATCCCTGCGCATTCATATCTGCCACACCAAACAGGAGCAGCACAGCCAGCAAAGTTGTTAGTTTTGTTGTCGTTCTCATAGTTACATACGTTTCTTGCAGGCAAAATAAGTGAATATATATGGAACACGCAAAAATTTCCACATTTTTTTTCATCAAGGTACAAATAAAGCACTCTTCCCACCCTTGATTTGCGCACTTTGTAAGGTCTATTTTTCCTCTGTACACTCTTATTCTTTGTTCTATAATTTGACCCCACTATTCTCACGAACAATGAGGTCATTCTAAATAACTTATTCAAGTTTCGCAAGTTAAAAATTAGTTGAGATAAGGTCGCAAAAAAGAGCACAGGGATTTCCGTATGTCGCGGAAATTTTGTAACTTTGAAGTGCTAATCACAAAGTACAATAACCCTATGCTCAGCGACAAAGGTACAAACATTTTTTCAGAGATCGGCAAGTTTTTTAAAGAAAATGATGCCACGAGTGCAATGAATGCGATAATGGACACGACAAAGGCCCTTCGGCTGTCCGAAAAACGTCTTTTCGGCAGCGAGAGCAAGTGCAACTGCAAGCTGACGCAGCTGCAGGTGCTCGGATTGCTGATGTTGTTTCCCTGTTTCATGATTCGCAATGCTTATAACTATGGCAAGTCCTCGCTAAGCAGCCTGTTTGACTGCCGGAAGGACGTGTTCTACAGATTTATCTCCAATGAGTCGTATGACTGGCGCAGAATTCTTGCCACCATCACGCTTCAGCTCTGGAACAAGACCCAGGAGAAGCGGACTTCTGAGAGCACAGAGCCGGTATGCCTGATGGTAGATGATACGGACTATCCCAAGCGTGGTATCCAGACGGAGCTTATCGGCAAGATATACTCGCATGTCACACACTCGATGATGCTCGGTTTCAAGGGGCTGTTCATCGGCATTACCGACGGTATCAGCCAGATGCTGCTTGACTTCGCCCTTGTCGGAGAGGAAGGCAAGAATGGGAACTA
>Ga0310786_10004194_pt1 | contig 20194 bp, 16 predicted proteins | sample AusTroGonzalo_MG_FD_203881 | JGI IMG/M metagenome (GOLD analysis project Ga0310786, IMG submission 203881) | Bovine rumen microbial communities from tropical cattle in Woodstock, Queensland, Australia - Gonzalo_03 (v2) (version 2) | ecosystem: Host-associated > Mammals > Digestive system >... | reverse complement strand
ACGTTGCGGCCCTTCGGTCCGAGGGTCACCTTCACTGCGTTTGCCAACTGGTCTACGCCCTGCTTCATCAGGTCGCGAGCCTCAATATTGAATTTAATATCCTTTGCCATAATTCTTTCTGATTAATCTGATTATTCTGAATATTCTGATTGCTCTGATTATTTCTCAATCACTGCTAAGACGTCACTCTGACGCATCATCAGATACTTCTCACCCTCGAACTCCAGCTCCGTGCCACTGTACTTACCATACAGCACCTCGTCGCCAGCTTTCAGAATCATTTCCTCGTCCTTCGTTCCCTGACCCACGGCCTTGACAGTTCCATGCAGGGGTTTCTCCTTTGCGGTATCAGGAATAATGATGCCGCCAATTTTCTCTTCTGCCGGTGCAGGCACTACCAGCACGCGGTCTCCTAATGGTTTGATGTTCATAATACTTTTAATTTTAATATTTGACGTTAATTTTGTTGTTTCTGCCACATGATATGCGAAAACCGTGCCAATCATGACAGAACTGACACAATGGCAGAACGAAGGAAACTGATGCCTGATTTCGTAAAAAAGCAAAATAAATAGCGAAATATTTTGTGCTTTCCTTTCTTAATTGTATCTTTGCACAAATATTGTCAAAACTATAAACAATTATGAAAGACTTTTTGAAGTATGTCATGGCAACCATCACGGGCATCATCTTGCTGACAGTGATTATGGGAATCATTACCGCCATCTCGTTGGTAGGCGTTGCCGCCTCGAATGCCGGTAGTACGAATGTGGAAGAGAACTCGGTGATGACACTGATGCTCTCAGGACAGCTGGACGAACGGGCAGAAGACAGCCCTATCGCCATGCTGACAGGACAGGTAAGTGAGAATCTGGGACTGGATAACATATTAGCAGCTATCCGTAAAGCCAAGGAGAACGAGGACATCAAGGGCATCTACATCGAGGCAGGACTGTTCTCGTCAGACGCACCGGCATCAACCCATGCCATACGTGAGGCACTGCTCGACTTCAAGCAGTCGGGAAAGTGGATTGTGGCATACGCTGACTCCTACGAGCAGTCTACTTATTATATATGTAGTGTAGCTGACAAAATCTGGCTTAACCCGCAGGGCATGATTGACTGGCACGGCATGGCAGCAACCCCCTATTTCCTGAAGGATCTGCTGGCCAAGTTTGGTGTGAAATACCAGCTATGTAAAGTGGGCAAGTATAAGAGTGCCCCAGAAATGATGACCGCCGACGGCATGAGCGAGCCTAACCGCGAACAGGTGACAGCCTACATGGAAGGCATCTGGAAGGTCATGCTGGACGAGGTATCGAAGAGTCGTAAAATCTCCGTAGACTCACTCAATGCCTATGCCGACCGTTTCGTCACATTGGCAGACCCGAAAGACTATGTCAAGATGAAGATGGTGGATAAGCTGATGTACACCGACGAGGTGAAGGGCGAAATCAAGAAAATGATGAAACTGGATGCCGACAAAGACATTCCCCAGCTGACACTGAGCGACATGAAGGGTGTGAGGGGCAAGAAGGAAGAAGGCGAGCAGATTGCCGTCTATTATGCCTACGGCGACATTGTGGACTCCGAGACCGGAGGACTGACACAGCAAGGTCACAGCATTGTGGCTACTGAGGTGTGCAAGGACCTGGAGAAGCTCATGAAAAATGACGATGTGAAGGCCGTAGTGCTACGCGTCAACTCACCCGGCGGTTCTGCTTACGCCTCAGAACAGATCTGGCATGCCATCATGCAGCTGAAAGCCAAGAAACCTGTGGTCGTCTCCATGGGTGGCTATGCAGCCTCTGGAGGCTACTATATCAGCTGTCCTGCCAACTACATCATTGCTGAACCCACCACCATCACTGGTAGCATCGGCATCTTCGGCATGTTCCCCGACTTCAGCGGACTGCTGAAAGACAAGTTAGGGGTGAAGTTCGACGAGGTGAAGACTAACAAGCATTCCGCTTTCGGCACTATAGCCCGCCCATTCAATGCTGAGGAGATGGCACTGCTCGACCAGTACATCGGCCGTGGCTACGAGCTGTTCCGCAAGCGTGTGGCCGATGGTCGCAAGCAGACCGTGGAACAGATTGAGGAAATCGCCCAGGGACGTGTATGGCTGGCTAACGATGCGCTGAAAATCAAGCTCGTCGACGAGATTGGCGGATTAGACAAAGCTGTGGAGAAGGCAGCCCAGCTGGCAAAGGTGAAGAAATATCACACCAGCAACTATCCTGAAGAGAGCGACTGGCTGAGCAGTCTGATGAGCCAGGATTCGAAGGGCAACTATCTGGATGAGCAGCTGCGCGCCACCTTAGGCGAATACTACGAGCCGTTCATGTATCTGAAGAACATCAACAGGCAGAATGCCATCCAGGCCCGTTTGCCCTATTACCTTATAATCAAGTAAAAGATTTGGAAGGCGACTTCATTAAGATTAACAAAGGACTGTTGCCATTCAGCTGGATATACGGCTTGGGCGTCAAGTTTCGGAACACCATGTTCGACATTGGTGTCCTAAAGAGCCGTTCCTTCAAGGTGCCTGTCATCTCGGTAGGCAACATCACCGTAGGCGGTACGGGCAAGACTCCTCATGTGGAGTATCTGGTCAGCGTGCTGAAGGACCAGTTCAGGGTGGCCGTACTCAGCAGGGGATACAAGCGCAAAAGCAAAGGCTTCATCATAGCCGACAGCCAGATGTCGGAAACAGAGATTGGTGACGAGCCGTTCCAGATGAAACAGAAGTTCCCCAACGTCACCGTCGCCGTTGACAGGAAGCGATGCCACGGCATCGACCAGCTGACAGAACAAGACGAGAAGCTGGACGTCATCCTGCTTGACGACGCCTTCCAGCACCGCTATGTGAAGCCCGGCATCAACATCCTGCTGGTCGACTACCATCGGCTGGTCATCTACGACAGACTGCTGCCGGCAGGACGCCTGCGCGAACCACTCAGCGGCAAGAACCGCGCCGACATCGTCATCGTCACCAAGTGTCCCAGCGACTTGAAGCCCATGGAGTTCCGTGTCATCACCAAGGCCATGAACCTCTACCCCTATCAGCAGCTGTATTTCACTACGCTGAACTACGGACGCCTGAAGCCTGTCTTCCCACATGCACAGGCCAGCAAGGACATAGAGGAGCTGAAAGGCACCCACACACTGCTGCTGACAGGCATTGCCTCGCCAGAACAGATGATTCATGACCTGTCGCCCCTGACAGACCATCTGACACCCCTGTCCTTCAGCGACCACCATCGCTTTACCAAGAAAGACATCCGACTCATCAACGACACCTTTGCGGGCCTTCCCTCGCCCAAATGTATTGTGACAACAGAAAAAGACGCCACCCGACTGCTGCATGTGGAAGGACTTAGCGACGAGGTGCGCGGCAACCTCTACTCATTGCCTGTTAGAATCAGCTTCATGTTGGAGCAACAAGAAATCTTTAACAATCATATTATTGGCTATGTACACAAAAATTCAAGAAACAGCATCCTGGCTAAAGGAAAGGATGACCACAAACCCAACAACAGCAATCATTCTGGGGACCGGCCTCGGACAATTAGCTTCAGAAATAACTGACAAGCTGGAATTCCCCTATAGTGAAATCCCCAACTTCCCCGTATCGACCGTCGAGGGACATAGCGGAAAGCTCATCTTCGGCAAGCTTGGAGGCGTTGATATCCTGGCCATGCAGGGACGTTTCCACTACTACGAGGGCTATTCGATGAAGGACGTAACATTCCCCGTCCGTGTGATGTACGAGATCGGCATCAAGACACTCTTTGTGTCGAATGCCGCCGGTGGCATGAACCCTGCCTTCAAGATTGGCGACATCATGATCATCACCGACCACATCAACTTCTTCCCAGAGCATCCGCTACGTGGCAAGAACTTCCCCACGGGTCCACGCTTCCCAGACATGCACGAGACGTATGATATCGACCTTATCAAGATGGCCACAGCCATTGCCAGGGAGAAGAACATCCGTCTGACATACGGTGTCTATGTCGGCACACAAGGTCCCACCTTCGAGACTCCCGCAGAGTATCGCATGTACCGCACGCTGGGTGGCGATGCCGTCGGCATGTCAACCATTCCTGAGGTCATTGTGGCCCACCACTGTGGCATCCGTACGTTTGGTGTCAGTGTTATCACCGATCTGGGCGGCTTCGACACACCTGTTGAGGTCAGCCACGAGGAGGTGCAGGAGGCAGCCAACAAGGCTCAGCCACTGATGACAGAGATCATGCGTGAGATGATTATCCGCTCGGAGCGTGTAATTAGCACTCAGGAAGAGAAGTTCAACACCGATCACCCGACGGAAGGATGGAAATAGCATCATTAGGAGAATTTGGCCTGATAGACCGTCTGACACGTGACATCAAGCCCCAGAACGAATCAACAAAGTACGGCGTAGGCGATGACTGCGCCGTACTTCACTATCCTGACACAGAAGTACTTGTCACCACCGACATGCTTATGGAGGGTGTCCACTTCGACCTAACGTACATCGATCTGAAGCATCTGGGATGGAAGTCTGCCATGGTGAACATCAGCGACATCTTCGCCATGAACGGTACACCACGCCAAATGACCGTCTCCTTGGCTGTCAGCAAGCGCTTCACCGTAGAGGATCTGGAGCTGTTCTACGAAGGACTGCGTCTGGCCTGCGAGAAGTGGGGCGTCGACATCGTGGGTGGCGACACCACCTCATCCTATACAGGTCTCGCCATCAGCATCACCTGCATCGGTGAAGCCCGCAAGGAGGACATCGTCTACCGTAACGGTGCCCGTGAGACCGACCTCATCTGCGTCAGTGGCGACCTTGGTGCCGCCTACATGGGGCTCCAGCTCCTGGAGCGCGAAAAGGCCGTGTACTACCAGATGGTGGAAGAGAGCCCCTCAAGAGGGGCGGTGGGGGGTGGTAATATTGACTTCCAGCCCGACTTCTCCGGCAAGGAATACCTGCTACAGCGCCAGCTGAAGACCGAGGCCCGTGGCGACATTGTCTGCCGACTCCGTGAAGCAGGCATCCGTCCCACCGCCATGATGGACATCAGCGACGGACTCTCCAGCGAACTGCTGCACATCTGTACCCAGAGCCATGTGGGTTGCCGCATCTTCGAGAAGCAGATACCCATCGACTACCAGACGGCAGTCATGGCCGAAGAGCTGAACATGAACGTCACAACTTGTGCCCTCAACGGCGGCGAAGACTACGAACTGCTGTTCACCGTCCCCATCGGTGACCACGAAAAAATTCAGCAGATAGAGGACGTCCGCCTCATCGGACACATCACCCGCGAGAACCTCGGCCACGTCCTCGTTACCCGCGACGACCAAGAGTTTGAGCTGAAAGCCCAAGGCTGGAACCCACTGAGCAGCGAGAGCAATGCCAAGCGTGCTTGAGCATTGCCGAGTCGCGAAGGTGGCTCGACGAAGTCAACCCGCTAAAAAGTGAAAAGTGAAGAGTGAAAAGTGAATAATTTGCTACCGCACCATGGAAATATCTTAAAAACTGCAAAATAATCGGTCAAAAGTTTGGCCGATTAATTTATTTATTGTACCTTTGCACCCGCAAACGAAAGGATTGCATCGGACAACAATGGTGCCTTAGCTCAGTTGGTAGAGCATCGGACTGAAAATCCGTGTGTCCCCGGTTCGATTCCTGGAGGTACCACATTTCCTCCTTTCATTATGAACCCCTGCCTTAGAGATTTCTCTAACCAGGGGTTTTTCATTTGTCGTTGTCTACACGTCAGGGGCACGGTTGGGGCGTAAGCTTGAGTAGAACAACAGGCCTTATAGAGGAAAGGTAAAAAACTACCGAGCGTTCCAGTTGTTCCAATTGTTCCAGTTCCAATTAAGGACATGAACGACAAACATCCCTTCTAAAATCTTTATAACTAATTAATATATAGTTAGTTATATGTATATGGGGTAATACCGGAACATCTTGAAAATTAATTGGAACAACTGGAACTGGAACGCTTGGTTAATTCATGTTTCATCTAAAAAGCAGAAAATCAATGAAATACTGGTTTTCACCTCGTCGACAGCCTGTCGTGCTTACCGCGGCAGGCTGTCGTCATTGCGTGGACAGGCTATCGCGGCTTCTGCGACAGGCTGTCGTCGTGAAAGTGGAAAAGACAACAAAAAACAGATGAAGAGCTACTGTGTCAGACCAGCATTAGCTGGGACATGACCATATCGCTGACGAAAAGGCCGCGACGGGTGAGAACGAGATGGCTGCCAGCAAGACGCAGCAGACCATCGTCGAGGAAGCGGCGGGCTTCGCGGAGACAGTGGGTACGGTGGCGGTCTGAGAGGGTGTCGAGGTCAAGGCCATCACTGGTACGCAGGGCGGTGGTGATGCGGTCGTTGTAGTGAGTGTCAGGGGCAAGTTGTTCGCAGTCACAGGGAACCTCACCACGTTCGACGGCCTCGATATACTGACGGATGTCGCTGACATTCCACTGGCGACACTTCCTGGAGGGATCGTAGCTGTGGGCAGCAGCACCAAGACCGATATAAGGCACGTCATTCCAGTAACTGCTGTTGTGTCGTGAACGGTAACCGGGACGGGCAAAGTTCGAGATTTCGTAGTGCTCATAGCCGGCGGCAGTCAGTCGGTCTATCAGCAGTTCGTACATCTGTCGCTCAAGTTCCTCGTCGTACAAAGGGGACGGTTCCCCACTATGCCCGGCCTTCATTTGCTCGTAGAGCACCGTGCCTTCCTCTATCATCAGACAATAGGCCGAGACATGTTCCACGTCGATGGCAATGGCAGCATCGACATCGCGTTGCCAGTCGTCAAGAGTCTCGTGGGGAAACCCATACATAAGGTCGATGCTGATGTTCCGAAAGCCGGCATCACGAAGGCGACGGACAGCAAGGGGTACCTGTCGGGCAGTATGGCGACGATGCAGGAAACGGAGGCGCTGGTCGTCAAACGTCTGGACGCCCATGGAGATGCGGTTGACAGGAAGCTGCGACAGGGCTTTAGCGTAGGTGGGGGTGACATCGTCGGGATTGACCTCGATGGTGACTTCAGACCCACCCTCGCCCCCTCCCTGTATGGAGGGGAGAGAATACACCTTATTAATATATAGGAAGAGTTGGCGGAGTTGAGGAATTGTCAGCTGGCTGGGAGTGCCGCCGCCGAGGTAGATGGTGGAAATTACACAGCGGTAACCGTCCCTTTTGTGTAATTCCATTTCGCGGCAGAGGGCATCGACATACCGCTGTCGCGACTGCAACTGGACGGTAGAGTAAAAACCGCAATAGATGCAACGGCTCTTGCAAAACGGAATATGAATATACAGACCAGCCATAACGGTAAAAAGTAAAAAAGTTCACGTTGACGTCCACGTTGACGTTATAATAACGGTTGCGAATTTACTAATAAAGTTTAATATTTGCAAGCTTTCGTAGGTTTTTTAGGCAAAAATGTGTACTTTTGGAACCGCTTTTGAAATTTCAAACCTAAAATACAAATAGAAATGAAAGTTTATCAGACTAACGAGATCAAGAACATTGCACTCATTGGCAGTGCGGGTAGCGGCAAGACCACTCTTGCCGAAGCAATGGTCTACGAGGCCGGCATCATCAAACGCCGCGGTACCGTAGAGGGTAAGAACACCATGAGCGACTACTTCCCTGTGGAACAGGAGTATGGCTATTCGGTTTTCTCGACTGTTTTTCATGTGGAGTGGAACAACAAGAAGCTGAACATCATCGACTGCCCGGGGTCTGACGACTTCGTGGGTGGCAGCATTACTGCCATGAACGTCACCGACCAGGCTGTCATTCTCATCAACGGCCAGTATGGTCCTGAGGTGGGTACGATGAACGCCTTCCGCAATACTGAGAAGCTGAAGAAGCCCGTCATCTTCCTCATCAACCAGTTGGACCGCGACAACTGCGACTTCGACCAGATATTAAATCAGCTGCGCGACGTCTATGGTCCGAACTGCGTTCCCGTACAGTATCCTATAGCCACTGGTGCCGGTTTCAACTCGGTCATCGACGTGTTGCTGATGAAGAAGTATTCGTGGAAGCCCGAGGGTGGCGCTCCCATCATTGAGGACATTCCCGCCGACCAGTTAGACAAGGCAAAGGAGATGAAGGCAGCCCTCGTGGAGGCTGCTGCCGCCGGTGACGACGAGCTGATGGAGAAGTTCTTCGAGACAGAAGACCTCACAGAGGACGAGATGCGCGAGGGTATCCGCAAGGGTCTTGTCACCCGCAGCATCTTCCCCGTATTCTGTGTCTGCGCCGGCCGTGACATGGGTGTACGCCGCCTGATGGAGTTCTTGGGTAACGTCGTTCCCTTCGTGAACGAGATGCCAGTCGTCAAGAACGCTGCCGGTCAGGAAGTTCCTGCCGACGCCGCTGCTCCCACGTCGCTCTATTTCTTCAAGACAGGTGTTGAGCCGCACATCGGTGAAGTGTCTTACTTCAAGGTGATGAGCGGTGCCGTAAAGAGTGGTGACGACCTGACCAATGCAGACCGTGGCTCGAAGGAGCGTATCGGTACGCTATATGCCTGTGCCGGTGCCAACCGTATACAGGTGGACGAGCTGAAGGCCGGTGACATCGGCTGCACCGTGAAGCTGAAGGACGTGAAGACCGGCAATACGCTGAACGGCAAGGATGCCGACTACAAGTTCGATTTCATCAAGTATCCTAACTCGAAGTTCTCGCGTGCCATCAAGGCTATCAACGAGGCCGAGACCGAGAAGATGATGGCAGCCCTGCAGAAGATGCGCCAGGAAGACCCGACATGGGTTATCGAGCAGTCAAAGGAGCTTCGCCAGATAATCGTCCACGGACAGGGTGAGTTCCACCTGCGCACACTGAAATGGCGTATGGAAAACAACGAGAAGATCCAGATTGAGTATCAGGAGCCGAAGATTCCTTATCGTGAGACCATCACTAAGATGGCCCGTGCCGACTATCGTCACAAGAAGCAGTCGGGTGGTGCCGGACAGTTCGGTGAGGTACACCTGATTGTTGAGCCATACACCGACGGCATGCCCGATCCGACATCGTTCACCATCAACGGCCAGGAGTTCAAGATGAACATCAAGTCGAAGGAAGAGAAGGATCTGGAATGGGGCGGCAAGCTTGTCTTTATCAACAGCGTGGTTGGTGGTGCCATGGACACGCGCTTCATGCCCGCCATCCTGTAGGGTGTGATGGAACGTATGGAACAAGGCCCGCTGACCGGTTCATACGCCCGTGACGTCCGTGTCATCGTTTACGACGGTAAGATGCACCCAGTGGACTCCAACGAATTGTCGTTCATGCTGGCTGCCCGCAATGCCTTCAGTGCTGCCTTCAAGGAGGCCGGTCCTAAGGTGCTTGAGCCCATCTACGACCTGGAAGTGCTCGTGCCTGCCGATTACATGGGTGATGTGATGAGTGACCTGCAGGGTCGCCGCGCCATCATCATGGGTATGGACTCTGAGGCTGGCTACCAGAAGCTGAACGCCAAGATTCCTTTGAAGGAGCTGGCCAGCTACTCGATAGCCCTTTCGTCGCTGACGGGTGGCCGTGCATCGTTCACCACCAGCTTCTCGAGCTACGAGCTTGTGCCGAATGACATCCAGCAGGCTCTCATCAAGCAGCACGAGGAAGAGATGAAAGAAGAAGACTAACACTACAACGACTACTAATTTCCCACAGGGACGGGACCCAATGCCCGTCCCTGTGGTTTTTATGAACCAGTATTTTACGTTAAAAAAGAAAAAAGTGTCATAGAAATTTGGCAGGAACGGAAATAATGCCTAACTTTGCAGGTCACCACTGAAACTGCATGAAAAGTGGTAGAATATACAGGAAAGCAATTTACTAAAGAGATCAAGAACAAATGAAAAGACAATTCTTGTTGACAGCACTCGTCATGATGTGCAGTATACTTTGGGCACAGGGGCCTAACGGATCGGGTACCTATTACAAAAATGCCAATGGCAAATCAGGGAAATCTCTGAAGACAGCCCTTGCCAATATCATCGTGAACCCCAAGAATGTAGGCTACGATGGACTATACGAGGCCTACAAGAAAACCGACACCCGTGCCGACGGCTTTGTGCGTGACTGGTATTCGAACACGACAAAATACAAGCACTGCATAGACAATAAAGGCAGTTATTCCCAGGAAGGAGACATGTACAACCGCGAGCACTCCGTGCCGCAAAGCTGGTTCAGCGGTTCCGGCATCAAGTCGGACATTGTCCATGTGCTGCCTACCGACGGCTATGTGAACAACAGGCGTTCGAACTATCCTTTCGCCGAGGTCAACAACATCACCTACCAGTCGAACAACGGTTATTCAAAGTTAGGTTCATGCAAGACAGCCGGCTACTCAGGTACGGTGTTTGAGCCAAACGACGAAATCAAGGGTGACATGGCACGTATCTATTTCTATATGATTACGCGCTATGAGAGCGGCTGCGGCAGCTGGGGACATGACGTGTTCACGAACGATTACCCCGGTCTGACGAAGTGGACGCTTGATATGATGATGCGCTGGTCGAAGCAAGACCCTGTTGATGAGGTGGAGGTTGCCCGCAACAATGCCGTCTATGAGGTGCAGGGCAACCGTAATCCCTACGTGGACTATCCCGGTCTGGAAGAGTATACCTGGGGAACGAAAAAGGAAGAAGTCTTTGTCTACGACAACTTTGAGGGCGGCGGTGGCGGCTCCGTCGAAACGGTGGCCATGCCCGTGTTCTCGCCCGATGCCGGCAGCTACTACGACCAGGTGGAGGTCAGCATCAGCTGTGCCACCGAGGATGCCGTCATCTATTACACCACCAACGGCGTGGAGCCCTCAGAACAGAGCACACGCTATGAGAGTCCGTTCATTCTAACAGAGACCGCTACCGTCAAGGCCATTGCCGTGAAGGACGGTACGACAAGCTATCAGGCTTCGGCCACCTATACCATCGTCACACAGGGCGGCAATCCTGCTGAGGGCGGCAGCATCATGCTGTGCGACAGCTTCTTCGGAACGCAGTACAACGGTTCCATCTCTGCCAGCGACACACAGGACCTGACAGGTACGCAAAACGGTGTGACCGTGGTATACTCTTTAGGACAGGGACAAAACCGCTATTGCAACGGCGAACAGATACGTCTCTATCCTAACAATACGCTCACCATCAGCGTAGCCGAAGGCATCATGACCCAGCTGGAGTTCTCGTTTGCCAGCGGCACCCCGTCCACCGAACTGACTGCCGACAGCGGAACACTACAGGACGGTAAGTGGACAGGCAGCAGCCAGCAGGTTATGGTTCAGTTAGGCAGCGGCAAGCACGCCCGTCTGACCAGTGTCAAGGTTACGATGGCGGAAAAGGATCCCTCTGGCATCGAGGCACCAGAAACTGTATTCTCACTGGCCGGCCACCGTGTCATCTATAACCTGCGCGGCCAGCGTGTGGCCCATCCTACCCATGGTCTCTATATCGTGGACGGTAAGAAAGTGCTTATCCCGTAGTAATCATTACGTTAAGAAATAAATCGTTAAATTGTAAATTGTAAATGAAGAAAAGATTGTATGTAGCCCTTTCGCTGCTGGCACTGACTATGGCCGTGACGGCCGTTCCTGCCAAGCGAGGGACATGGAAGACGTTCACGTTGAGTAACGGAACAGAAGTTAGAGCAAAGCTCGTCGGTGATGAACACGGACACTACTGGCTGGCCGATGACGGTAAAGCATACGCCGAGAAAGACGGCGGCTTTCAGGAGACTGACCGTCAGGCTATCGACGAGAACGCCAGGATGCGCCGCCAGCAGGTGAATGCCAAACGCATGAAGCGGTTGGCAAGTCACCGTATAGGTGAGGTTGGCGACTATATGGGCAAGAAAAAGGGAATCATCATCCTGGTGAACTTCTCCGTGAAGAAGTTTCAGGACAGCCACGACAATGACCTCTTTCAGCGCATTGCCAACGAGGAAGGTTTCAGCCAGGGCAGATTCAAGGGTTCCATGGCCGACTATTTCAAGGCACAAAGTCTTGGAAAGTTCGAGTTAGACTTCGATGTTATAGGTCCCGTCACCGTCAGCAAGGACTATTCCTACTATGGCGCCAACGATAACCAAGGCAACGACAAGTATGCTGGCAAGATGGTCTGCGAAGCTGTCGCTTTGGCCAAGGAGTCCGTGGAAGACTGGAAACAGTATGACTGGGACGACGACGGCTATGTCGACCAGGTCTACGTAGTCTATGCCGGACAGGGCGAGGCTGACGGCGGTGCCAGTAACACCATCTGGCCCCATGCCTACGACCTGGCTTCTGCAGCATTCTATAACGACGGTACCGGTCCCGTAGAGGTCGGAGAAAACCTGTTAGTGAACAGCTATGCCTGTGGTTCAGAACTGAATGGCAGCGGACAGATAGAAGGCATCGGTACCATGTGCCATGAGTTCAGCCATTGTCTGGGCTATCCCGACTTCTACGACATCGACTACAGTGGCGGTCAGGGCATGGGTCCATGGGATCTGATGGATATGGGCAGCTACAACGGTGATGGTTACCAACCTTCAGGTTATACCAGCTACGAGCGCTGGATGGCCGGTTGGCTGGAACCCATCGTACTGGAAGAGGAAGACATGTCCATAGAAAACATGAAGTCGCTACAGAATGATGGCGAGAGCTACATCATCTATAACAAAGGCAATCGTAACGAATATTTCCTGTTGGAGAACCGCCAGTTAGAGGGGTGGGATGCCTCTTTACCCTCTGCAGGTCTGCTCATCCTCCATTGCGACTACAGTAAATCTGTGTGGGAGAATAACCAGCCGAACGATGACCCCAACCATCAGCGCATGACCGTGGTTCCTGCCGACGGCAAGTATCAGTCGACAAGCGGCTGGGATGGAACATACTATACTGATGAGGGTATTGCCACCGACCCCTTCCCACAGAGAAACGTCAAGGCCTTCAACAAGGACTTCAAGACCTCAGACAACGTTGCCAAGAAGGCAGCCCAGTTCTTTTCCAAGAACACCAATGGTACCTACTGGCTCGACTCTTCTGTAGAGGAAATTACTCAGAATACCACCGGCAATACCATTTCGTTCAAGTTTGTCGCTAACTATTCCGGCTCTAACGGAGGTGGTGGAGGTGGTGGAGGTACCACTGTCGACGAGGACATCATCTTCCAGGAGTCATTCGATGAGTGCATGGGCAAAGGCGGCAACGACGGCAACTGGAGCGGACAGATAGCCAACTCTGACTTTGCCACTGACAACGAGGGATGGACTGCCGTAGAAGACAAGGCATACGGTGCTAACAAGTGTGCAAAATTTGGTACTGGAGGCAGCAATCCTGTCGTCGGTTCGGCAACTACACCTGCTATCGAACTCGATGGTGAGGCTACGCTGACCTTCAAAGCCGGTGCCTGGAACTCGAAAAACGACGGAACCACGCTGAACCTGTCTATCGTTGGCGGCACCATAGAACCCGCTACCGTCACCATGACCAAAGGAGCCTTCACCGACTTCACCGCTACCATTACCGGTAATGGAGAGATCGACATCACCTTCGAGTCCGAGAAGGGCCGCTTCTTCCTCGACGAAGTGATTGTCAAGAAAGTCAATACCACAACGACCATCAAGACTGTCCAAAGCTCTATGCACAACGACCAGAGAATTTACAACCTCAACGGTCAGCTTGTCAACAGCAGTCAGCTCTCCAAGGGACTCTACATTGTCAATGGCAAACTGGTGGTTATTAAGTAAACAATGAAACAGGTAGTATTATCTATTTTGATGCTGGTGCTGGGCCTTGGAAGTATGGAGGCCCAGACTATCCGGAATAGCAACAATTCCACGATAGCAACCATTGACAATAATGGCACTATCAGGAACAGCAACAACAGCACCATTGCAAAAATCAGCAGCAACGGAGAAATCCGGGACAACAACAATCATTACCTGGGAAGGATAGAGAGTAACGGAGATATCCGCAACAGTAACAACTCTTATCTGGGGAAGGTTGAGAGCAATGGTACGGTACGGAACAGCAACAACTCCACATTAGGGAAAGTGGAAAGCGACGGAACGGTGAGAGACAGTAACAATCACACCATTGGTTCTGCAAAAGGCGTACCTATGAGATATGCTGCCGTGTTTTTCTTCTTCAACTTCTTCTGAATGACCAAGCCACGATGAGCAAGGTAAAGATAACGGCCATCCGCCAGACAGTTTATCCCGACTTGATGGCGAAATACGAAAATCCCATCGAGCATACTTGCGATGTGATGGAAGGTCAGCAGTGGATTTCAACAGACGGCCAGTGTCCTGAGGGGATGTGTCCTTCGGCCTGGTCGTCCATGCAACCGTTTGTAGAGTCCCTGACCAGAGGCGAGGGTAACTTCTACGATGGTTGGATGAAGAACCCGATGAGTGCCATGATCAGTTGCAATGACGGTTTCCGTCCTTTCAGCTTCTATATTGAAGTCGTAAACGAATAGACTGTCATGCTGGCGTAGAGACTGAACGACGGCCTCGTTCTATATGCTCGACAAGAAGGCTTTCCTCCTTCGTACAACGAAAAACCTCATTCCGTTTGGAATGAGGTTTGTGTTGTGGGCGCTGACGGATTCGAACCGCCGACCCTCTGCTTGTAAGGCAGATGCTCTAAACCAGCTGAGCTAAGCGCCCTTTTCTTCTTAAGCGGGTGCAAAGGTACAACATTTTTTTGAAACCACCAAATAAATTTCTAAAAACTTTAGAAAATATTTTTATGACAGGGGTAAAGGCACAATCAAAGACTGCTGTGCAGGCTATTTTAAGAGGATATTGCCTGCAGCATCAATAACAGCCTCACTCTGGGGGATGTCCTCCTCACTGAGTGCCTTGATCTGGTGAGCTACCTCGTTGGCCTCATCAATGCGCGGTCCCACACCTTTTATCTGGGTGAATGAGTGAATCTTTCCTTTGACAAAGCGCCCTTTGTCGTCGATGGTTATCTTGATGACCGGTGCATAGGCAGAAATACCCGTTAGGCTCATGCCGTATGGAGTACAGAAATTGCCTAAGCTGTAGTCAATAAAACGGCCTTTGTAAACTTCTAAGGCTCGGACCACATGGGGGCCGTGCCCATAGACGACGTCAGCACCGTTGTCGATACAGAAGTGGGCAAACTCACGCAGCGAGCCGCGGTCTTCACCCAAGAAGGTCTCAACACCGTACGGCAGATGACTCTTTGAGCGTCCTTCTGCACCACCATGGAACGACACGACGATGATGTCAGTTTTCTGCTTCAGGTCGTCAAGAATGCGCTTTACCGTGTCTAACTCCCTATGCTTCAGCGTATAGCTGTTGTGTCCGAAGGCACAGAAGCCAATCTTCTTCCCCTTGCAGGTGATGACGGCCGACTCCACGCGTCCCTCAATACCAGCAAAGCTGATACCCTGCTGGGTCAAGCAGTTTTCCGTCGACTCAATCCCTTCATCACCAAAGTCATGAGCATGGTTATTAGCCATACTCAGGAAGTCATAGCCGGCATCCTTCAGGAGCGGTGCATAACTGGTGGGAGTTCGGAAAGAGTAGACGTTGGGACCGCTGCCCTTGGTACTGATGCCACCGTCGCAGAGTGTACCCTCTAAGTTACCGACGGCAATGTCGGCATGCTTCAGAATATCTTTTGTGTCCTTGAACAGGTCCTTGCCGTCGTTGGCAGGCAGTGCTCTCTCAGGGAAAGTGGTACCCATCATGATGTCGCCCGTCATGGCAATGGTCAACGTATCAGAAAAGCAGGCCACTGCGTAGCCTGCCATTACTGTAAAGAGAAAAATTCTTGCTTTCATGCTCTTGTCTCTTATTGTGCTACCCGGCGCACGCCCACATAGCGGCGCTCGTAGTATCCATCCGTCGAACTGCTGATTTTCACCCCCTCTTTGCTACTGGCATGGATAAAGGTGAAGGTATCGTTTATCGGGTCAACGTCCATCACAATACCGACGTGCCCCACCCCGCGTCCCGAACCAGGACTGGTGAAGAATACCAAGTCACCCGGCTGCATTTCATCACGACTGATGGGAATATTGCGTGCATATTGGTCACGTGAAGAACAGCCTATCGAGATATTGTTCTGTCCAAAGACATAGCTGGTAAAACCTGAACAGTCAAAGGCATTCGGTCCCTTGCTGCCACTACGGTAGCGCGTTCCGATATGCGAGGTGGCTTCATCCAGGATATCTTTTACATTGGCAAAGCTCTCATTGGGATTGAACTCGCCCGTATAGAGGAAGTCGAAGTTGTCGATCTCCTCATAGTAAGCTTCTGTCCTTGGAGTCTTTCTTGTCTTCTTCTTCCTGCTACGCGCAGACGTAACGTCCACTGACGAAATAAGAATCAAAATGACACAAAGAAATATCTTTTGTTTCATACGCAATAAGATTTCAGGCATCGCTGCCTGGGTGGTTAGTATGGTTTAATTGTACTTCAGTATCTGTCCGGGTCTTAGCTTGAGGGTCTTTTTAATGCGGTTTAACTTACAGATGGCATCAACGGTAGTTCCACGCTTGCGGGCAATGGAATAGAGTGTTTCACCCTTGCTAACCTTATGGAAACGGGAAGCCGAGACATTGGTCTTCTTGGTAGAAGAGACTGCTGCTGTTACCTTTTCGGGAATATCCAAATCCCCATTGACAGCCACGCCACCGACACCACGCAGGCGAGTAGCCTCTGCAGACTCACGGTTATAGGTAGACTTGCGGAATACATAGAAATCGCTGACAACATCCTGGTTCTTGAAGTCGAACATCAAAGCAGGATTGAGGGCTACGCCACAGAGACGTGTCTCAAAGTGCAGGTGCGAGCCCGTACTACGACCAGTGTTGCCACCCAGTCCAATGGGGTCACCAGCACGTACTTCCTGATTTTCTTTCACCAACTGGGCAGACATGTGTCCATAGATGGTCTCCAGTCCGTTCGGATGACGGATGACCACATACTTACCATAGCCACGTCCCTCGTAGCTCACCATGCGCACCTTGCCTGGGAAGGCAGCACGGATGGTATCACCGATATACACCTTAATGTCCAGTCCTTTGTGCTGGCGTCCCCAGCGGGCTCCGAAGTTTGAAGTCAGCACACGGCTGGAGGTCGGCATACAGAAGTCTCTTAAATCAATTCGGAAAGAGTCAGGCACTGCCGTAGCACGGTGTGCATATACATTGCTCCAGTCGCTGTAGAGTTCTCCAGCAGGTGTAAATTGGGTTTCTATTTCTATGAAACGCTGCAGAGCGACACTGTCGACTGCCTTCATTTTGCGGTCAATTGGTGCCTGACGTGCTAACAAATCCTGTCCCATCGTGGGGAGAGAACTCATTGTTGCCAATGCCAGAAATGCAATTGTTTTTAATACCTTCATTACAATAAATTGTTTTGGTTTACAATTATTCATTCATTCCATTAGGAACAAAATCGGTGCAAAGTTAATAAATAATGTTCAAAACCAAAAGCCTATTGTCTATAGTTTAATGTTTATTTGTGTGTTTTAACACTTAACGCTTACGAGATAACACCCCAGTTAACATTTGTTTTCTTTAATTGTTTCATTCTGAACCACAGCAAGTTATAACGTGGCTTTTCACAAGTCGGATCATCATCGATGATAAGCTGGGCTTCGTCACGGGCCATTTGGATCAACTGACCGTCACGGGCAATGTCCGCAATTTTCAAATCAAAGGCCATGCCGCTCTGCTGGGTTCCTTCCAGATCTCCAGGACCTCGCAGCTTGAGATCGGCTTCGGCAATGCGGAAGCCGTCATTGGTCTCGCACATGATGTCGATACGCTTACGGGTATCCTCGGCGAGCTTGAGGCTGGTCACCAAGATGCAGTAACTCTGGTCGGCACCACGGCCTACACGTCCTCTGAGCTGGTGCAGCTGGGAGAGGCCGAAACGCTGGGCATCAAGAATAACCATCACTGAGGCATTGGGCACGTTGACCCCCACCTCAATAACAGTGGTAGCCACGAGAATCTGTGTCTCGCCACGGACGAAACGCTGCATCTCAGCTTCCTTGTCGGCGGGTTTCATCTTGCCGTGAACCTTGCTAAGGCGAAACTCAGGGAAGGCCTGAGTGAGGACTTCGAAGCCGTCCTCAAGATTCTTGAGGTCTATCTTCTCGCTTTCCTCGATGAGCGGGAAAACGATATAGACCTGCCTACCCTGACGTATCTGGTTCCGTATGCTGTCGTACAACGAGGGCAAAGAGCGGTCGAAGACGTGTTGGGTGACGACGGGTTTTCGGCCTGGCGGCAACTCATCGATAACGCTGACATCGAGGTCGCCGTAGAGCGTCATAGCCAATGTACGGGGAATGGGGGTCGCAGTCATCACCAATACGTGCGGCGGATTCTGACTCTTACTCCACAGCTTGGCTCGCTGAGCCACGCCAAAGCGATGCTGCTCGTCGACAACCACCATGCCGAGGCGGGCAAACTGCACTGTATCTTCGATAACGGCATGCGTACCTACAAGAATCTGTACCGTGCCGTCCAACAGTCCATCGAGGATTTCCTGTCGTTTCTTCCCTTTCACGATGCCTGTCAGCAATGCCACACGGATATCCATGCCTTGAAGGAAATCCATGATGGTCTGCAGGTGCTGCTCGGCCAAAATCTCCGTGGGTGCCATGATGCAGGCCTGATAGCCGTTGTCGAGTGCAATGAGCATCGACATCAGCGCCACAAGGGTCTTGCCTGAACCCACGTCACCTTGCAATAGACGGTTCATCTGTCTGCCTGAACCCATGTCCTTGCGGATTTCACGGATAACGCGCTTCTGGGCTTCTGTCAACTGAAAGGGCAGGTGGTTGTAGAAGAATCCGTTGAAGAAATCACCTACCTTGGAGAATACATAGCCACGATACTTGCGTCGCTGGTCACTCGCATACCTTAATATATTGAGTTGCACATAGAAGAGCTCCTCAAACTTCAGACGCACACGAGCCCGCTCCAGTTCCTTGGCATTCTGCGGATAATGTATCTTGCGCAGGGCATCGTCACGCGACATGAGGTGCAGTTTTTCCGTGATAAACGGGGGGAGGGTCTCAGGCAGTGGATCTTTCAGCACGTCAAGGAGCGTCTTTGTAAGACGCTCAACCGAACGGGAGTTGAGCCCCATCTTCTTCATCTTCTCCGTGGTATTGTAGTAGGGTTGCATGACCATGGCCGACAACTCCACCTTGTTAGCTTCATCCATGTCAGGGTGTACCACTTGGATGCGTCCGTTAAACACCTGTGGACGTCCAAACACCACATACTCCGTGCCAATCTTGTATTTCTTGATGGCACTATCGGCATAGTTAAACCACGTCAAGTCCATCACCTTACCACTACCGTCAGTAAAGTGGGCCACCACACGCTTCTTGCGAGCACCCATCTTGAAGGTCTCGAAGCTGAGGATACACCCTTTCACCTGCACGAACGGCATATCGCCCGTCAGTTCACGGATGCTGTAGAGTCGGCTACGATCCACGTGCTTGTAGGGATAATACTGCAACAAGTCGCCAAACGTCTGGATGTCCAGCTCCTCGCTAAGCATTTTTTTGCGCGAGGGACCGACACCCGGCAGGTACTGTATGTCTTGACTTAGCAGTTCACAGTTCATAGTTCACAGTTGGCCACAAACTAAGGCTCCGGCTATCTTCAGGTCGTAAGGGGTGGTAATCTTGATGTTCTCGCGGTTGCCATCAACAAGAGTGATGGGGTGGCCGTAGGCTTCTACTACGGAGGCGTCGTCAGTGAAGCTGACGGCAAAACCGTCAGCCACTCGGTTGGCAGCCTTCAGCAGTTGGATGTCAAAGCATTGTGGCGTCTGCACTAAGCGATATTCGTTGCGTGGAACTGTAACAGAGTCGGAACTACACAAAAGGGACGGTTCTTCTTGTGTCATTTTTCTTAGGGTTTCGACTACGGGGATGACAGGAATGACGGCCTTCTTCTCGCGGGCCGTCTCATAACAATTGCGGATGACGTCAATGCTGGGAAAAGGACGCACACCGTCATGCACGCCGACAACGCCCTCTGCATCGTCAGGAATCAGGTCAAGACCGTGTTGCACGCTATGGAAACGAGTCTCACCACCATCTGTCAACTGATATTCCACTTTGAAGTCATATTCCCGACAAATCTGTTGCCAATAGTCCTGTTGGGCC